>Ga0066709_100000878_pt1 | contig 18235 bp, 19 predicted proteins | sample GraSoiAngelo_158_FD_79665 | JGI IMG/M metagenome (GOLD analysis project Ga0066709, IMG submission 79665) | Grasslands soil microbial communities from the Angelo Coastal Reserve, California, USA - 14_1009_16_30cm | ecosystem: Environmental > Terrestrial > Soil > Grasslands | place: USA...
CGACCTCGCCGTGGACGACACGTCCCGCCCACCCGACGGGCAGATCGATCGAAAGGCCATAGCCGTGAATCGTCAGGACGGCCACCACCAGCGGCGCGATCACGCGATAAGTACGCGCAGCGTCGCTCCAGCCGTCCCTCGCACGGCGTCCCGCTCATCCTGAGGGTGTCAAAACTCGGGTTCGGGGCTGAACCTAGGTTTTGACACCCTTCAGCCACAACTCATCTAGTAGCCGCGAAGCCCCGCTCGTCGCTCAGGCGGCTGCCGTGGGTGGCGTCACCGGCTCAAGGTCCCGGAAGACGCGGACGACGCCGGCGTAGACGATGTTCGGCGGCCGTCGCAGGGGCCCTCGACCGAGACGGTCGATCCGTCTCGACCCACTCGCCCGCGACAAGCGCGGCGAAGGAGCCGCGCGCGGCGGCGCGACCATCCGCACGGCCTCGGCCGGCGGCGGGCGCTCCGCGGAGTCGCTGCGCGTGTGTCGTCACGCCACGAGCCCCGCAGGCTCCTCGATCAGTCGCGCCAGGCTCTCCAAGAACTCCGCGCCGAGCGCGCCGTCGACGGCACGATGGTCGAACGAGAGCCCGAGGACGAGCGTCGGCCGTACGGCGGGGACACCGTCGACCGCCACCACCCGCTCGCTGATCCGGCCCGCGGCGAGGATCGCGATCTGCGGCGAATTGACGATCGCGAAGAAGCCATCGACTCCGTACATGCCCAGGTTTGAGATCGTGAAGGTGCCTCCGTTTACGTCGGCTGGCCGCAGCCGTCCCTCGCGCGCCGCAGCGACGAGCTCTGCTCGGCGAGCCGCCACGGCGTCGAGCTCCAGTCTGTCAACGCCGCGCACGACTGGAACGACGAGACCTTCCTCGACGGCCACGGCGATCCCGATGTTGACCTCGTCCTCCCGGACGACGCCGCCGTTGCGCCAGCAGGCGTTGATGTCCGAATGCTCCCGCAACGCCGCGCCGCAGAGCTTCAGGAGCAAGTCCGTCGCGGTCACGAACGATCCGCGCTCCCGGCCGAGCGCGCGCCGACTCTCGAGCGCTGTGGCATTGACCTCTCGCATCAGGAAGAAGTGGGGCGCCGTCTGCCAGCTCGCGGTCACCCGCTCCGCCATAAGGTCCCAGACCCGCCCGCCTGCTCGGCCGCCGACCGGCGACCCGGCACCGCCCGCAGCGGTAGCCGCCAGCGCAGCGTCTACGTCGGCCGCGACGATCGTGCCCCGCGGCCCGGTGCCCGACAGCGAGGCAAGCGCCAGACGATGCTCCTGCGCGAGTCGTCGCGCCTTCGGTGACGCGAGCCGGCGCGCGTCTCCTACCGCGCGCGTCGCGCTATCGCGGCCTGCCTCCCGAGCCCCTGCCGGCGGCGAGTGAGGGGGTGGGACAGCCGGCTCCTGCCACAAGTCGTCTGCGGTCTCTCCCGGCCCGAGAACGACAGCGACGTCCGTCCCGACCGGGATCACGTCGCCCTCGGCGGCGCGAACCGAGGCGAGCGTCCCGTCCGCAGGCGACTCGATTTCGACCGTGACCTTGTCCGTCTCGACCTCGAGCAGCGGCTCGCCTTTCGCGACGAGATCGCCCTCGCGCCTCAGCCAACGTAGCACCCGCCCAGTGTCCTGCGCCATCCCGAGCGCAGGCATGATCACCTGCGTCGGCATGGCCTAACTCTCCCCCGCGGCGCCCTCGAGCCGCGCCGACGCGACGACAGCATCGACTGCCGCATCGCGGTTGAGGTTCGACTGCGTCTCGCGGACCGGCGGTAGCAGCCCCCCCACCGCCATCTGGCCGCTCCCGGCCACGAGCAGCTCCTCGGCGGGGAAGCGAGTGATCACCTCGCAACCGTCCGCCGTGACGACGAGTTGCTCCTCGATCCGCGCCGCCGACCAGCCGTCGCTCGCCGGCCAGAAGGTCTCGAGGGCGAAAACCATCCCCTCTTGGATCTCCTCCGGATGATCGAAAGAGACGAGCCGGCTGAAGATCGGCTTCTCCCAGATCGAGAGGCCGACACCGTGGCCATACTGGAGCGCGAACGCGGCTTCCTCGTCCGCGAAGCCGAACTCGGTGGCCTCCGGCCAGACCGAGACGACTTCGGCGGTCGTCGCCCCCGGCCTGACGAGTGAGATCGCCTCGTCCAGGAGCTCGCGGCACCGCTTGTACGCGTCGACCTGGGAGCGTGACGCGCTGCCGACGGCGAACGTGCGGTAGTAGCACGTGCGGTACCCGTTGAAGGCGTGGAGAATGTCGAAATAGGCGGGGTCGCCCGGGCGCAGAATGCGGTCCGTGAACACGTGCGGATGCGGGCTGCAGCGCTCGCCGGAGATCGCGTTCACACCCTCGACGTGCTCGGACCCGAGCTCGTACAGGACGCGGTTGACGAGCGCGACGCACTCGTTCTCCCGCACACCGGGGCGCAGCTGCCGGAACAGCTCGTGGTACGCCGCGTCGACCATCGCGCAGGCGGTCGCGATCAGCGTGATCTCGTCCGGTGTCTTGATCATCCGCACGTTCTGCAGCAGCGCCTGGCAGTCGACGACCTCGATCCCTTCCCGCTCGAGCGCCCGCAGAACCGGCAGCTCGACGAGATCGACCCCAAGCGGTTCCTCGACCAGCGCGCGCTGCTCGAGCTCGACACGAATCTTGTGGGCGACGTCCTCGGCGCGACCTTCGACGGAGCCGCGCAGCGTCGAAATGCCCGCACGCGAGCGGCCTTCGCCGAGCCAAGGGTTGTAGAGCTGGTGGTGCCGCGCCGCCGAGCCGAAGTCCCACATGATCGGGTCGTCGCCGCGCGGCAGAAGGCAGAAGCGCACGAGCTTGTCGATCGCCCACGTCCCGATGTGGGTCGCAGTGATGTAGCGGATGTTGTTCATGTCGAAACAGAGCAGCGCGCCGAGATCCGATGCCTCGAGCGCAGCGCGGGCGCGCGCGAGCCGGTCGGTCCGCAAGCGCTCGAAGTCCACGCGCTGCTCCCAATCGACCGCCATCGTTCCGAAGGTGCGAACCGACACGGCTACGGCTTCCCCACGAGTGCCTTCGCAAGCTCGAACACGGATTCCGCGGTTGGGACCGTCTCGTCCTCGAGCACGGGCGAGAACGGAACCGGGACGTCGAGCGCGGCGGCGCGACGCACCGGCGCGTCCAGGTGCCAAAACGCGTCCTCGGCGATCAATGCCGCAAGCTCGGCGGAGGCCCCGTAGCTTCGGTGGCCTTCGTCGACGACGATCGCGCGTCCGGTCTTTTGCACGGAGCCGACGATCGTCGCACGATCGAGAGGGACGAGCGTCCGCGGGTCGACAACCTCAGCGCTGATCCCAGCACGCTCCAGTTCCGCGGCGGCGTCGAGCGCCACGTACACCATCGAACTCGTGGCGACGAGCGTGACGTCCTCGCCTTCACGCTTCACCTCGGCGGAGCCGAGCGGCAGCGTGTACTCCTCGTTCGGCACGAGCCCCTTCGTCGAGTACATCATCTTGTCCTCGAAGACGACGACCGGGTTGTCGTCGCGGATCGCCGTCTTAAGCAAACCTTTCGCGTCGTAGGGCGTCGCCGGCACTGCCACCTTCAACCCCGGCACGTGGGCGAGCCACGCGTGCAGGCTCTGGCTGTGCTGCGCAGCCGAGCGACGCGTGGCGCCGAGCGTCGTTCGAACAGTCAGCGGCGCGCGCAGATTCCCGCCCGACATGTAATGGACCTTCGCCGCCTGGTTCGCGAGCTGGTCCATGACGAGCGTCACGAAGTCGCCGAACATGATGTCGACGACCGGACGCATGCCGGTCATCGCCGCTCCCAACCCAAGGCCAGTGATCCCGGCTTCGGAGATCGGAGCGTCGAGCACGCGTTCGGGTCCGAACTCCTCGACGAGGCCCGAGAGGACCTTGAACGGCGTCCCGGCCTCGGCGACATCCTCGCCGACGACGAAGACCATCGGATCCCGCCGCAACTCCTCCGCTAGCGCCTCGTTCACCGCCTGGGCGAGCGAGATTTCGCGTGTGCCTTCGTGCTGCTTCGGCAGCGCCCGCGTGCTAGGCGTAGACATGCTCGTTGACCTCGCGTGGGTCGGGATACGGCGCCTCCAGCGCCGCATCGGCTGCAGCCGCGATCTCGGCGGCGAGGTTCTCGTCGACGCGCTCAAGCTTGGACCGATCCGCGATGCCTCGATCGACGAGCCAGGCTGCGAGTATCTCGACTGGATCGCGCCGGCGCCACTGCTCTTCCTCGTCCTTCGACCGATAGTAACCCCGATCGATATCGCCGACGTGATGACCATGGAAGCGATATGTCGCGCACGTGAGGAACGCCGGGCCACCGCCGGAACGCGCGCGTTCGACGGCGCGGCAGGCGGCGTCGAACACCGCACGCACGTCTTGGCCGTCCACCTCCTCCTCCGGAATCCCGAACGCTGCGGGACGCGCTGCGACCTCTCCGGCAGTTGTCTCGGAATAGTGGGTGTACTCGTTGTAGAAGTTCTGCTCGCACACGTAGATCACGGGCAGCTGCCAGAGCGAGGCCATGTTCATGACCTCGTACAGGACCCCCTGGCCGAGAGCGCCTTCGCCGAAAAAGCAAACGGCGACCTGGCCGGTACGGCGCGACTTCGCCGAGAAGGCGGCGCCGGTGGCGATCCCGGTCGAGCCCCCCACGATCGCGTTCGCGCCGAGGTTCCCGTGCTCATGGTCGGCGATGTGCATCGACCCGCCCTTGCCGTGGCAGTAGCCGGCCTCCTTGCCGAGCAGCTCGCAGAACATCCGCTCGATCGAGGCACCCTTGGCCAGACAGTGGCCGTGCCCGCGGTGGGTGCTCGTGATGTAGTCGTCGCGGTGAAGCGCGGAGCAGACGCCGACCGCGACGGCTTCCTCGCCGATGTACAGATGCGCAAGCCCCGGCATCTTCGCGCTCCGATAGAGGTCGTTCACGCGCTCTTCGAAGCTCCGGATCCGGCGCATCTGCTCATACATCTGGAGCGCGAGCTCCGAGGTCAGCGTCTGCGGCGTCGTTGTCGGCTCGGTCGCCACGCTGCTACGCCTCCACCGGCCGCAGGCCGGACATCTGCGCGAGAGCCTCGAAGACGACGGCGAAGTCGCGGTCGGCGAGGCCCATCGCGCGTGCCGCGGTCAGCACCTGGTTCGTCGCCGCCGTGGTCGGCATCGGCACCTCCACCTCGTGACCCGCCTCAAGGGCGAGCTGCAGATCCTTTTGCATCATGTTCACGTCGAACCACGCTTCTGCCGGCATTTCGAGCACGAAGGGGCCGCGGTACTTGACCATCGGCGAGGCGATGACGCTCTTCGTCATCACGTCCACAGCCACCTCGCGGTCGATGCCGCTCTTCTCGGCGAGGAGCACGCCCTCGCTGAAGGCGAGCATCTGCACGGCGAGGCTGAGATTGACCGCGATTTTCATCAGGACGGCTTGCCCGTTGTCTCCGACCCGGGTCACGGTCGGGCCGATGTCGCGCAGGATCGGCTCGACGCGCGCGAGCGTCGCCTCCGCGCCGCCCACCATGATCGAGAGCTGTCCCGCCTCTAGCGTGGAGAGGCTGCCCGAGACTGGCGCGTCGAGCATCGCGGCGCCGAGCTCGGAGACGCGCGCCGCCAGCTCGCGGCTCGCGGTTGGCGACACCGTGCTCATGTCGACGTAGACCTTTCCCGGCGCCAAGCCGGCGAGGATCCCCTCCGTCCCTTCCGTGACCGCCTGCAGCGCCTTGACGTTCGTGACCATCGTGAAAACGACGTCCGCTTCGGCCGCGACCTCACGAGGCGAGTCGCGCCATTGCAGGCCGAGCTCGATCAACGGCTCCGCTTTCGCGGGCGTGCGGTTGTAGCCGTAGACGGTGTGGTCGGCTGCGAGCAGCCTTCGCACCATGCCGCTGCCCATCGCGCCCAGCCCGACGAACCCGAGCTTCATCTTGACGGCCCCTTCCCGTCGGCCGCCTCAGCGGGCGACGGCAGGGGTGGCAGTGCCGACTCGACGTCATGCTCGACCCGGTGCAGGTGCGCGAGCATCCGGCGCCGCGCTTCGTCGGCGTCGCCCGCCGTGATCGCGTCAAGGATCGCCCGATGCTGCTCGATCGACGTCTGCGCGCTTCCCGGGATTCGATAGATCGAGGCGAGAGCTTGCTGCAGCAGTCCGCGGATTGCGTGCATGAGATGCGTCGCACAGCGGTTCTTCGTCGCGTCGGCAACCGCGAGGTGGAATCGGAGGTCGGCGGCGATATACCGCGCCTCCGAATCCAACGCCTCCTTCATCTCCTGGACCGAGGTGAGCATCCGTCCGAGGTCCTCGTCGCTCCGGCGCCCAGCGGCAAGTCGGGCGAACTCGACCTCGAGGATCTTCCTAACCTCGAACAACTCTCTGAGGTTCGACTCCTCTAACGTCAGCAGGAGGTTCAGGGAGCTGTTCAGCGGGTTCGGCCAGTGCGCGACGGAGAAAACGGCCGACCCCCGAGCCTCGATCAGCCCCTGCGACTCGAGCATTCGGAGCGCCTCGCGCACAGACGAGCGGCCGACGCCGAACGTCTGAGTCAACTCGCGCTCGGCCGGCACCTGGTCCCCCGCGGCGAGCCGGCCGGCACGGATGTCGACCAGCAGCCGCTCCCTCACGAGCTCGTAAGCCTTCTTCCGCTCGATCGGGCCGGGGAGCTCCTGAGGTCCGGTGTGGTCCGACAACCCGACAGAGAGCCTACAACAGGAGGCATGTGATGATCTCACCTTCGGCTTGAACAGCGGATCCGGCGGTTGTCTTGCTCGCGCGTCCAGCGGTAGTTCATAATCGGCTGTCTGACCACGACCCGGAGTGGAGGGAACATGAAGAAGCAAGCGCTGATCGTCGCCGCGCTCTTCGCGGCCGCAGCCTCCGTCGTCGCTGTCCTCGCAACCTCGGCCGGCGGCGGTACGCGCTCCGCGTCCGCGAAGCCGATCACGATCGGCATCTCGCTGTCGCTTTCCGGTGACTTCTCAGACCCCGGCAAGGCCGCGCGGCGCGGCTACGACCTATGGCAGCAGGTTGTGAATGCGCACGGCGGCATTCTGGGGCGCACGGTCAAGCTGAAGATCGTCGACGACGCCTCCAGCCCGAACCAGGCGGTCAGCAACTACACAACGTTGATCACGCGCGACCACGTCGACCTCGTCTTCGGCCCGTTCTCGACCCTCCTAACCGCGCCGTCGGCGCGCGTCGCGTATCGCTACGGCTATGCGTTCGTCGAGCCTGCCGGAGGTGGCCCGGCCGTCTTCCAGCAGAAGCTCCCGAACGTATTCTTCGCGCAGCCGGCGCCGGTCATCAACTGCGGCGACCCGTTCGTGCATTTCCTCGCGAGCATCCCGACCTCGAAGCGGCCCACGAGCGGCGCATATCCGGCCCTCGATGACCCCTTCGCCTCGCCGATCGCCGCGCGGATGCAGGGTCAGCTCTCACACAAGGGCGTCAAGTCTGTCTTCAAGACGATCTATCCGCCAGAGACAACCGACTTCTCGCCGATCGTCGCCAAGATGGCTTCGAAGCATCCGCAGCTCGTCGCCGCCGGCACGCAGTCCGACGACGCGTACGGGCTCGTGAGGGCGATGATCCAGCTCAAGCTCAATCCGAAGTTCGTCTTCCTCTCGAACGGCGCCAGCTCCGCGCTCGAGTTTCCGGACAAGGTCGGCCGCAGCCAGACCGAGGGGATCTTCAGCTGTGGCGACTGGTTCCCGCAGGCGAAGAACCAGGGAAACAACCAGTTCGTCGCCGCGTACCTCAAGAAGTACCACGGCAGCGCACTCGCGATCGACTCGGGGTCCGCGGAGGCCTACGCCGTCGGGCAGATCATCCAGGCCGTGGCCAAGAAGACGCACTCGATCAACAACAAGACGGTGATCAAGACGCTCCACAAAGGGAAGTGGCCTACCGTCGAGGGCAACCTCAGCTGGAATAAGTACGGCGCACCGAAGGGAAGCGACATCCTCGTGGAGTGGATCCACGGAAAGCTCTTGCCAGTCTGGCCAAAATCACTCGCGCTCCACAAGCCGACGTACCCGAAGCCGCGCTGGCACTGAGCTGTTGATGCACGAGCCCGCGTAGGAGCCGCACCGAGTGCATCTCGTCGTCCAGGCCGTCATCCTCGGTCTGCTGACCGGCGGCGTCTATGCCCTGATGGCGAGTGGTCTGACACTGGCCTTCGGCGTGATGCGCGTGATCAACGTCGCGCAGGGCGCGTTGATCATCCTCAGCGCGTATCTGACGTACACCCTGTTCGTCCACGCAGGCCTGGATCCGTTCGTGGCCTTGCTCGTGATCACGCCCGGGATGTTCGTACTCGGCATGCTGCTCCAGTTCGTCTTCATCAGGCCGCTCCGCTCGGAGGACCGCGAGGAGTTGTCCCTGCTAGTGACGTGGGCGATCGCGCTCGGTATCGAGGGAGTCCTCAGCGTTGTCTTCAAGACGACGTACAGGTCGGTGAACACCGGCTACACCAATGCGACCTGGGACGTCGGTGGCTACACGATCACGCAGGTCCGCTTCTACGGGTTCCTGCTATCGGTCGCAATCCTGGGACTGCTCTTCCTCGCACTCACGCGGACACGCATCGGGCGCGCAATTCGCGCCGTTGTCCAGAACCCGGTCTCGGCCCGACTGCTCGGGATCGAGACCGAGCGGGTGGCCGCAGTCGGGTTCGGCCTAAGCGCCGCGACCGCATCAGCCGCTGGCGCGGTCTACGCCATGGTCTATCCGTTCAACCCGAACTCACACTACGACCTGATCTCGCTCCTACTGACGATCATCGTCCTGGGCGGTCTCGGGAGCCTCGGAGGGGCGATTCTCGCCGCGCTCTTCATGGGTGTCGCCGAGGCGGTGCTCGCCGCGACGATCTCGCCAACTTGGGCGAAGCTGACGTTCTTCGTCGCGTTGCTGACGCTACTACTCATCCGGCCTCAGGGCCTGTTCGGCGTCAAAGCGCGAGGGGCCATTTGAGGCGCGTCACCTTAGGCGGCGTCGCGCGAGGCTCTCTCGTGATCGGCGTCCTCGCCGCGTTCCCGTTCCTCTTCTCCGCGCACTGGCTCGTGAACATCGGTGTGTTCACGTTGATGTACGCCGTCCTAGCGACCGCCTGGAACCTGATCGGCGGGTACGCGGGCTACATCTCGCTCGGCCATGTCGCCTTCTTCGGCGGTGGCGCGTACGCAATCGCCGTCACGACGACGCACCACTACGCGGCCCACGGCTACGAGCCCTTCTACGTGCTACCGCTCGTCGGGGCCGCGGTCGCGCTCGGGAGCCTCCCGCTCGGCTGGCTCGCCTTCCGCACGAGGACCGCGACGTTCGCGATCGTCACCCTGACGCTGCTCTTCGTCTTTCAACAGCTCGCGTTCAACCTCCGCTCGCTGACGGGCGGCTCGTCGGGCCTCCTTCTTCCGCTTCCGCTCTTCCCCGTCGCCACGTACGAGCGACCGTTCTACTACGCGTTGCTCGGGCTCCTCACCTGCGGACTCGCGATCTCTTGGTGGGTGCGAGACAGCAAGCTCGGGCTCACGCTGTTCGCGGTTCGCGACGACGAGGATCGCGCGCGGGGTCTCGGAATGCGCGTGACGTATGCGAAGCTGGCGGCCTTCGCCCTCAGCGCCGGGTTCTTCGCGATGGCGGGCGGCGTCTGGGCTTTCTACATCGGCTCGGTCTACCCACAATTCGCGATCGATCCGCTCGTGACGATCGGTGCGGTGCTGATGGTCTACCTCGGCGGCAAAGCGACCTTGTGGGGCCCGGTCCTCGGAGCCGTACTCCTCGTCCCCGCCCAGCAGTACCTCGCCTACCGGCTCGGCGCGAGCCAGCTCTACCTGGTCGGCTACGCGGCCGTGTTTCTCGTCGTAATGCTTCTACTGCCGCGGGGGATCCTGCCGTCGCTCGGCGAGAAGATCAGGCGAAGGCGAGGCCGCGCGGATCCCGGCCGTCCGCCCGCGCAAGTCGAGCGGCCTGCGAAGGAGCTCGTCCGGTCGTGAGGGCACTGCTCGCAGTTGAGGGCCTGACCAAGCGGTTCGGCGGCATCGTCGCGCTGAACCGCTGCTCCATCGAAGTCGCCGAAGGCTCGATCACAGCTCTCATCGGCCCGAACGGGTCGGGCAAGACTACGCTGTTCAACCTCGTCACGGGCTATCTACCGCCGGACTCTGGCAGCATCTTTCTCGACGGGAAGTCGCTCCGGCGCGCCGATCCCGCCAAGGTCGCCCGACTAGGGGTGCTCCGGACGTTTCAACAGGCACGAATCTTCCCGCAGTTGACCGTTCAGGAGAACCTTGCCGCCGCTGTCCACCAACCGTGGTGGGGGACGATGTATGCGCGCGTGCGCCCAGCTGAACGGGTTCGCGCCCTGGAGTTGCTCGACGAATTCGGTCTCGGCCGCCACGCCGAGCTGCCCGCGATCGAACTCTCGTACGGGCAGCAGAAGCTGCTCGAGTTTGCGACCACGCTGATGAGCAGCCCCAGAATCGTGCTGCTCGACGAGCCGGCCGCCGGCATCAACCCCTTGCTGGTCGAGCGAATCACCGGTCACATCAGAGACCTCAACCGAGAGGGAATGACCTTTCTCGTAGTCGAGCACGACATGGGCTTCGTGATGAACCTCAGCGATCACGTGGTCGTTCTCGACCACGGCGCGAAGATCGCCGAGGGCGTACCCGACGTGATCCAGACCGACCCGGCCGTCCTCGAGGCGTACCTCGGCGGCTGATGTCGCTCCTCCAGCTCGAGAACGTCGTCGCCGGCTACGGCTTCGGCGACGTGCTGAAGGGCATCGACCTGACGCTGGAACGAGAGACGATCACGTGCTTGATCGGCCCCAACGGCGCCGGCAAGTCAACAGTGCTCAAGACGATCAGCGGTCTTCTGCATCCGCGTCATGGCAGCGTGCGCTTCGAGGGCGAGGACATCGCCAGGCGACGGCCGCGCGCCGTGCTCGACCTGGGGATCGTGCAGGTACCGCAGGAGCGGAGCCTTTTCCCGCTCATGAGCGTTTGGGAGAACATGTTGATGGGGGCTTACATACTCAACGATCACCGCGAGGCGAGGCGCCGCGCGGAATCGCTTGCCGAGCGCTTCCAGCTCGTTCGCGACCGGCGCACGGAGCGTGCTGGCTCGCTGTCAGGCGGCGAACAGAAGCTGGTCGAGATCGCACGCGCACTGATGCTGGACCCGAAACTTCTCTTGTTCGACGAACCTTCCGCTGGACTCGCCCCACAGGCACGCGCGCAGGTGTTCGAGGTACTCGGGTCGCTTCGGGGCGGCGGGTGGACGATCCTGCTCGTCGAGCAGAACGCGCGGAGTGGGCTCTCGATCGCAGACTGCGGAGCCGTCCTCGACGCGGGCGTCGTCAAGCTCGAGAAACCCGCAACGTCGCTGCTTGCCGATCCGGAAGTCGCGAGGCTTTACCTCGGTGCGCGGCGAGACCCCGTCGGCGTTTCAACGAATCGGCCCCCGGAACGGCCAGCAGCGTCTACGCGGGTAACGGCGACGAGGAAGGAAAAGCCCGTCGAGTAAACGGTTTCGTGGTGATTGCGCAACGGCGCCCTCTTGCGTGAGGGAGAGCGCCAACTCCTGCGTCCCGACGCATGCTGTCAAGTTGTCTTCACTGTTGGCGGCACCGGATTCGGTCAGCGGCTCGAGGCAGACCAAGACTATCTGGCGAGAGCACACTGGCCCAGGCAAGAGTAAAACCTCCACCCTCACGGTTCGATGAGAGTGATGTGCTTCGCCAGCTCCTCGTCGAGAAGCAGGGTTTGGCGGATGCCTCGCGTGTTGTGGAACCCGACGCCGTACGTGTGTCCAGCGTCGCTCCAGACGAGCACGACGTGGTGCATGAACGCACTGCCGTCGTTCGTGGCCGGCGGAACGTAGACCGCGCGCATGCGCCAGCCCTTGATGTTCACCCAGCCAACCGTCCGAACCCGCGCCCGCGGATACCACGCCGGCCCGTTGACGAGCTTGGCGTCGTTCGTGAGCGGCTTCGGAGAGGCCGTGATCACTAGGTGGTCGCGCCCGACATCGCTCGTGCCGACTACCCACCCTCGCCACGACTTGCCGGCAGGGCCGCAGGCAGGGCGACCACCGGGGCCAATGACGTCGAGGCAGCCGGTCGGGGTGGTGGAGGAGCCGACAGCAAGGCCGGCGGGGACGTAAGTGGGACATGGGACGGGATAGCCAACCGCTCGCGCAGTCACGCGACATTTCGCGAGCAGTGCCTGCGGCGCAGCGACGAAACGCAGGCCGACCTTCTGCGCGGTCGTGGAGGGTGCCGCGGTATGGGAATCAGAACAGCCGCATAGCCCGACCACTAGGACGAGGACGAAAATGACCTCTGCCTGGCGCACTCTGCAGAGCGTACGACGATGTGCGGTCCAGCGGTCCGCGCCGACTGGGTCCCGCATCTCGGGGGCATTCCCGAACACTGGCCCACAGCAGCGACAGCTCGCCTCTCGACGGCCTGGCCTACTCTCCGGCTGATGAAGGTCGTCGTTCGCTTCGACCCCCCGGACGCTCATGCTTCCGCACGCGAGTGGCGTGAGCAGCACGCTGCGGCACTCTCCGCGCTCCCAGACGAGGCAGTGCAAATCGTCACCGGACGAGCAGTCGGCGGCGGCGACTTCGTGCAGATCAGGGTCGCGAACGAGTACGCCGATCGCTTCGCCGACGACTGAGCCGCTCGGGGGACATTCCGCAACACTGGCCCAGCCCATAATCCACCGGCCGGGCCCAGCGCGTGGCGGGAAAACCGATTCTGCTGCCGACGCGTAAGTCATCACATAGTGGCGGGCCTTTACTCCGAAAGGAGGTATGGCATGCAGCGCTTGTTCGCACTGGCAGCGATAGTTGCCGCCGCGGTGGCAGTGATGGTGGCTCCCGCGTTTGCCGCGTCACCAGGGACGAACGGTCAACCATCGCAGTCCTGTCTGAGCTCAACGGCGCCGATGGAGCCGGGGCAAGCGGCGTCCGCACCGGGTTCGGCCTTCAATGAGCCGTCTTCGACCAACCCGGCCGGCGGGATCGCGGGGCAGATGTACGCCGGCAATGGGCAGACGACGTTGACACCGGCCAACGGTGCCGCGGTTTCGCAGTACGACGTGGCCTGCTTCCAGGTGTCTCAGCCTCACTAGCCACTGAGGGCCGGCCCGGTCGTGACGCGTCCGGGGCGGCCCCCAAGTTCACGCCGCGGTCGCCGACGCGGCTCCGATAGCGCCGTCGCGGAGTCAAATTCCAATTTCGCTCCCGCCGCTTCTTCTCGCGTGCTAGTGCCTCTGCCGAAGCATCTGTCGGCAGACTTCGCCGGCGCTGGCTGTCGCCGTTGAGCCCAAAGACGACACCTGGACTGAAGGCGGCTCCTCGGAGCGAAAGTCGGAGGAGCTCGGCTCGTCGGGCGTCGGGGGTCGACCTACGCAGGTGTGAGTGTCAACACGACCGGCAGCGTCAGAAGCACCGCGCCCGCGTCGTCGTCCCGGTGGGAGTACACCTTCTCCTCGGACAGCTCGACGTGCCATCCCGGGAGGAGCTCGTTGCGCTTGAAGCCCTTGCGAACCCGGGCCAAAGCTTGATCGAGCTTCGTGCGATCGCCTCCAAGAAGGGGTACGGAGAGAAACAGTCCGGCTCGAAGCTGCTTCGAATCCGGCGGCCAGGTGACCGGGTCAAGCTCCGCGACCTTTACGATCAGCGCTTCAGTCGTCTCGCGAGCCGGTTGCAAGGTGAGGTGCCGGTAGATCGCGGCCTCTAGCTCGGCTTTGTCAGGCGCATCCGGCATCTAACGCACGTGGTTTCCGAAGACGGATCCTAAGCGGTCTTTGACGATGGGCCGCAGTCGGGGCCGCTGCCAGCGTAATGCGATCGTTCACCGCGGTGTCGCAGTTCCAACAGAAGGCGACAATTGCTCCCGACTTCGACTCATTCGCGACATCGCCTTCCTCTTCTTGTTCTCGCGCGCGACGGATCGTTCCCGTGCGCCTACATGTCGCAGAATGCGGGAACTGCGAAGCAGCTGCACGACTTGCCGAGCCGTCCTCCGCCCGCGGCGGACCTTTAGCAGCCGACGAGGATCGAGGCGGGTGTCGCTCGAGCGGCAAGTAGGACCCGGCGCGACCCATGCAGCAGGCCGCGAGCGGTTTCTTGCGATCGTTCCCGATCATGACGCGCGCAGGAGACGCACCCCGAAGTCGCCGCATCCTGCGCCTGATCGCCCTCGAGCGGTCGGTGCGCTCCGTACTGCTGCTCGCGGCCGGGATCTATCTGCTCACTCACTTGAAGAGCGACTTCGGCCGCATCGCTGATCACTTCATGCGCGCACTCGAGCTCGATCCGCGGCGCCCATTCCTGCATCGAATCGTCGTCAGGCTGCACCGCCTGCACGTGCGTACGGTGCTCGTCGGCGGGATCGCGGCGATCGGCTACGGGCTACTCGAGCTCACCGAGGGAGTCGGCCTCTGGTTCGACCAGCTCTGGGCCGAATACCTGACCGTGATCGCGACCTCGCTGCTGCTCCCGCTCGAGCTCTACGAGCTCGTCAGCAAACCGAGCCTGCTGAAGGCAGGCGGGATCGTGGTCAATATTGCGATCGTCGCCTACCTCGCCTGGATGCTGCGCCGCCGGCTCCCGCGAGAGGCTGCCCACGCCTGAATTGATCCCCGCTTTCAGCCATCCCGGCGGAGAGATGTTGCACCGGCGCCCGGATTCGGGACTGGGGCCGGAGGTAGTTTTGGCCGTTTTCGGCCAAAACAGAAACGGCGGAGGAAAGCGGGTTTGCGCCTCCGCCGACGAGCTCGAACGCGAGATCCTCGTGCACGTGCGCGCACTCGCACGGGAGTTGCTCGACGAGCCGGGCGTCGGCCCGATCGTCGGCGCACAGCTGATCGTCGCCTGGTCACATCGGGGAGGTCGCGGAATCGCCGAACCTCCTGGTCGCGAATCGATCCACGCAAACGTGGCATTGCCTTGACCGTCGGCGGCCCCTCGGGCTTTCGTGCGGCAGGCAGTATGCACAGTGCAAGGAGGAAGACCAGCTTGAGCAGAGGCGTCAGGGTGCTGGGAGCCGCCGTAGTAACTGTGCTCGTCGCCTTATCGTTGGCCGCCTGTGCATCGGGCCGCCACGGGGGTGCGAAGACCGAGAAGGCGCAGAGAATTCCCCGGTCGCAGGCGCACCGGGGTGCGCCCGACCGTCGGCCTATACGCGGCCGGACGCCGCGAAAGCGCCCTGAGAGGACGAGCGAACCGACGCGAGCCCGGCTCCCGCGCGCGCTGGTCGCTCATGTGCCGGCGAGCCTGCCGACACGCCAGCGGCTTGTCGCGCTGACGTTCGACGCGGGCGCGAATGATGCCGGCCTGCCGAAGATCGCAGCCACGCTAGCTCGGCTAGGGGTGCCGGCGACCTTCTTTATGACGGGTCACTTCGCCCGCTACTACCCTCGCTGGGCGCGACTGGTCGGTGCCCGTTATCCAATCGGCAACCACACGATGAACCACGTCGACCTGAATCGCCTCTCCGACGCGCAAATTCGAAATGAGGTGGTCGAAGCAAAAGATTCGATTGGCCGCGTCACCGGTCGCGCTCCGGAGCCGCTCTTCCGTTTCCCTTACGGGGACGTCCGCGCTCGGTCGCTGCGGATCGTCAACTCGCTTGGCTATGCCGCTGTCGGCTGGACGGTCGACACCGCCGGATGGCTCGGAACCAGCGGTGGCCAGTCCGTCGCAAGCGTCGTCGCCCGCGCATTGGGTGGCCTTCGACCAGGGGCGATCATCCTCATGCACGTCGGCTCGAACCCCGGTGACGGGTCAACCCTGGATGCCGACGGCCTCGCGACGATGATCCGCCGGATCAAACACCGGGGTTACGCGTTCACGACCCTCCCCCGGATCTACGCCGCTGCCTACCCCGGGTGGCCCGGCACCCCTCGGCGCCGCGGCCGAACGCCGTCGAGCGCTCGGTCCGTCGCCCCTTCGCTGAGTGGAGCGTCCGATGCGGCACTGGGCAGGTTCATCCGGCTCGGGCGTCCCCTCTACTGCGGTGGGTCGCGCGGGCGCTACGTCGCGCTGACCTTCGACGACGGCCCCGGGCCAGCCACGGGCGTCGCCCTCGGGCTACTGAGCCGGTTCGGAGATCGGGCGACCTTCTTCCTCGTTGGGCGTAATCTCGCCCGTTGGCCAGAGACCCCACGAGCCGAGCTGAAAGTCGGGGCGACCGGCGACCACACCTGGACGCACCCGTTCCTCACGCGCCTCGCCCCTTCTGAGATCAACGCAGAGATGGAACGGACGAGAGCAGCGCTTGCGCGCGCAACCGGTGCCGCGGTCAGGCTCTTCCGCCCCCCGTACGGCTTCCGCGACGCAGCAGTCGACCACGAAGCGAGCCGCCTGGGAATGCTGCAGGTTTTGTGGAGCATCGACTCGGGCGATTCGTATCCGCCGCCGGGAGCGAGCGCGGGGAAGATCGTCCGTACCCTTGCCCGTCTTGTCCGCCCGGGTTCGATCGTGCTGATGCACGAGAACCTTCGCCAGACACTGAAGGCACTGCCGGGCGTCCTGCGTGACCTCAGCGAACGCCGGCTTCGCTCCGTCACTGTTCCTGAGCTGCTTGTGCGCGACCCGCCGAGCCTCGTGCAGCTGCGTGCCGGCATCAACGGCTGCACCGGCAATCACGACTAGCGACTCGACCGCAGCAAGCTCCCCAGAGCATTCGCATAACGGCGATCGCCAGACTTGTCGAGCGTCCCGGGCGGAAGCTCGACGACAAACGCCGTCGTGCCGGGAAAGCGGGCGTTCTGCCAGTCCGTCGCGCCGCCGGGAAAGCGCGGCAGGCGTCGGAGCGGAAGTCCGACCAACGTGGCGAACTCGCGCTCAACGGCGAGCGAGCCGCCCGATTCGTCCACCAGGCCGAACGGCTGGTGAAACCAGATTGTCAGGCGTGGGCGGACGCGGACAATCAGGCGGGCAAGAAGCTGACTCTCCGGCTCGGAGAGAGGATGCGGCCCGCTGTAATGCGGATCGCCGGGATAGCCGTGCCGGCTCCAGTGCCAAGGAAAGTTGCGGTTGAGATCGACTCCGCGTGCGTTCGTCCGCGTTCCGGCGGCGACCCCATCTGGGTTTGCGTCCTCGACCACCCAGAGAGCGTGCTCGCGCGGAAGCGGCACTGATTCGAGTTGCTCGGCGATCCCGATCCCCGCCGGCTCGTTGCCGTGAATGCAGCCAACGACGAGCTCCCGGATCGGCGCGTCGGGATCCCCGCGCTCGAGTACTGTGACTGCGCGGCCACGAACCGAGCGCCCAAGCAATTCCGTTCGAACGGTCAATGGGTCTCGCACGAGATCAGAATCGAAACCCGTTGCCCGGGCCGCATCGAGGGCGCCGACAAGCGCGGCGGCGGCGAGCGAAACGGCCACGAGGACCCGCTTCGACGTGCGCCCGCGGATCTTGCCCTCGACCACGCGGCTATGGTCGCATGGGTGAAGTATTCGCGGCAGAGCGGGAGACCGGCTTCGCGTTGCCGCGACTTATGCTCAGCCCTGTGCGACGCGCTCTTACACGCGATCGGCCAAGCGTGCCCCGCTCGCGGCGCACCGCCGCGATCGCGGCGATCGGGCCGCTGATTGTTCTCGACGGAGTCCTGTGGGCGCTCGCTCAGGTGGATCGCCTCCCGCTCCTCGACCCGGATGGGCGCGGCTTCTGGTCGCTCGCGGTTGAACCGCCGCTGCTCGTCCTGATGGCCGGCCTCTTCTTCCACAGGTTCATCGCCTTGGGCCTCATCCGCGACCTCTATCGCTCGGAGGTGGACTAGCTGGAACCGCCCTCCGAGTACGTCCACTGGATGTTCGCGACGGGCTTCCTGATCCTCGCCGCCTGTTTGCTTGCGCAGGCGATCGTCGGCGACGATGTCTGGAACCGAAGTGCTTGGCGCCGCTATTTCTTCCCTGGCCTTGGCTTCGTAATGGGGTTGACGATGTGGGCCGTCGCGGTGCTCGCAGGCGGGTCGATGATTCACCTGATCGCGCACTTCGCCTGGGCGCAGGTGATGATGCTCGCCGGCGGCGCGCACCTCGGTCTCGCGCGCGGGAAGCTCCGGCACCGCTCCTGGTGCTTGACGATGCCGCTCGCGCTTGGAGTTTCGGGCCTTGCCTTCCTCGCTCACGAGCAGCACGGGTGGCTGTACAGCCGCTCCGCGCTCGTGCACCACGTCTGCGGCTGGACGCTCGTGGTCGGCGCCCTCTTCCCGCTTGGCGCGGCGTTCCGGCCGCGCTCGC
>Ga0066709_100000879_pt1 | contig 18224 bp, 18 predicted proteins | sample GraSoiAngelo_158_FD_79665 | JGI IMG/M metagenome (GOLD analysis project Ga0066709, IMG submission 79665) | Grasslands soil microbial communities from the Angelo Coastal Reserve, California, USA - 14_1009_16_30cm | ecosystem: Environmental > Terrestrial > Soil > Grasslands | place: USA...
CATGGCGCTGCCGTCCGGCCCTCCAACCCATATCCGGCGTCCAAGGCCGGCGGGGACCTGCTCGTGCTCGCCCACTGGCATACCCATCGCGTTCCGGTCCTGATCACCCGCTCGTCCAACAACTTCGGCCCCTACCAGTACCCGGAGAAGGTCATTCCGCTCTTCGTGACGAACGCGCTCGACGACCAGTCGCTGCCGCTCTACGGGGACGGCAAGAACGTGCGCGACTGGCTCTACGTCCTGGACAACTGCGCGGGCATCGACCTCGTGCTCCGCAAGGGGGGCGAGGGCGAGGTCTACAACATCGGAGGCGGCCACGAGGTCGAGAACATCGTCCTCACGCGCCAGATCCTCCAGCTCACCGGCAAGCCCGAGACGCTGATCCAGCCCGTGAAGGACCGGCCCGGCCACGACCGCCGCTACTCGGTCGACTCGAAGAAGGTCCGCCAGCTCGGCTGGACGCCGCGCCACCGGTTCGGCGACGCGCTCGCCGCGACGGTCGCCTGGTATCGCGCGCACGAGGCGTGGTGGCGGCCGCTCAAGTCCGGGGAGTTCCGCGCGTACTACGAAAAGCAGTACGGCCACCGCTGACCCAGGGAGACGTTCCATGAAGCGAGTCGTGACGCTGGCGCTGGTCCCGCTCCTGTTGCTGCCGACCCTCACCCTCGGTGCGCCGTCGTCCGTCCCGGAACGGCGGCTCCACCCCGACGAGGTCTCGGCCCTCCCATCGTTCGTCAGGCGCGTCGCGCCCGCGGTCGTCGCGCTGCACGTGCGGAACGTCGAAGGCGCCACGTCCTCGGCGCGGCTCGGCAGCCGTCGCTTCGGCAGCGGCGTGATCTTCGACCCGCGCGGCTACGTGCTCACGGTGAGCTATCTGCTCCTGGACGCGGTGGCCATCGAGGCGCGCGGGCGCGATGGGCGCGCCGTGGCGGCGCGCGTGGTCGGCCTCGACCTCGACGCCGGTCTCGGCGTGATCAAGCTCGAGGGTGAGGGGCCGTGGGCGTCGGCGACGCTCGGCGATTCGCAGGCGGTCGTCCCCGGCGCGCGGACGGGCACCGTCGGCGTCGACGAGGACAACGATCTCGTCCAGGTGACGGGCGCCGTCCACGCGGTCCGGCGGTTCTCCGCGTACTGGGAGTACATGCTCGACCGCGCGATCATCGTGGCCCCGGCGAGCCCGCAGTGGGGCGGCAGCGCCGTCGTGAACGAGCGCGGCGAGGTCGTCGGCATCGCCTCGCTCAGGCTCGGCGAGCCCCCGCACGTGAACCTGGCGATCCCCATCGAGAAGTTCTCCCCGGTGAAGGACGAGCTGATCGCGTCCGGCCGGATCGCGAGCCGGCCGCCGCGGCCGTGGCTCGGGCTCTACACCGTCGCGCTGCCCGAGGGCCTCGTGGTCAGCGAGATGTCGCCGGTCGGGCCGGCGTCCCAGGCCGGGTTCCGTCAGGGCGACCGGATCTTGAAGGTCAACGGCGTGGCCGTCGCTTCGCAGGAAGAGTTCTACGAACAGCTCTGGTCTCGCCGCGCCGGCGACCTCATCGAGCTGGCCGTCCAGCGCGCCAACAAGGTGCACATCATCGCCGTGCCCTCGGTCGACCGCCATCGGCTCTATCCGGTGCGGTAGCGAGACGCTTCTTGATCAAGGGCGCCGAGGATCCCTATCAGGGGCGGGGCCTCATCGCCGACCCCATCCATCAGTACATCCTCTATACACGGCCGGGCGGGGTCCCCGGCGAGGCGTCCGAGCAGGACCTGATCGACACCGCGTGGGTGCAACGGCTGCGTCGCGTGCCCCAGCTCCAGTCAGCGCGCTGGGTGTACCCGGCGGCCGAGCACAGCCGCTTCCAGCACTCGCTCGGCGCGATGCACCTGGCCGGGCGTCTCGCCCTGCATCTCTACCCGTCGCTCCGCGCGACTTTCCGCGACGCGCCGTCCTCCGCGCTGATCGAGGAGCTGCTGCGCACGGCGGGACTCCTGCACGACGTCGGCCACGGCCCGTTCGGCCACTTCTTCGACGACAACTTCCTGGCGGACTACGACCTGACTCACGAGCTGCTCGGCCAGCGCATCATCCGCGAGGAGCTGGCCGACATCCTCCGGAGCCTCCGGCGGAGCCCGAACAGCGCCTTCGACGCCGGCGAGTCGATCGACCCGGAGTGGATCTGCTACCTGATGGGGAAGAGTTACACCCAGCCGCTGGAGTCGCACCCGAAGTGGCTCCCGCACCTCAAGCCGCTCCTCTCGGGCGTCTTTACCGCCGACAACATGGACTACGTGCTGCGCGACGCCTACATGTGCGGCGTCGCGATCGGGCCGATCGACATCGACCGGATCATCTACTACTCGTTCTTCTCCGATCGGGGCCTCACCCTCGATCGCGCCGGGCTCCAGGCGTTCACGATGTTCCTGAACGCCCGCTTCTACATGTACACGAACGTCTACTACCACCGGACCACGCGTGGCATCGACCTGCACCTCAAGGAGATCTTCCGCGATACGATGCGCATCGCCTTCCCGTTCGATCTGCGGAAGGAGCTCCACCCCTACCTCCATCTCACCGAGTGGACGCTGCTCGAGGACGTGGGGCGGTGGCACGAGGACGAGGACCCGTCCAAGAAGGCGCTCGGCGCGGAGTGGCGTCATATCCTCGACCGGAAGCTCAAATGGCGCATGTCGAGCGAGGAGATCCTCGACCAGTTCGAGACGCGCAAGGGACAGGGCTTCCTCGACATCGACACCGTGAAGCGGCGCGTGCGCACGTTCCTGCCGGCCGCGCTGCGGGAGGTCCCGTTCGAGATCGACATGGCGCTTCAGGATCCGCGACCGCTGAACCCGCTCAAGATGGGCGACCGGCAGATCTACGTGTACGACTCCTCCACGAAGCGCATCTCGGAGGAGCCGCTGACCGAGATCTTGAAGTATCTGCCGGGCAAGGTCGCGCAGTGCCGGATCTTCGCGATGAACCACGAGCACGATGCCGAGCTGGCCCAGGCGTTGAAGCGCGCGCTGAGCGAGGAGCCGCCCTCGATTCTCACCAACGTCTGACCCGGTCCCGGTCGGACGCCGGCACGGAGGCGACATGAATGTGCTCGAGTTCTTCGTGAGCCAGCCCACGCGCCTGCACTCGGCGGGCGTCGGCCAGGTCGAAGGCGCGTCGATCGAGCAGGGCTAGGCCTCGGCCTCTGAAACCGCTAGTATGATCGCACGGCCATGAGCTGGCGGTTCGTCACCTTCGCCGCGCTGTTCGTCACCTGCCTCCTGACGGCCAACACCCTGGCCGCCAAGCTCGTCGCCGTCGGCGGCCTCGTGCTGTCCGCCGGGATCGTCATCTTCCCGGTGTCGTACATCGTCGGCGACGTGCTGACCGAGGTGTGGGGCTACGGGGCGGCGCGGCGCGTGATCTGGCTCGGATTCGGGTGCAACACGCTCATGGTCGCGGCGATCTGGGTGGGCGGCGAGCTTCCCGCCGCGCCCTTCTGGAAGGGACAGGCGGCGTACAGCGAGATCCTGGGCCAGACGCCACGGATCCTGCTGGCTTCCTTCGTTGCCTACCTCGTCGGCGAGTTCGCCAACTCGTTCGTCCTGGCGAAGCTGAAGATCCTGACCCACGGGCGGTGGCTCTGGACGCGCACGATCGGCTCCACGGTGGTCGGTCAGGCGCTGGACAGCGCGGTCTTCGTCACGCTCGCCTTCGCCGGCTCGGTGCCGACCGGCGCGCTGATCGGGATCGCGCTCGGACAGTGGATCGCGAAGGTGGTCTACGAGGCGGCGGCGACGCCGCTCACGTACGCCGCGGTCGCCTGGCTGAAGGTGAGCGAGCGGACCGATGTGTACGACTACGACACCGACTTCAACCCGATCCGACTCTGACGTGACGGAACGCCTGTACTGGCCGAGCTGGTTTCTCGCGGCCCTGCTGACCGGGATCGTCGCGGGCTTCATGCTCGGCCACGCGCTGATTCTGGCGCGGTTCCTCGACTGGCTGCTCCTGTCGGGGGCGCCCGCGCTGAGCCAGGCCTACCCGTCGTTCCGGGGGTCGTCCGGGCGGTCGGGGCTCGAGGCCTACTACGCGGTCGCCGGGCTGCAGGTCGTGGGAACGAGCGCGTTCCTGTTCGTGTCGCTCGCGGCGCGCCGCCACCGGGGCCGGGCCCTGGTGGCGGGGGTGGCGGGGGCGCTCTGGATCGCGATCCACTACGCGTCGGGGTTCGGAGCGCTCGAGGCCCGCGTGCTCCAGAGCGCGAGCGAGATCCCCCGTGAGGTGGCCGACCGGTTCGTCGGCTGGAACGTGCCGATTCATTTCGTTCACGCGGTAACGCTGGCAGTGGCGTTGGGCGCGCTCCTGTCGGTGCCGCTGGCGGCGCTGCGGCGAAGAGGCTAGGGCATGGAAAAGTTCCGAGGCGTCGACTACTACGCGATCGAGGGCCTCTTGTCCGAGGAAGAGCGGATGATCCGCGACGCGGTCCGCGACTGGGTCGAGGCCGAATTCCTCCCGGTGGTCACCGAACACCATCGCGCCGGCAGCTTCCCCGTCGCGCTCATCGCCAAGCTCGGCGAGCTCGGCGTCTTCGGCGCCACCCTCAAGGGTTACGGATGCGCGGGACTCAGCAACGTCGCCTACGGGCTCATCATGCAGGAGCTCGAGCGCGGTGACTCCGGGCTGCGCTCGGCCGCGTCGGTGCAGAGCGGCCTGGTGATGCATCCGATCTACACCTACGGCTCGGAGGCGCAGAAAGAGTGGTGGCTCCCCGCGATGGCGCGCGGCGAAAAAGTCGGCTGCTTCGGTCTCACCGAGCCCGATTATGGCTCCGATCCCGGCGGGATGAAGACGCGGGCCCGCCGCCAGGGCGACGCATACGTCGTGAACGGGACGAAGCTGTGGATCACCAACGGCTCGATCGCCGACGTCGCGGTGGTATGGGCGAAGGAAGACGACCGAGAGATCTACGGCTACCTGGTGGAGCGGGGCACGCCGGGCTTCTCCACGCTCGATATCCACGGCAAGTTCTCGATGCGCGCCTCGATCACCTCCGAGCTATCGTTCCAGGATTGTCGGATCCCGCTCGAGAACAAGCTCCCGAACGTGAAAGGGCTGCGCGGCCCGCTGGGCTGCCTGAACCAGGCGCGTTACGGCATCGCCTGGGGCGCCGTGGGCGCGGCGATGGCCTGCTACGACTGGGCGCTCCAGTACGCGCAACAGCGCATCCAGTTCGGCAAGCCGATCGCGTCGTTCCAGCTCGTTCAGCAGAAGCTCGTCTGGATGATCACGGAGATCACCAAGGCGCAGTTCCTCTGTCTGCAACTGGGCCGGCTGAAGGACGCCGGCCAGGTCCGCCCACAGCAGGTCTCGATGGCGAAGATGAACAACGTCCAGATGGCGCTCGACACCGCCCGGCTGGCGCGCGACATCCTGGGCGCCGCCGGAATCGTTGACGAGCACCCGGTGATCCGTCACATGATGAATCTGGAGACGGTCAACACGTACGAGGGCACGCACGACATCCATACCCTCATCATCGGGCGGGACATTACGGGCCTCGACGCGTTCGGGACGTGAGCATGCGCACCGGACGGGAGCGACGGCCCGGGAAGGGGTTCTCATGCGGGTGCTGATAGCGGACGACGACGCGGACGTCCGGGAACTGCTCGTCGAGGTGTTCCGAGACGCCGGCTTCGACGTGCTGGAGGCGTCGAACGGCCTCGAGGCCCTGCTGTACGTCAAACGAGATCGACCCGACGCCGTGGTGCTCGACCTCATGATGCCGCGCCTCGGCGGCGTCGAGGCGCTCAAGCGGATCCACAACTTCAACCCGGGCATCCGGGTGCTGGTGGTCACCGGGGCCATCGATCCCGAGCTTCACCGACAGGCGACCGCATCGGGCGCGACCGGCGTGTTCACGAAGCCGGTGAGCGCGGCGACGCTGGTGGCCGCGCTCACCGGGCCGGCGCCGACGCCGCCCCCGAAGCCGGCGTCATCCGAAGCCGTGCCCGTCCCGTCCGCCGGGGCGCCGACGGGACGGATCCTCGTGGTCGACGACAACCCCGAGGTGCGCGCGATGCTCGAGGACGTGCTCACCTCGCTCGGCTACACCACGCGCGCGGCGGCCGACGGCGCGACCGCGGTGCGCTCGGTCCTCACCGAGGCGCCCGACGTCGTGCTGCTCGACGTCTACATGCCCGGGCTCAGCGGGGTCGGCGCGCTTCCGACGATCGTGGCGCTCGCCCCGCACGCCAAGGTCATCATGATCAGCGGCGCCGCGAACGAGGACGTCCTGAAGCGGTCGCTGGCCTTCGGCGCCCACGACTACGTCACCAAGCCGTTCGAGATCTCGAGCCTCTCACGCGCCATCGAGATGGCGCTCGCGATGCGGAGGCTGGAGGCGAGCCCGGACGCCAAATGATCCGCTCAGCGAAGCGGCGCGCGTCCGCGGGCGCCGTCAGTCGCCTGCCGTCGGCGGACCGGCGTCGGGATTGTAGACGAACCCGCCGCCGTCGCGATACGCTCGCAGCAGGTTCGCCGCCTCGGCCCGTCGCACGCCCCACACCGCCTCGACACCGCGCTCGGCGAGGTACGCGTACGACTCGGGAAAAACGGGGCCCTCGTCGAATCCGACGGCCATCGCGTCGCCACGCTCCGCGCCGATCACCAGACGGCTGACGCCGCTCCACAGCGTCGCGCCCAGGCACATCGCGCACGGCTCGCAGCTGGTGACGAGCTCGTGCGCGGGCCGACCGGGCGCGCGCAGGGTGAACGAGCCCACGCGCTGCTGGCCGAGCATCAATGCCAGCATCTCGGCGTGCAAGGCGGAGTTCCGCTGCCGGACGACGCTGTTGACGCCGGCCGCCACGACGCGGCCCGATTCGATCTCGAGGACGGCGGCGGCGAACGGCCCACCGGCGCGTCGCGCGACGTTCTCTTCCGCCAGGCGGATGACGAGCGCCATCTTGTCCTCGTCTCGGCGGTACGTCTGGCCGGACGCGGTGACCGCGTCGACCCACGCCGGGACGTCGATGACCAGTCGAGATTGTCTGCTTTCCATCGAGAGGGTCCTTCGGGCCCGCGTCGCGAGGCGACTCGCTAGCGGGGTGCTGCGACGTACAGCTCGACCTCGTGACCGTCGGGATCCCGCACGGAGAACGAGGTCGGCGTCTCGCCGAACGGCGCGAGGCCGTGCGCCTCGGCCCACCGGCGCGCCGCCCCGAGATCCTCCAGACTCGCGCCGACGTCGAACGCGATGTGGTAGAGACCCGGGACGCCCTTCGGCTGTGGCCCGGGCTCCTCGGCGCGCGCCAGCTCGCACGACACGTCGTGGTGATGAACGCCCGCCGAGAAGAAGAGGATGCGCCCGCCCTTGCCGGTGCCGGTCTCCACGAGGCCGAGCGTGTCGCGGTAGAAGCGTCGCGTGGCCTCGAGGTCGCGCACGAAGAGAGAGACGTGGCCCAGTTCGCGGATCGTCAGGCGCTGGGACGATGCGTCCATGGCGGAGTAGTGTAACATTGGGTGGTCATGGCTGACTCGAAGCCCGCGGCCTACACCGCGCCCGCCGCGCCGGCTCTCGTCGCGTCGATCACGGACCACGTCCAACCCAACGCGAAGCTGATCGCGCTTCTGTCGCTCGGTCATTTCGTCGTCGACCTCAACCAGGGGTCGCTGCCGGCGTTGCTGCCGCTGCTCAAGTCGGCGCATCAGCTCTCCTACGCGTCGGCGGCGACGATCGTGCTCGCCGCGAACGTCGCCTCGTCGCTCGTGCAGCCGCTGTTCGGCTACTTCGCCGACCAGACGGCCCGGCGCTGGATGCTGCCGGCCTCGGTGTTCTTGACCGGCGCCGGGTTCGCGCTGATGGGACTGGCGCCGGGCTACGGGGCCCTGCTCGCGCTCGTCGCCGTGATGGGACTCGGCGTCGCCGCCTATCACCCGGAGGCCTACAAGACGGCGACGAACGTCGCCGGAGATCGGAAGGCGACGGCGCTGTCGTTCTTTTCGCTGGGCGGCAATGTCGGCGTGGCGCTCGGGCCGCCGGTGATCACGGCGCTCGTTGCCGGCCTCGGTCTTGCCGGAAGCCTCGGCATGCTGGCGCCGACCCTCGTTGCCGCGGCTCTCCTGCTGGCCGTGCTGCCCTCGCTCTCCCACCCCGCTCCCCGAGCCGTCGCCGCGGCGGCGGCGCGCGGCGTCAACATGCCCCGCGCGATGGGGCTCTTGATCCTCGTCGTCACGATCCGCTCGTGGGCGAGCCTCGGCTTCACGACGTTCGTGCCGTTCTACTACATCGACGTGCTCGGAGCCGACCCACGGCTCGTCGGGCCGCTCCTCTTCGTCTTCCTCGGCGCGGGCGCCCTCGGCACCGTCGTGGCCGGACCGTTCGCCGACCGATGGGGCGCGCGCGCCTTCATGCAATGGGTACTCCTCGCCTCGCTGCCGTTCGGCGTGCTCTTCCTGATGGTCAAGGGTGTCCTGGCGTTCGTGATGCTCGGGCTGTTCGGCGCGATCCTGACCTCGAGCTTCTCGGTGTCGATCGTCCTCGGGCAAGCGTACCTGCCGCGCAACGCCGGGACCGCCTCGGGCCTGATCGTGGGCTTCGCGATCGGCGCCGGCGGCGTCGGCGTGACGGCGCTCGGCTGGGTCGCCGACCGCTACGGACTGCCCGCGGCGCTCTGGATCAGCGCCCTGACGCCCCTGGCGGCGTTCGTCGCCACCCGATTCCTGCCGGCTCCGAGCGTCCCCGAAGCCAGGTGAACGACGGGCTTCCGTTCCAGGACGGTGAGCAAGTCCTGCTCATCGATCAGCGCGGGAAGCGCCACCTGATCTTTCTCCGCAAATCGGAGACGTTCCACTCCGACCGCGGCTGGGTGCCGCATGACGCGGTCATCGGCCAGCCCGAGGGCAGCTGGGTGCGGAGCTCGATGGGGCTTCGCCACCTGGCGCTGCGCCCGACGCTCGCCGAGTACGTGCTGGAGATGCCGCGCGGCGCTCAGGTCATCTATCCGAAAGACCTGGCGATGATCCTCTTCTGGGCCGACGTCTACCCCGGATGCCGCGTCCTGGAGGCGGGCACCGGCTCCGGAGCCTTGACGCTGGCGCTCCTGCGGGTCGTGGGGCCCGAGGGCAGGGTCATCACCTACGAGCAGCGGGACGAGTTCGCGCGGCGCGCGCTGGCGAACATCCACATGCGGCTCGGCGAGGTGGCGAATCTCGCGGTGCGGCTGCGGCCCGTGGAGGACGGCCTCGGCGAAGAGGAGCCGGTCGACCGGGTGCTGCTCGATCTCCCCGAGCCGTGGAAGCTCACGGGCGCGGTCGCGCGGGCGCTGCGGCCGGGCGGGATCTTCCTCTGCTACGTGCCGACGATCGTGCAATCGCACCAGATCGCCGAGACGCTCCAGCGCGAGCGCCACTGGGCGCTCGTCGAGACGTTCGAGACGCTCTATCGGCCGTGGAACATCGAAGGCCAGTCGGTGCGGCCGTTCCATCGTATGGTCGCCCATACGGGCTTCATCACGGTTGCCCGGCGCGTGGTGCCGGAGGAGAGCAGCGCGCCGGACGCGCGGCTGCGCCATCGCGAGCCCGAGGACTGAGCGGCGATGATCACGATGATGCGTCGGTACCGGAAACTGCTTCAGATCGGCCTCCTGGTCGTGATCGCGGCGTTCGTCGCCTCGCTGTTCGTGTTCGGCGCGACCGGGTCCCGCACCGGCGGCGAGTCGCGCGACACCGTCGCGACGGTCAACGGCGAGACCATCCCGATCGAGCGCTTTCAGCGGCGCTACCAGTCGTACCTGGAGGCGTACGCGCAGATCTACCGCGACCGCTTCTCGACGGAGATGGCCGAGCGCCTGGGGCTGCCCCAGCAGGTCATCGGCGACCTCGTCCAGGAGGCGCTGATCGTCCAGCGCGCGCGCGCCGAGGGGCTCTCTATCAGCGACGAAGAGCTGAACGCGCGGATCCACGCGATTCCGGTGTTCCAGGAGAACGGGCGCTTCGTGCTCAAGCGGTACCAGGAAGCCCTCAAACGGCGCGGGTTCACCGCCGCCGGGTTCGAGAGCGAGATTCGTCGCGAGCTGACGCGCGCAAAGGTGGAATCCGCAATCCGCAGCGGCGTTCGGGTGTCGGAGGCCGAGCTCGAGCAGGCGTTCCGCCTCCGGCGCGAAGAGGTGCGCGCGGCGTGGGCGCTCATCGAGGTGACGCCGATCGCCGCCGCCACCGGCACGACCGACGCGGAGCTCGCCACGTATCTCGCCCAGCACCCCGACGAGTTCCGTCAGCCCGAGCGACGGCGCGTGCAGTACGTGACGCTGAACCCGCGCGACGTCGTGGCGCCGGTGACCGACGCCGAGGTCGAGAAGTTCTACAACGAGCACCTCAAGGAGTTCGAGACCCCGCGCCAGGTCCGCGCCGCGCACGTCCTCGTTCGCGTCCCCGAGACGGGCGGGAGCGAGGCGGAGGACAACGCGCGCACCAAGGTGGCCGACGTCATCCGACGGGCGAAGGCGGGCGAGGACTTCGGCAAGCTCGCCCAGGGAATCTCGGAGGATCCCGCGACGGCCTCGCGGGGCGGCGACCTCGGGCTCGTGAGCCGAGGCGAGATGGTGCCCCAGTTCGAGCAGGCGCTCTTCGCGCTGAAGAAGGGCGAGGTGTCGCCCGAACCCATCCGCACGCCGTTCGGCTTCCACGCGATCAAGGTGCTCGAGATCCAGGAGGGCGGGCGCAAGCCGCTGAAAGAGGTCGCGGCCCAGATCCGAAGCCGGCTCTCGGCCGAGGCCGCGGACCGGGCGCTGAAGGCGAAGGCCGACCAGGTCCGGCCGGCGCTCCAGGCCGCCAAGGACTTCATGGTCGAAGCCAAGAAGCTCGGGTTCCAGCCGGTCGAGACGACCATCGCCCGTCTCGACCGCGTGGCGGGGCTCGCCACTCCCGATCCGCTCGAAGAAGCGGCGTTCGCGCTGGCCCTGGGCGGCGTCTCCCCACCCGTGTCGACGCCGGTTGGGCTCGTGGTGCTCAAGAGCGTGGAGACCATCGCCGCCGGCGTGCCGCCGCTCGCCGAGATCAAGGACAAGGTGGCCGCCTCGGTGAAGCGCCAGAAGGCGGAGGCGGTCGCCCTGGAGCGGGCGAAGCAGCTCACCGCCGACGCGCAGGCGGGAGACTTCGCCGGCGCCGCGAAGAAGGCGGGCGCGGTCACGGGCGAGACCGGGCGCTTCTCGCGCGCGAAGCCGGCCGAGCGGCTGCCGGCTGACGCGATGCTGGCCGCGCTCCAGACGCCCGCCGGCCGGCTGAGCGCGCCGATCAAGGCCCAGCAGGGGTACTACGTGGTGAAGGTGCTCGAGCGCGTGCCCCCCGACATGGGCGGGCTGGCGACCGACCGCGACAAGATCCTGAAGGAGGTCGTGGCCCAGAAGCAGAGCCTCGTGTGGGAGTCCTGGCTCAACGGCGCTCGCGCGAACTCGAAGGTCGAGACCTTCCTGCCGGCGTCCCGGCGCGGCTGAGAGATCCTTTGGTGTGCATCGTGCCGGAACCGTGTACACTGAAGCCGCCTGGTGACCCGTCGGTTCAACTGAACCCACCTCACTCATAGGCCGCGACCCGCGCTTCTTCCGAGCTCGGGCCGTGCACGGGGCGGAAGTCGTAGAGGGCAATTCCCATGACGGTCAAGCTTTTCGTCGGTGGTCTCTCGTTCTCCACGTCCAGCGAGCGGCTGCGCGAGGCCTTCGCCGGCTTCGGCGAGGTTCACTCGGCGACCGTCGTGATGGATCGCGACACCGGCCGGTCACGCGGCTTCGGGTTCGTCGAGATGGCGACCGGCGAGGAGGCGAACGCCGCGGTGTCCCGTCTCAACGGCAGCGAGCTCGACGGCCGCCAGATCAAGGTCGAGGTCGCGAAGCCGGCGGGCTCGGGAGGCGGCCAGCGGCGCGGTGGTGGCGGTGGCGGCTTCGGCGGTGGTGGGCGCGGCGGCGGTGGGTGGCGCGGCGACCGGTGAGACCCTCGTGCACGTAATGGCGCTCTCGACGCCGAGCCGACCGGGCTGGCGGTGGCGGATCGTCAACTATGCGGGGGAGCTCGTCGAGGAATCGCGAGACGCGTTCCGTACGATTGCGCTCGCCGTCGCAGAAGGGACGCGACGGCTCCAGCAGATGAACACGGTAGACCGGTCCGAGCCGCCGCGGCCGTACCGTTCCACCTCCCACCTGCGTGGCCGATGGCGAGCCTGACGCGCGCGAAGGTCGAGGTTTCGGACAACCAGATCGAAGCCGCCCTGAAGACCCTCAAGAAGGTGATGATCAAGGGGGGGCTCTTCCAGGAGATGAAGCGACGCGCGTTCTACGAGAAGCCCTCGGTGAAGCGCAAGCGTAAGCAGGCCCAGGCCCGCAAGAAGCGCCGGCGTGCGCTCAAGCGCTCGCGGGTCGAGGACGATGATTAAGATCGGCGGGGGCGGCGCTCCCCCCGATTCCCCCCACCGGGTTCACTCAGCGTCTAGTAAGTAGATCGTGGCGCCGGCTTCGCCGGCGCTCGAACATTCCCCAGCGTATCGGCCAGTGGCGCGAGGCGGCGGCACCCTGCGGGCTCGTGATACGTTATGGCCTATGTCGGTCCAGCGCACGCCGATGACGCGTCCCGGGTACGAGCGGCTCCGCGACGAGCTCGACCGGCTCAAGCGTGTCGATCGACACGCCATCACCAAGGCCATCGCCGAGGCGCGGGCCCACGGCGACCTCTCCGAAAACGCGGAGTATCACGCCGCGCGCGAGAAGCAGAGCTTCATCGAGGGACGGATCGCGGAGCTCGAGACCAAGGTCGGGAACGCCGAGGTGATCGATCCTCCCACCTCGGGTGACCGTATCACCTTCGCTTCGACGGTGCTGCTCGAGGACGAGAGCGGCAAGGAGATCCGCTACCAGATCGTGGGCTCCGACGAGACCGAGCCCGCCCGGGGACGCATCTCGGTCATGTCGCCGCTGGCCCGCACGCTCATCGGCAAGAACGTCGGCGACCGGGTGACCGCGCAGCTTCCGGCCGGCAAGAAGACCTTCGACATCGTCAAGGTGAACTTCCCGTGGACGGACTGAGGCGATAGCGTGCCGTCGGTGCGGGTCGAAGGTGTCAATCTCTACTACGAGGAGCTGGGGCAGGGCGTGCCGCTCGTCTTCGTCCACGAGTTCGCGGGCGACCACCGGAGCTGGCACCTGCAGATGCGCTTCTTCTCCCGACGCTATCGCGCCATCGCATTCAATGCGCGGGGCTATCCGCCGTCCGACGTGCCGGACGACGCGAAAGCCTACTCGCAGGACCACGCCGCGGCGGACATCCGGGGCGTGCTCGACGGTCTGAAGATTCCGAAGGCCCACGTGTGCGGCCTTTCGATGGGCGGGTACGCGACCCTGCACTTCGGCCTCAAATACCCCGACCGCGCGCTCTCGCTCGTCGTGGCCGGCGCCGGGTACGGCAGTGTGGCGGGCGACCGCGAGAAGTTCCGGCGAGACACGGAAGTGGTCGCGCGGCGCTTCGAGGAAGACGGGATGGAGCGGACGGCCGAGATGTACGCCCGGGGCCCGACGCGCGTCCAGTTCATGGAGAAGGATCCGTTCGGCTGGCGCGAGTTCCACGCGCAGCTCGCCGAGGGATCGGCCCGCGGCCACGCCCTCACGCAGCGGGGTGTGCAGATGCTGCGGCCATCGATCCTCGACCTCGGGCCCGCGCTCGAGAAGCTCGAGGTGCCGACGCTGATCATGACCGGCGACGAGGACGACCCGTGCCTCGAGCCGGGGATTTTCATGAAGCGCAAGATCCCGGCGGCCGGGCTCGTCGTCCTGCCGAAATCGGGCCACGCGATCAACCTGGAGGAGCCCGACGCGTTCAACCGGGCCGTGCTCGACTTCCTCACGGCGGTGGAGGCCGGGAAGTGGACGCGACGGAATCCCGCCTCCCAGACGGGCTCGGCTATCCTTCCCTCGGAGACACGCTGATGCCACTACCACTCGAAGGCTATATGGTCCTCGATCTCACCCGCGCCCGCTCGGGACCGACTGCGGTGCGCCAGCTCGCCGACATGGGCGCCAACGTCATCAAGGTGGAGGCGCGCGAGGAGATGGAGGGAGACTCCACCGCGCTCGGCTTCGACTTCCTGAACCTCCACCGGAACAAGCGCGCGATGACGCTCGACCTCAAGCACCCGCGCGGCGCCGAGATCATCAAGAAGCTGGCCGCGCGCGCCGACGTCGTCGTCGAGAACTTCCGGCCGGACGTCAAGAAGCGGCTCGGCATCGACTACGAGGCGCTTTCCAGGGTCAATCCGCGGCTCGTCTACGGCTCGATCTCGGGCTTCGGCCAGACGGGCCCGTATGCCGACCGCCCGGGCTACGACCAGATCGCCCAGGGAATGGGCGGGCTCATGTCCATCACCGGACTGCCCGGCCAGGGGCCCGTGCGCGTGGGCATCCCGGTGGCGGACCTCACGTCCGGGCTCTATCTCGCTCAAGGCATCCTGGTCGCGCTGCTCGAGCGCGAGCGCTCCGGCAAGGGACAGTGGGTGCACACCTCGCTCCTGCAGGCGATGGTGACGATGCTCGACTTCCAGGCGGCGCGCTGGCTCATCGACCGCGAGATCCCGCCCCAGGCGGGCAACGATCACCCGACCGGCATCCCGACAGGCGTTTTCACGACCGCCGACGGCCATATCAACATCGCCGCGTCCGGCCAGACGATGTACAGGAGGCTCTGCACCGCGATCGGCGCGCCCGAGCTGATCGACGACCCGCGGTTCAGGACGCTGGCCGCCCGGTCGAAGAACCGCAAAGTCATGAACGCCGAGCTGGACAAGGTGCTCGTGAAAAAGCCGAGCGCCGAGTGGATCGAGGTCCTCAACCGCGCCGGGGTGCCCTCGGGGCCGATCCTCAACGTGCGGGAGGTCTTCGAGAACGAGCAGATCCGACACCTGGGAATGGCCCAGCCCGTGCGCCATCCCGACCGCGGCGAGATGCTGGTCCAGGGGCTCCCGGCCACGCTGTCGCGCACGCCGGGCGCGATTCGCCGCGCCGCACCCACGCATGGCGAGCATACCGACGAGGTGCTGCGCGAGCTCGGGTACACCGCCGAGGAGATCACTGGCCTCCGCAAGGACGGCGTCGTCTAGCCGCACGCTCCGGCACCGACGGAGGACGAGATCATGAAAGGTCAAACGAGCCGTCGCAGCCCGTGCGCTCGGGCCGCGACCGGTATGCTGCTGTGCGGCCTGCTGGCCGGGGCGTTCGTCGCAACGGCCCAGGCCCAGGCCAAGCCTGAGGGCGAGATGCGCTGGGCGCTGTACGTGACCGTGGCGCCGGCGTGGCTCGATCCGGGCGAGAATCTGGGCTTCATCACGCCGTTCTGGATCCAGTACGCGCTCCACGACGCGCTCGTGAAGCCCATGCCCGGCAATATCATGACGCCGAGCCTGGCCGAATCATGGACGCTCAGTCCGGATCAACGGGTCTACGAGTTCAAGCTGCGCCAGGGCCTCAAGTTCCACAACGGCGACCCGTTCACCGCAGAGGACGTCAAGTTCAGCTTCCAGCGGGCCAAGAGCTCCCGGATCCTCAAAGAGAAAGTCCGTGAGATCGAGATCGTCGATCCTCACCGCGTTCGATTCCATCTCAACGAGCCGTTCCCCGATTTCATGGCCTTCTACGGGACGCTGGCGACCGCGTCGAGCTGGGTGGTGCCCAAGAAATACATCGAGAAGATCGGCGACGACGGGTTCAGGAAGCAGCCGGTCGGGCTCGGGCCGTACAAGTTCGTCAGCAACACGCCCGGCATCGAGCTGGTGATGGAGGCCAACGAGAGCTACTGGCGCAAGATGCCCTCGGTGAAGCGGCTCGTCTTCAAGAGCGTCCCTGAGCCCACCACGCGGGCTGCGATGCTGAAGAAGGGTGAAGTCGACGTCGCGTATCAGCTAGACGCGCCGACGGCGCTGGAAGTGAAGCGCGATCCCAACTTGAAGCTGGCATTTTCCGGCGCGATCGGCATCCACTTCCTGGAGTTCTTCGACCAGTGGGACCCGAAGTCCCCCTGGCACGACCGCCGCGTGCGGCTCGCTGTAAGCTATGCGATCGACCGCCGGTCGCTGAACGAGGCCGAGACGCTCGGAGCGTCCCGCCTCACCGGCGCCATGGTCCCTCGCAAGTTCGAGTTCGCGCTGGCGCTCGAGCCCCATCCCTACGACCCGGTGAAAGCCAGACAGCTCCTGGCCGAGGCCGGCTTCCCCAACGGCTTCGATGCCGGCGATTTCTACCCCTATCCCCCCTATTTCTCGATGGGGGAGGCGGTCGCGGCGAACCTGAGCACTGTGGGCATCAAGACGAAGATCCACTCGATGGAGCGCGCGGCCTTCCAGACGGCGTGGCTGTCCAAGAAGCTCAAAGGGCTCTGCGTCTGCATCCACGCGCCGTACGGCAACGCGGCCTCACGCATGGCGGAGTTCGTGCCGGGTGATGGGGCCTTCAGCCGTGGAGTCGATCCGGACGTGGACACCCTCTTCAAACAGCAGGCGAAGGAGACGGATCGGAAGAAGCGGGAGGCGATGCTGCACCAGATCCAGCACCTGCTCTACGAACGGGTGAGGTTCGCGCCGATCTGGGAGTACATCTGGCCGAGCGGAATCGGGGCGCGGGTGGGGGACCCGGCCTTTTTGAAGATCGACCCGTATCCCTGGTCGGCGCCCCTAGAAGACGTGAGCCTCAGGAAAAAGTGATCGGCCGGCTTCGGCGAAGGCTCAGCGAAGCGCGTCGCGCAGCTCGCGCGTGAGGACCTCGACGGTCCCGCGCGTGCCACCCGCGAGCTTGAGCTTCCACTCGCCTTCGGTCTCGAAGCGCCGGTCGCGCAGCCGCTCGCCCCAGGGCTTGATCGCCTCGCGGATCGCGTGGAGGTCGAACGGATCGCGCCGCAACTCGCGGGCGCGCGCCATCACGTCGGGCGCCGCGCGGATGAACGCGCGGAGCGCAGCGCCGGTCTTGATGGAGTACTTGCGGCCCGCCCACGCGGTCGGGAAGGTGGTCGAGAGAGCTTTGATGTAGTTCAGGAAGAAGCGCTTGGCGCCGCCCCGCAGCTCCTGGAGCTTGCCGCCGCTGCCGACCTTTTCGACGGTCTCGAAGAAGTCGACGATCTCCTCGGCCAGCGGCGCCTGGCTCACGCGCCCGCGGCCGGTGCCGAGCATCTTGATCTCGCCGTGCAGCGGCGACGTGTCGTCCTCGTTGAGCGAGCGGATCACGTCGTGGGCGAGCGCCTGGTTCGCGTCGGGGTAGAGCTTGCGGCCGGCCAGGCTGATGATGTGCGACGGGTTCAGCCGCGTGTGCTTCGCGTTGATCGTGACGAAGAGCTCGACGATCTGGCGGGCGTCGAGCGAGTCGAAGAGCACCGCCGGCACCTCGATGTTCATGTTCTCGCCCGCCTGGGAGAGCGCGTGGAGGGCGAGGAGGCGGTGCTGACCGTCCAGCACGCGCAAGACCCCGTGCTCTTCTGGAATCTGGAGCAAGCCGAGGTCGTGCTGGCCGGCCACCGGCGTGAACGTGAACCGCTTCTCCGACGTGATGATGACGGCGCCAGGAATGGCGGGAAGCGTCGCCGCGTCCTTGCACTCCCGGTAGTAGGCGACCAGCTCGTCGATCTTGCGACGGATCACGGGCCGCTGGTACGCCGCCTCGCTTTCGCCGATCCGCTTCTCGAGCATGTCCCAATTGACGCGAGACCGGTTCATGCGCGTTTTCTTCGACGGCTCGTTCGCGGGGCCGCCCGAGTAGCCCAGGACCTCGAACTTCACTAACCTGTCGATATCCTTGGCAGAAAGGCCAGCCTGGTAGAACTCGACGCCGAACTGCTTCACACGGCGCGTTGGCACGGTAATCATGGGTTCTAGAGTCTAACTGATCGGCAAACCCCTGTCAACAGAGGGGTTTTCAGCGTTCCGGGCACCTGAAGTTCGGTAAGATCGCTCCGTGAGCAACCCGGCCATCGCCCTTGTCGTCTGCGCCGCCGTCCTGCACGCGATCTGGAACGCGCTAGCCAAGCGGGCCGAGAACCAGTTCGTCTTCTTGTGGTCGTCCGTCTCGCTGGCGACCGTGCTCTTGCTCCCTCTCGGCCTCCTGCGCCTCCCCTCCGACGGCACGCCGATCGCCGGGCTCCCGTTCGTCGTCCACCTCCGCCTGCGGGCCCGACCCCTCCTCGGGCGCCTCTTCGGGGGCCCCGCCGGACGGGCCCACCGCCGCCAGGCCCAGGC
>Ga0066709_100000880_pt1 | contig 18212 bp, 15 predicted proteins | sample GraSoiAngelo_158_FD_79665 | JGI IMG/M metagenome (GOLD analysis project Ga0066709, IMG submission 79665) | Grasslands soil microbial communities from the Angelo Coastal Reserve, California, USA - 14_1009_16_30cm | ecosystem: Environmental > Terrestrial > Soil > Grasslands | place: USA...
AATTGGAGTCGCTTTGATCAAGTGGAACAACTCGTATTACGTTCAGGCGAGACAATCCCCGCCGTGGTCGGACGCGGCTTGGCGATGCCGCATTACAAATTCGAACCATACATCGACCGGGAAACCGGAAGACGTGTGATGGACAAGCTTCCGCCGGATTATTGGAAGAAAAAGGGCGAGTGGCTGCTGGGTGGAGAACTGCAAGTGGTACTCCCCTGGATTCCGGTATTGAGGGTGACGATATCTTCCTCGATTTAGCATTTGCCGTAGCTTCGTCATCCAATCAGCACGGTTGGTTCGCCTTGCACAATCGGATTATTCGGCGGCAATGGCACCAGAGCATGGGGTTCCATAACAATATCGCCCAGGCAAGCGGCGGGTTTCCCTCCGATGATCGTGGTGAGCGTCGCGCCGGGGCCCGGCGTTGTCACACCCGGGCCGTGAGGCGCGCCGTCGCATGCGGGCGGAGGGGCATTCGGGATGGAACACGTATGTTGATCCGTGATACGCCATGCCGGTTTCCCACCGATAAGAACGGTCGTGCATGCGGCGCCCAATAGCGCCGAACCGTGCATGGTAGGATCGCCTAACCGCGCGGCTGGTCTGCCCATGTTGCCTCCTCGGTTCCTAGTTGATCTTCACGAGGCTTCCCTTGATCGTGTGAATGCCGCTGGCTTCGCTGTTGATCATTGTTCCCTTATTCTCGATACTCTGTGTACCCTCGATCGTAATAGATACTCCCTGAATTTGAATCGTACCGTCGCTTTTCATCACGATTTTCGAGGCGCCAGTCTGTATCGTGACCTGATCTCCCGCATCGATTTTAATATGCTGTCCGACTGTGAGCGTGTCGTCTTTACTGACATTGGTCGTTCGGTTATTGCCGATTGTGATCTTCTCGTCGTTGTCGACAGTTTCTGTCCGGTCGTGATGAACCAGCGTGGTCTGATCGTGATCAATCGTAATTTTTTCGTCGTGACCGATCCACTCGGTGTTGTCATGCTCTGTCTCGAATAGCGAATCCTTTTCGGCGTGCAGAAATATCTGTTCGTTTCCCTTCTTGTCCTCAAACCGGAGTTCATTGAAATTCGCCGGACCACCTTGTAGGGAGCTTCGAGACTTGATGCCGCTCTGTGTTCTGTTGTCAGGCAATGTGTAGGGCGGCATCATATCCGGATTGTACACAGAACCCACGATGATTGGTTGGTCAGGATCGCCTTCCAAAAAATCGACAACTACTTCATGGCCGATGCGGGGTAGGTGAATCACGCCCCATTGCTTTCCAGCCCATAACGTCGCAACGCGCACCCAGCACGAGCTGTCCGCATCATTCTGGCCGGTACGGTCCCAGTGGAACTGTACTTTCACGCGACTGTATTTATCGGTGAAAATCTCTTCGCCAGATGGACCGACAACCACGGCGGTTTGTGAGCCATCGACCCGGGATTTTGGAGTCAGCCGTGGTGGGCGAAAAACGACGTCGGATGGTATGCAGGCGAAGTTGTTTCCATATCTAAACTCTCCAACCTCACCGGCCCGATACTGGGCACTCAGGCTGGCGGCATGGTCAACCTCTATCAGCAGATATTTGCCGTCTGCGTTGAAGTGGCGCTGCAGTGTGAATTTGTGACCGGCACAAAGTTGCCTGCAGTCGCTCGAACCATGAATGACCACGGACGGCGTCGCTTCCTCTTGCATCCGGATGCCCACTGTTCTGACATTGTCTTGGAATACTTTCTGAAGTTCTGAAGATTGGTCCCCTCCGGATTTGTTCACACCGTCGAAACGCTTAGCGTACGCTCCGGGATAATCGTAGATCTCCAGCCGATCATTACCGCCGACCTTGAGTTTGTGGTCGATCTTTCCTGCCTTGACCGTCTCCGGAATAATTTTTTCGGCTTCCAAATGCTTTTGCGGCAATTCGAAACAATGATCCCAGAGCGTGACTTTTCCCGACCGAAGGTCCTGCCACTTTTCCCACAACGCCACTCGATCGTCTTTGCGCACGCCGCCGGTCATCTGTTCATATATGAGCGTTGGCGGCGCAACCTCGGGATGAGATTGAGGAAGGTTGGCAACAATCGCCTTGTGGCCGTCCGCGGTGTGCGTAAAGAAATAAAAGATGCCCTCCTCTTCCATCAGCCGCGACGCGAAGTCGAAGTCGCTTTCACGGTACTGCACACAATATTCGCGGGGCGAGAAGGTACCCTGGATCTCGTAGCTGACATCTAACCCCTTGAAGACCTCTTTGAGGATATCCGGTACAGTCTTGTGCTGAAAGACTCTGCTCTGGATCTTCTTTTTAAGGAGCCAGAACTGCGGGACGACTTCCATGTGGTAGTAAGTAAATGTGTCGTCTCGACGACCTTGCGAGAAACGTCTCACGATCCCGCTGAAGTAGCGCTTTTCGCTATCTGGAAGTTCCAAGCTAACACTGACTTTTTGCGCCAAGAGCTTCTCGAAAGGAATCTCTGCTTGGTCCGGAGCAATCAAGTCGAGGCTGTACTCGAAGAGTTGAGATATTGCCTCCCGGCCGGAGAAGCCTACCAGTAGCAGGCTGTCTGGACCGAGAGGCGTCTTGACCGTCATAGGACGGTCAGCCTGTGTGTACGTCGTTGTCGCCACGCGCGCTCCTTTCCATGCGCCGCTCGGAGAGCACGTCGTTCGTCAAGCGTATACGAACGACCCGTCGGCGCCGATCGTGACATGGATCCGATCGATTCGCTGGCGCTCAGCCATGCGGCCAAGCAACTGTTGCGATATTTGAGGCAGCATCGTATTGGTCAGTATGCTGTCCACGTTCCGGGCGCCAGTCTCCACTTCAGTGCAGCGGCGGCCGACTTCTTCTACGACAGAATCATCATACGTGAGTTCCGTTTGATGCGAATCCAGCAACCGGCGCTGGACTTTATCTAACTTGAGCCGAATGATTTGTTTCATTGCTTCATCACGAATCGGGTAATACGGCACAACCACAAGCCGTCCCAAGAACGCCGGCTTGAAGATCTTGTTGAGTTCGGGTCTGATTGCCTTGACGAGCCCGTCCGGAGAAGGAGTCGTTTCTAGATCAGCCGTAAGCGTTGTCAACGCATCCGTACAGGCATTGCTGGTTAGAATGATGATTGTGTTCTTGAAGTCGATGAGCCGACCTTCGCCATCTTCCATCGTTCCCTTATCAAAAACCTGGTAGAAAAGTTCCAAAACATCGGGATGAGCTTTCTCAATCTCATCCAACAACAGCACGGAGTAGGGACGCCTGCGGACAGCTTCCGTCAACACTCCGCCTTCGCCATAACCGACGTATCCCGGCGGAGATCCCTTTAACGTGGAAACTGTATGGGGCTCCTGAAATTCCGACATATTGATCGTGATGAGATTTCTTTCCCCGCCATAGAGCACGTCTGCTAAGGCCAGCGCCGTCTCTGTCTTGCCAACGCCGCTCGGTCCGATGAGAAGGAAAACACCAATGGGTTTGTTCGGGTCTTCCAGCTTCGCCCGCGAGGTCCGAATGCGTTGGCTGATTATTTCCAGCGAGCCCGTTTGGCCGATCACTCGTTGGCCAAGCAAATTTTCCAACGAGAGAACGGTCGTGATTTGGTCGGTCTGCATCTTACCGACGGGAATACCAGTCCATCCTGAAATGACTTCGCTGATGATCTGAGCGTCAACGCAGACGCGCATGAGTGGGGTTTCACCTTGTAAGGCATCCAGCTCCGAAGTCGCCTTTGCCAGATCAGACCTCAGGAGTTCACGATCGATTGCCGGTTGAGCGGCCGTGCCCGAATCTCCAGATCGTGGAGGCACCGCTGCAGTTAGTTCGAGTTGGTGACGCAGCTGACGGACCGTTGTAACAAGCCCTCGCTCCTTGTCCCAACGCGTTCGCAATTCGCCAAGGCGAGATTCCAGTTCGTTTCGCTCTACGGCAATCTGACGCAACCGTTCTGAATGATCGGAACCGGCTGCGGCTTCGCGCTCCAGAACTCGGGTTTGAAGGGCGAGATCATCAAGTTGCCGCATCGCATCTTCAACAGCAGGCGGGACGGAACTATGTCCCAAAGCCAAACGGGCGCAGGCAGTATCCAACACGCTCACGGCTTTGTCGGGAAGCTGGCGCCCTGCCAAATAGCGATGAGACAAGCCAACCGCCGCGACAACACCTTCTTCAAGAATGCGGACGGAATGGTGACGTTCCAACGCCGGAACAATAGCGCGGAGCATCACTGTGCATTGTGTCTCGGTCGGTTCCTCTACCTTCACAACCTGAAAACGGCGTGTCAGCGCGGCATCTTTCTCAAAATATTTCTTGTATTCGGACCATGTCGTCGCAGCGATCGTACGCAACTCACCACGCGCGAGCGCCGGCTTGAGGATATTGGCGGCATCGTTCTGTCCGGCTTGTCCGCCCGCTCCGATCATCGTATGCGCTTCATCGATGAACAAGATGATAGGCTTCGGCGAAGCTTTCACTTCTTCAATAAGTCCTTTCAACCGATTTTCGAATTCACCCTTGATGCCGGCACCCGCCTGCAATAATGTCAAGTCCAGGGAATGCACCGAAACATTTTGAAGCGGCGGCGGAACGTCGCCTCGAGCGACGCGCAACGCGAATCCCTCGACAACTGCCGTCTTGCCGACTCCTGCCTCGCCCGTCAGGATAGGATTGTTTTGGCGCCGGCGCATCAGGATGTCGATGACCTGCCGGATTTCGAAATCACGCCCCAAAACTGGGTCAATCTTTCCCTTCGTGGCATTTCCTGTGAGATCGAGAGTGTACTGATCCAGATAAGGTGTCTTGCTCCCGCCGCGCGGTCCGGGCTGTGCGGCTGTAACAGTGCCGGTCCCCGCTATTGTGTCCTCGCGGGATCCGGAGACGATGCTCAGAAAATCCTTGCGCAAGCTCTCTGCAGGGATCTTCTGAAATTCTTTACTCACCTCGCGCATGATACGCGCCAGTTCTTCATTCGCCGCTAGCGCCAAAACGGTCAACCCAGATCGTATCTGCGCGAGGCCACAGTCGATCGAGCCGATCGTCCAGGCCTCCGTCAGCATGCGCAGCAGGTAAGGACTGAAAGCCGGCGTGCGCGCGTTCCCGGATTTCATCTTGTCCAGACTCCGAGTCAACTCGGCGCCGAGCCGTGACTTGTCGACGTCGAATTGCCGCAAGATGCGCACAAGATCACAATCTGTCAGATCGAGGAGCTTAAGAAGATAGTGTTCAATTTCGACGTCATACTGGGCGCGCGACATGCATAAGCCGGCCGCAGCTTCCAACGCGTTCCGTGTTGTTTCGTTGAGTTTTCCGATCAAGGCCTTCAGATTTACAGTCATGGCATACTTCCTTACAAACGTAAGACCGTGTGTGCTTCTCGCCCAAACGGCAGCGATTTGATCCAGCTCACCCAACCAAGCCGTGGGCCGGTCTGGCCTTCGGCGCCCAACGCGCACGCTGGAACTTCCTCGTGTTTGAGTATTAGTTGAAGTTCAAAGTCGATTACATCTCCTGAACCAAACCGAGTCAAAGCGCGAAGCGCTTCGTACGCGCCTCCGCCCGGAAGAAATTCGAGATATTGTTCCAGCGGAAGAGGACCGACTTTGATCCGGACAGTGGACTCATCTTGCCAAACTTCATCGCCTGCTACAACGCCGAATCCAAGCCGGACGGAATCGCCGTGCGTTTCATCAAGGCAAGTCTGCATTTGCGAATCGAGCTTGTACCAGGAACCGGCAAATTCATCGATTTCAACATCTACATCGAAGTAATCGGCAATGACCTGTTTCAACGCCGTCGCCGAACAGGAGTGCGCCATAAGCAGGCCTGCGTAGTAAATAAAGGAATCGTCGAGAACCTCTTGCCGCTCTTGAAGTCCTGGTGTACCGAGCCCAATGAGTGCGAGTAACTTTAGCGAAAACCGATCTGTGTCAGCCTTTTCGTACGCAACGCTGAAGCGGTGCTTTGCCCATGCGCGATAAAAGAGGGAAACCAGCCGATGATTGAAGATGTCGAGAAAATCCTTGAGGACTCGGTCACCATCACGCAGACGGGAAGCAATCAATTCCGTGTAAGAAAAAGGCAACACTCCCATGGGCCCGGTCAGCCCCATAAAATTCACCGTCATCTGCAGAGGCTCGTCGCCGGTCCAGGTGATTTCTTGAATTTCGCTGGCTGGAAAGCCTAATGATGCAGGCACGCCAAAGTGCACCGCCTCCGATCCCGGCGGTACGAATTTACCGACGGGCTGCCGACCAGGAATCATGCGTTCCAACAGGCAGACTGCCTGGAAGAAATCAAAGCAGTACGGCTGCTCTTCGAGCAACGCCGCAATTTCAAAATTCGTTACACGAGAATGCGCTGTCCGGCTCTGGGTTGCCAATGCCGTAAAATCTCCTTCCGTTGAACGGTTCGCGCCGTCAGTTCGCAGAAGCTGTTCATTGAGACGTACAAACTGAAGAAGTGCTCCAATACGCTCGCGAAGAGGTATACGCCACCACCAACGAACTGGTCTTCATCCACTTCAATTTCCACTTTTGTGCCTCGCGCGAAACTGATTCCGTGCTCGGAGACCACGCGCGCAAAATGCCTGGTACTCTCCAGGTTCGCTATCCCTTGAATCTGTTTCTCCGTATAGGGCGAATCCGCAAGGTTATAAAGGCGGAGGAGGTTCTGCAATGCATCTTTGCCTTGGTTTACAAGCGACAGGTAATTCAGCGACAGGTGGGATATCAGCCGCCAGTTTGCATCTTTTCCTACTGGCGGGCGAATCGTATTTGAGGGCTTTCGCAGAATCATAACGCGCTTGACCGGCGCGACACCTTGGAGCTCGAGGTCTCCGCGTTCATCTCCGAAAGGAATCTGTGCAGGAAGATCACCATTCGTGCACGTGAGCCTTACAGTGAGAGTGTCAACATAGGGAGTAGCAGGTCGTCCCGATCGATCCATCAAACTGATGTACGTCTCCAGACGATCATCATGAGGCCGAGCAGAGGGACGCGCCGTCATATGCCACAGCGCCTGCTTCTTGTCTCGCGGAGCACCATACCGATGAGAATAGAACGGCGAAAAAACCGTCGGCTCCGGCGAACGCGGATCCACACTGACGACTTCGTCCACCGAGAACACTTCGAGAGCTTCGGGATGCGAAATGTCGGGAACGATCGGGTATTCATAACGCGTGTGGCTTAACAATATAGGTTCAGCTGTTTGTGAAAAGAGGTTGACAATGGGCGAGCAGCCCAAACGGAATGTTCTTTCTGAAACGCCGACCTCCAGACTCTGCTGCCGATCGCGCCGCCGAAATGGCGATATACAAAAAATGATTTCGGCAACGTCGCTGAAACCCGTCGAGAGCGCATGCAGACCCTCGAGGTCGAGAAAAAAGAATTTTTCAGGAAAGCTGAAGTATTCCTGCAACAAGCGATAGCCCAGAAAAGAATGCCGGGGATACGGAAGGACGCCCTCGGCCTCATCGAACCCCACCGGTCTTATCCGGCATGCGTCAAGAGAAATCGCTCTACCCGTTGAGTGTTGCGCTGGATTGCGCACAATGATCTGATTGCAGTTGACGCACAACAATTCGTAGAGACTATGGACTAGGTTGTTTTCCCCATTCAGGTAAAATCGCAACGAACTGATCCGCAACTTATCGAAAGTCGTAGCGCCCGTACATCGCACAGTCAACCGAAGCGCAGCAACCGTGTCCGGTGTTCTCAGGGCCGGCTGCAGGCGATCGGGTGTCGTCCACTGAGCGGCACTGATGACAATGGGCCATAGATTGACGTCATAAGCCGTTCGGAATCTCAACGGAAGACCATTGACCGGGCGTGTATGCGCCACTGAGCCGCGAGGAACCATCAAGCCAACAGGTGGTGTGTTCTGTTCAGGATCGATCTGAAATTCCGCGATCGACATCGACGGAATCGGCCGCAAATAATGTGGATAGAGGATGCTCAGCAGGGCTTCAGTGATTTCCGGAAACTCATCCTCGATCTTCAAATGGATCCGCGCTGCAAGGAAAGCAAAGCCTTCCAACAGGCGCTCGACATGCGGATCCTCTGCACGATCGGGTTCAAGGGCGAGGCGCCCCGCGATTTTCGGATACTTTTCGGCAAACTGTGCTCCCATCTGACGCAGGAATGTCAACTCCCGTTCGTAATAGGCGAGCAGTTCATCCCGCACTACCACTCTCCTTTCACACGGTATTCACCCTTCGCCAATTCGAGTACCGTGTCAAAAGCCACTCGTTCAGGTAGGGGGTCGATAAGCAGAATGGCCTCGATGGTGAAATGCGCCATGCGAGCTATTCCTTCGACAGGACGCATAATGACTCGGACGTTGGCCAGCCGAGGCTCAAACGTCCTTATAACGGACTCCATGCATTTCGCGAGCACATCCGCAGCTGTGCTGAGACTCAAATCCATAAACTCCGGCAGCCCGTAATAATAGAGGGAATGAATTAATTCTTCGGCCGAGTCAGGCAGTTCCCCGGCCACGCGGCGCGTGTTGAGCAGCCATTCCAAGTCGCGCTGCAGCGACGCCTTTAGCTCACGGATGGACTGGGCTCGGCCAACCGCCGGATCTTCGCGAAGTTTCGGTTCGAGGTCAATCAGCCGGTCTAGTACCGAAGGCCGCACTGGACGTTCACTGCGCACGAGAGTCCTTCCCTATGTCAATCCGCGAGGCGTGCGGCCTGAAGTGGATCCAACCGGCAAATTTGTGCATAAACTTTTTGTCTTTCTTCTTCGCCGAATCGGAGCTTCTGCATTGTTTGCAGCAGCAGGACGAGCGTTTGTGCGATCGCACCCGGCTCCTCCCAATTTTCCAGCTTACGCAGCTCGATCTCCTGAGCGAGGTCCTGCAAGATCGGGTATGCAATCGCGTGCCGGTTTGAAAAAATGCAGATCTGTGCAAGCTGCGTTCTGCGCAGAAACCGTCCACGGCCAGACCGCTCCTGCGTGATTTGCTGTGACAAAATTTGCAGGGCGTGTTCGGCGTTACCAGATCGTAGTGATTCCAGCGCAACGTCGTAGGCGTCGGCATTTTCCCCTTCTTGGCCTGGTGCTGTGCCGTCTGGTTCCTGTGTTGAAGCCAGTAACTGGATTCGTTCACGGGATTCAGCGGCCGCGGGCTCGGTCAACTCCGCCAGCCACGCTTGTGTTTCGGCATTTGCCGTTGCAGTGTCGTCGAGCAGCGTCATTGAAGCTAACTGCGGCATGTCCCTCAGTAACGCCCGAAGGTCGGATCGTATGGCCGTTGCAATTGGAGCGTAGTCATCACCTAGTTCCGTGCAGGCCCGTACGACGTATCGCTGCAAGTCCAGCCAGCCCCTCCCACAAGGTAAACCCATCGCGGACTCCGCCAATTCAAGAACTTGTTCCGACTGTCCATCCAGCATGAGTCGTTTTAATTGCTGGCGGATTTCCGTAGGCGGAGCTTCGAGCAATTCGGGTTGTGGTTCAGTGGCTGCGCGCAATTCTCCCCACCGTAAGCCGCGAAGGGACAGATACGACGCCGGGTTCCGTGGATCTTCGCGGCGCAAAAAGGCGGCCGCATCCACGATCCGTTGGATTGCATCGTCACGATCGGCAGGTTGAGCGGAAGCGATTTTCACTCGAGCAGGCTTAGTTGCGGCGGCCGCCGTACCGTTGGATACGACAGTCGGAGTGCCCACGGCGTCTCGACGCTCGAGTTCCGCTTCTTGGATCTTCTGTTCCGGTTCGGTTTGGAGTTCACGCTCACGTTTCGCAGCTGCCAACATCCGGGCGGTATGCTGGATATCCTCGATCGCAATACGCAGAATGCGGAAGCTTGGAGCATCATTGCCGAACTTTTGCTCACAGAGTTCGCCTAGCGGTGTAAGCGCTTCTAATGCGCTCTCTGCTCCGGCCACGACCTGTTCCAGATCCGCTAGGGGCGTCGCTGCCACATCGGCGTCGAATTCTTCCGCTGTAAGCTTTCCCTCGGTGATCGCTTCGCTGCGTGCATGCTGCTTTGCTTCGCTCTCCTGGACATCGGCCTCATAACCAACTGTCCGAGATTCCTTATATTTGAGCCAACTAAACCCACCTTTGGTAAGCGGAATGCTGCGGACGGCGAGTTCCAGTTCCCGATAGTCGCCCACCCATGATAGTGGTGCAGCACGCAACTCCAAGTCGCCGTCTTCCGGCTCCGGATAGACGGTGTCCCAGAAATTTTCGATAAGGCTGCGCAGAAGACCCAGGCCTTCAGCCAATCCGGAGAGACCCTGTTCATAGGCGAGCGCCTCCGTCAGCCAGGCACCGATCTGTAAATCCTTGCTAGAGCGTGCAAGGGCTTCCGTAGCCAGTTTGATGACAAGCTTGTAATCCGCCTCTTTTAGAGCGCGCCGCCAGTCACCTTGCGCGATACGATCTTCCTTGCGGCGGGCTTCTTTGATCTTGTCGTAAACAGGAGCGTAACGGACGTTTTGTCCGCTGGGATTACTGCCAGGAATGGGTGTGAGCAAATCTTCCCGGAGAGGCATAGGCCCTACGATGTTTCACCGGCCGGAGTAAATCTCAATGACCGAATTTCGAGAATCGCAACTTCTCCATCGTCGGCAAGAAATAATTTCTGACCAAAAGGAACCGATTCGCCGGAATCATAGCTTTCCCAGACGGTCGCCCTTCCCAAGCGAACTGTCTCATCGGCATGTTTGGACGAGAACGGCGACAAGACGGGCACGAACACTTCTCCGAGTTCTCGCACATTAAAAGCGGGGCCCGTTCGGATGGTTACGGGCGCCCAGAGCAAATCTCGAAGCCGCTGGGGCGCAGCCATTTCCAGTGATTCGATATGCTCGAACGGAATCCATAAATAACTGCCGGCTGCAAATACTTCCAGGCGTGTTCCGATACGTGCGTCGGCATCGGCAAACGTCTGAAATGGGACACCGTTCAAAACACCCGATTTCGGCGCCTCGGCCGCGCTTTCTCCAGATCGCATGGGATATTCTTTTTTTGCAAACATTTCGTGCCGCAATCGGTCGGCATGCAGTGCGGCGCGATACAGCAAAGCTCCGAGCGACGCGGCGTGGCTTTCCCGGGACAGAACGTCCAGGTGTTTTTCGGCACGATCATAGTCGCCGGCAAAACAGAGCAATTCAAAAAGGAAACTGCGGCGTTTAAGATCGGTGGGATTGTCCCGCACTTCTGCCGTTAGGGTCTGCAACGCATTGCTGAGTTTTCCGGAATTTAATAGTTCCCGAGGTGTCATCGAAGTCACGGAAAAATGGGGTCCTACTTCCGAAACAGGACCCTCCTTGAGGTCCAGCATCGCGGCAGGCGACAGACCCCATTTAGTCCAAATATTTTCTTCAGTGTCTGAGCGGGGGGCACGCCGCTACAGTTTTATGTTACCTGAGATGTCCCAACCCATTTTGGGCTTTGCTCCCTCTCCGCCTGTTACAGTCTGCTCTGTATAATCAAGATTCACCTTGGCAAAGTTGAGCGTGACATTTTCGGTTAAACGATCTTCACCACCCGAACCACCGGTGCTTAGAGATGTGACGAGGACCTCTGTTAGCTTGATTTTCAGGTACTCGAGCGGCTTCTCTCCCGCTTTGCGGACTATCAGCGTAGCCTCGTCGAAGTGCTTGCCATTGCAGCAAGCGAGCATCAGGTCGGGCGAGGATGTATCGATGTATTTCGTGAAACTCAGGTCTTGAACGTTGACCTTGCCGCTTCCAGCGCCGCCACCCAGATGTGCGGAGCCTGAATTGGACATGCCCCAGGACCACGCCAGAACATCGATCTCTCCTTTGTGCTTGCTGTCTTTACTTTCACCCTTAAGCGCTCCGATTTTCATGAACATGTCAACTGCCATAGTGGGTTTTCTCCAGTTCGATAGTTTCGGTTATCGGTATGTTGAGGTGGGAAGATTCCACCCCGGTAACAACAGTTATCCTCGAGCAGACTGTGGCAGTTCAGCCACGAGGCGCATCGAGACGGACAATTCTTCCAATTGGAAGTGCGGCTTCAAAAAAGCCACGGCGCGGTAAGCGCCAGGTTTCCCCGGCACCTCTTCGACATCCACTCGTGCTTCGGATAGGGGATATTTTGCTTTAATGTCCTGTCCCACACTATCGGGATTGCCGACAACATATTGCATGACCCAAGAGTTTAGAAACCGTTCGCACTCATTCCGAGTCGTAAAGCTTCCAATCTTGTCTCGCATTATCGCTTTCATGTAATGCGCAAAACGGGACGTCGCCATGATGTAAGGAATCTGCGCCGAGAGCCGCGCATTCGCGTTGGCCGATTCCTTGTCATAACGCTTCGGCTTATTGCAAGATTGAATGCTGAAGAAGGCCGCGTAATCGGTTCCCTTGCAATGAACCAACGGCACCAAGCCTTGGTCCGCCAGTTCCTTCTCCCGACGATCGGTAATTGCAATTTCCGTTGGGCACTTCAGCGCGACGTCACCTCCGTCGGTACGAAACGTATGCGTTGGAAGTCCCTGAACCAAGCCACCGCCCTCGACCCCCCGCATCGCCACGCACCAGCCATATTGCGCAAACGCATTCGTCATCCGCGCGCCCAGGGCATACGCCGCGTTGCCCCAGAGGTACTTCGAGTGATCTGTACCATCGACACCCTCTTCGTAGTTGAAAGTTTCGATTGCAGCCGTATCTTTGCCATAAGGCAATCGCATCAAGATATGAGGCATGGCCAAAGCCACATACCGCGAGTCCTCACTGTCACGAAATGATTTCCACTTGGCGTATTCAGTCGTGTCGAAAATCTTCGCCAGATCACGCGGGGCAGACAAGTTCGTGAAACTATCCAAATTCAACAATTCAGGCGCTGCTGCCGTCAGGAAAGGCGCATGGGCGGATGCAGCAACTCCGGACATTTTTTGCAGCAACTCCATATCTTCCGGATGACGCCCGAATTCGTAATCTCCGATCATGGCAGCGAATGGCTCGCCACCGAAGACGCCGTAGCCTTCTTCGTACACTCTCTTGAAGATCGCGGATTGATCAAATTCGGGCGCCCGCTGCAAATCGCGAAGCAATTCTTTCTTAGAAACATTCAGGACTTTGATTTTGAGTCCCGCGCCGGTCTCACTCTGGTCCAGCAAGTATTTCAACCCGCGCCAGCTCCCCTCCAATTTCTGGAATTGAGCGTTATGCAGAACCTCGTTAAGCTGGATCGACACCAAATGGTCGATTTGAGCGATCCTCGCGTTGATCATCGCTTCGGTGTCTCGCGACGCCGTCATCGAACCTTCTAAGAACTGCGTGACGAATTCGCGAATCAGATCCTTTCCACGTTGGCGTTCCGAGAAATGGCCTTGATCGACGATTTGATCCAAGAGACCCTGTTCCTCGACCTGCTCCGCTGCCTGAGCTGTTCGTGATTCTTCTGGCTTACTCACCGGAACCTCCCTCGCTCTTAGGCTTGAGTTCCGACTGTAGCTTCGTGAGCTTCTCCGTGTTATTGATAACGTCCTGCAGCACTTCTTCGAGCTTGTCGTTTCCCTGTAGACTTCCTCGAAGGTCTGACAACTTTGTCCTGAGATCGAGCAATTCACGGAGCGGCTTGATCTGCGACGCGACTTGGTCCGGCGCAAAATCATCCAGACTCCTGAATTGCAGGTCTACTTTCAACTGTCCTGAGTTGGGATCTTCGCTGAGTTTGTTTTCGACGGAGAAGGCGAGATGAGGCTTCATTCCCGCGAGGACACTATCGAAGTTATCTGGCGTGACCTCTACAAATTTTCGGTCTTTGATTTTGGGAAGGGCCTCTGTAGGTTGTCCAGTGAAGTCACCTAAGACGCCCATCACAAACGGCAGCTCTTTAACTTCCATAGCGCCGCCGACTTCGACGTCGTACGTGATATTCACGCGCGGTGGTCGTACACGTCCTAATTTTTTTTGATCGCTTTGCTTACTCATCTTGAACCTTGCCTTGAAAGTCCGTCCGTTATGCGTCTCTTCATGTGGGGCGCCGTCACAGCTACGCGAGAAGGAGGCAGAAGGTACGAACCAAATTTTCTGGATGCCGGGCCATTATGGGGGAACACGGGCTCTCAGTCAATGAAGTTTGACGCTCTCTGCCTCTATTCGTGTTTTTTCGGCTATCGCTCGACAGTGTTGACTTATGGATTTATGATGACGCGCATGTCCAAAAACGTAACACATTGGCTTTCTTTCGAAGATTACGGCGATTATGACCGCTTGCGCGAGATCCTTCTGCGCGCGAATTACACAGTACCGGGAGTATTGGAGGTAACGGGCGTGAAAGGTGGCTCCGTATCCGGCAAGGACATTCCTCTCGTCCTGCAGCGCACGCGGGAGGGACGTCCGATCGACACGTTGATGCGCCTGTTTTTAGCCAGGGTGCCCGTGCCGGAACAAGCCGTGCGTGAGGCAATCGCTCCCATGCCTCTTGAGACTTTAAAAAGAATCGGCCTGCTGAAAACGGAGAACGGGTCCGTGCTTCCCCGCCTTAAGCTGGTGCCTTTTGACCGTTTCATGCTGGTTCAGGAAATTCATGATCCTGCGTTGAAAGCGCCTCTGGATTTCGTCATTGGTGTGGGTGCGGCGACGCTAACCATGGCGAATTTCATGATTCGCCGCCAATCACGGATGACGTTGGACCTGGGAACCGGCTGTGGTCTTTTAGCTCTTCTAAAATCGTGCGAGAGCGACAAGATTATCGCGACAGACCGAAACCCCCGCGCCGTTCGCATGACAAGATTCAATGCACGAATCAATGCAGTCTCCAACCTCGAATGTCGCGAAGGAGATCTCTTCGAACCGGTGGCGGATCTCCGGTTTGACCTCATTTTGTCCAACGCTCCATTTGTCATTACGCCTTCTTCAGGCTACCTCTATCTGGACGGCGGATTGCACGGCGATCAGTTCTGCCAGCGACTTGTCCGCGGCGCGGCGGAAGTTTTGAACGAAGGAGGCTACTGTCAATTCCTGTGCAACTGGGCGCATTTGAAAGGACGGGACTGGCAAGAACGCCTCGCCGGCTGGTTCAAAGGAACAGGTTGCGACACATGGGTACTTCGCGGTGCAACGGAGGACACGAGCGTGTATGCGAGAAAGTGGATCGAACATTTCGAGCTGAGCAGTTCTACGGAGTTCAGTCGTCTCTACGATGAGTGGATGGACTACTACACACGCGAGCGAATTGAAGCCATTAGTATGGGTTTCGTTACGATGCGGCGCAACAGTACTGGCGAGAATTGGTTTCGCATCGATAATGAACCAGAAGTGAAGCAGCGCGATGTCGGCGTGGACATCATTCGCATCTTCGAACTTCGAGATTTCCTTGGAAGCGTTCAAAGCGACGATTCGTTCATGAATGCCGTGCTACAGCCAGCCCCTGAGCTCCGTCTCAACATAGAATATCAGCCGTCCACTGAAGGCTGGCATGTCGTCTCGCATCGGCTGCAATTAATACGGCCTTTAGCTTTTGACGCGCAGACTGACGAATTGGGCTGGAGCTTCATCAGCAGATGCGATGGGAAACGCACTGTCGGCGAGGTGCTGCGGGAAGTTGCCTCGAGTTCCAGTTTAAATACGGACGGCATCAAAACGGGCGCTATGCACGTCATCAGGCACCTGATCCAGCACGGATTCTTGCTTCCAGCCGAAGGGCCCGCTCAAATCTGTTCTGAGACGGTGTAACCGACATGAAACTGTTTCAACCTGTCATTTGGTCGAAAGGTACTTTTCTCACGCCTCAACACCTTCAGGCGCAGGACCGTTTCATCGAAAACCAGTTGCACTTTCAGATCGACGCACTGAATTTTCGTCCATGGGGTTTTACTCGACTCTCCATAGATCAGCATGCCTTGACCACTGGAGACATTGCGCTCGCCTCGGCCGCCGGCATTTTTCCAGATGGACTACTTTTCGATATTCCGGATTCTGACCCACCACCTGAGCCCAGACCTATCAGTTCTTATTTCGAAGCCAGGCAAGAAAACATGGATGTGTACCTATCCATCCCGCATTACCTGGAGAAGGGATTGAACGTATCGGCGCCCAACCATGCGACGGCTACCAGGTACGTCGTCGATGTTGCGATGCTGAGAGACGAAAATACTGGTGCAACAGAAAAGCCGATCCAGGTCGCGCGTAAGAAGTTCCGCCTGACCGTCGAAGGCGAAAGTCATGAGGGAAGCGTCGCAATGCGCATTGCGCGCGTAAAGAAGACCTCGGCCGGAGCATTTCAGCTCGATCCGGCATTCGTCCCGCCCGCTCTGAGTATCAATGCCAGCGAGTACCTGATGTCGATTACCCGCAGACTGTTGGAGATTCTCACCGCCCGGAGCGCGAACCTTTCGGGCATGCGGAGGCAACGAAACCAGAGTCTCGCGGATTTCACAGTTCAGGATGTAGGCAACTTTTGGTTACTCTACGCAATCAATTCTCATATCCTGCTGGTTCGTCATTTGTTCGAAACCTCCCGCGGGCATCCTGAACAGCTTTTTTCAGTGATGTTGTCCTTGGCGGGGGCTCTCACTACCTTTTCTGTGAAGGTTCAGCCCCGCGATTTACCTGTATATGATCACAATGACCTGGCCGGCTGTTTCGGTGCGATTGACGAAAAAGTGAGAATGCTGCTGGAGACCGTAGTACCTCGAAATTTCGTGTCGCTTCCACTGAAAATTGTCCAACCATCGATTTATGCGGCCGCAATCGACGATGACAAATATCTGGCGAACACGAAAATGTACCTCGCGATCGCTGCCGAAATGAATGAAGCGGATCTCATCGACAAGGTGCCTCAATTGGTTAAAGTTTGTTCCGCCAACTATATCGATCAACTGGTAAAGCAAGCATTGCCCGGAGTAAGACTGACTCACGTTGCCGCTCCGCCGAGTGCAATATCAGTCAAAGTCAATTACCACTACTTCAGTCTCAACCAGTCCGGTTCCGCCTGGGACGCGATAGCGCGAGCGCGCAATGTTGCCGTATATGTGCCGGCCGACTTAGCGAATCCGCAGATGGAGTGCATCATCGTTCTGCCCCAGAATGCGTAAGGCTGAACAGTAAAGGAATGGAGATCTGAAATGAGAAATCCGATGACGTTGTATGCTGCGGTCACCCTGAGCATCTTTGCCACCCCCGCGCTGGCTCAAGAGCGATCAGGCACGAACGTCAAGGCGAGCGAGCTCTATATGCAACTGGACACATCTGTCATTACGGGCCTTCGTTCGCGGGATCTCGTGTTGATTAAGGAGAAGATCGACAACAAGGACGAACACGCGATTTACCTTGCAAATGCCAAGGACGCTACTGGCCCCGTGATCGCACTGTTTGATTTAAAACACCGGCCGTGAAGGTAGCGCACGGGATGCGGTTTCCACCAGCCGTTCCGCGCGGTTTACAATCATGATAGTTGTTGCGGGTCTCAGCGATATCGGCTGTAAGCGTTCCGCGAACGAAGATCGAATCTTAATGGATTTGGACGAGCTGCTCTTCGCTATAGCGGACGGCATGGGTGGAGCGCGATGCGGCGGTCAGGCGGCCGACATCGCGATCTCGACATTGCGCGAATATTTTCGATCCACGCCCAACCATCAAAGAAAAGCCATTACAGACATAGATCTGAATTTTGCGCTTACACAGGGGCATATGGTGGAAGCAATTCAAGTGGCCAACGAAAGAATCTTTCGCCTGTCCGGATCCAGCCACGAATGTGAAGGTATGGGGTGCACACTTTCCGCCGTGTTTGTCAGCGGAACTACCGCCACTGTTGGGCATGTCGGCGACACTCGCGTTTATCTTTACAGGCAAGACCAGCTCTACCAGTTGACCCGTGACGATTCGGTGGTCGCCAAACTAATTGCCACCGGGGAAATCGGCGCTGAGGAAGCATCTTCCCATCCGATGCGTAATATGCTGATGCGGTCGATCGGCACGTCCGAAGAGGTCGACATCCAGCTTATCGAACTCTCGTTGCAAGCTCGCGACCGGCTTCTGCTGAGCAGCGATGGACTTCACGGCGTCATCGGAGAAACGAGTCTGCGCGAGATTCTCGGCGCCGCACAAACGCCCGAGATCACCGCACAGAACTTAATACAGGCTGCTTTAAATCAGGGCGCCCCCGATAACACTTCCTGTATCATCGTTGATTGCGAATAGCTGTGGAGTCCGGAGTCCGACACATGGCTACAAATCTTTCATTGGACCCGGACCTTTTAGAAAGAACGTTGCAAGTAAGCGGTGAGAAGA
>Ga0066709_100000882_pt1 | contig 18193 bp, 15 predicted proteins | sample GraSoiAngelo_158_FD_79665 | JGI IMG/M metagenome (GOLD analysis project Ga0066709, IMG submission 79665) | Grasslands soil microbial communities from the Angelo Coastal Reserve, California, USA - 14_1009_16_30cm | ecosystem: Environmental > Terrestrial > Soil > Grasslands | place: USA...
AGCGCTCATTGAAATGAGCTAGGTAAAATTCGGGCATTTGGCTATAATTATGGTTTGCCTTAGAAGTGCTGGCCCCGCCTGAGTGGGTCTAAAAGGAAGCACGAACATGAACCCGGCAATTCGTAAATTGCATGAAGCGCAGCTGCGCAAAGGCCTCCCCGAATTCCGCGCGGGCGACACCATTCGCGTGAATGTCCGCCTCAAGGAAGGCGAGGGCGAGAAGGAAAAGGAACGCCTCCAGGCGTTTGAAGGTGTGGTGATCTCGAAGAAAGGGCGGGCCTCCAGCGCCACTTTCACCGTGCGGCGCGTCAGCTTTGGCGTGGGCATCGAGCGCATCTTCCCATTGCATTCGCCGACGATTAGCTCGATCGAAGTAGTCGGCAAGGGCAAGGTCCGTCGGGCGCGCCTGTACTACCTCCGCGACTTGCGTGGCAAGGCTGCCCGCATCAAACGAGCCGGCCGAGAGGAAGAAGAAGCCACGCCCGTTGCGGCCACCGCCACCGCAGGCACAGAAGCGAAGGCCTAACCCACTCTCGCAAGTTGCCGCAGATTGTCAAAAAGCCCGGCTTCCCCAGGGCTTTTTCATTTCCTGCGCCTATGGCTGGAGGTTTGTGATTCCTTCGGCGCCCGGCTTTGGGAAATGTTTTTCGTACCAGGCGATGCAGCGGTCGATCGAATCGATATTGTGGCCGGTCTCAGAAAGGCCGTGCCCTTCGCGCGGATAGCGCACGAATATTGCCTCCGTTCCTACATCTTTTAGCGCAATGAAAAACTGCTCCGCCTCCGCGATCGGCACGTCGTTGTCGTTTTCCCCGTGCATGAGCATTGTCGGCGTATGCGCTGCGGCCACGTGCTTCAGCGCCGAGCGCTCCCATGCCACGTCCATCAAATTTCCCTGGTGCAGGAACTGGCCAAATTCCATTTCCTCGTATTGGTTGTAATACGTCACGTAGTTGTAGCTCACCAGGTTGGCGATCCCCGCGATGGGCACGGCAGCCTTGAATTCATTGGTCTGCGTGATCAGCCAGTCCGTCAGTTGCCCGCCATAGCTTACGCCCTCGATACCTAGGCGCTCACGGTCGATCCAAGGATGCCGTCGCACCGCTGCGCTAACTCCATACAGGACGTCCTGTCCTTCGTTTCCGTCTTGATCCGCGAAGACCGCGTCCGCAAATTTCTGCCCATAGCCCGTGGACCCGCGATAGTTCACGTTGAGCGTGGCCCAGCCGTGCGCCGCGTACACTTGATTCTTGAAATTAAACGCCGGACCATTCTGACCGTGCGGGCCGCCATGAATGTTGACGATGAGTGGATGCTTGGAAGTGGCCGTCATCCCCAGAGGCTTCGTGAGAAACGCTTCGACCTCGTATTTGTTGTCGTTGCTGATAAAAGTGAAGGACTCCACTTCCGCGATCTGTTTTCCCGCGAGCAGCTGCGCGTTGAGGTCCGTGAGCTTGCGCGGAGCCCCGTTGCCGGTCTTCGAGTACAACTCCGACGTGTCGCGCGGCGACGCGTAACTGTAGAATACAGAGCCGTCTTTCCCCACCGAGAAAGAGCCTACAAAACCGGGCTCCTTCACCACGTATTCCGGTTTGCCTCCGGAAATCGGCAAGCGCATCAAATAGTTGCTTCCGCGCTCCTGCACCGTGAAGTACACGGAGTTCCCATCAGGCGCCCAGTGCGGTGAGCTTTGTCGGTCATCAATCACCGCGCCGATTTCGCGCCGGTCGCTGCCGTCGGAATTCATGGTCCACACGTGCGTATCCTCCATAGTGGTTTCGCGGTCAGTCAGGCCGCGCCGAGTCCCGCGAAAGAGAATCCGCTTGCCGTCAGGCGACCACAGCGGATCGTATTCGTTGAATTCCGTCGCGGTGATCCGGCGAACGCTGTTGTCTGCCACTTTTAGCGCGAAAGCGTCGTAGTTGAAAAACTCGTCCTGGTTCGGCTCCGGATTCGTCAAATACAGAATCTCTTTGCCATCTGGCGACCAGTCGATAGAATGCTCGTCGGTATTGCCCTTTGTGAGTTGGCGAGGTTGTTTTGTGGCCAGGTCCACTACGAAAATATGCAGCCGCAGGTTATCGTTGAACCGCGTCATGCCCTCGCCCGCGTCCGGTTTGTAGAGATAGCGCGTAATCACCATGGGATCGCCGCTAGCCTCCTTCGCTCGGTCGTCGGGCGTTGAAGAAATGTACGCAATCTGCTTCCCATCAGGAGACCACGTCACTTCATTCCCGGTTCCCGGCAGCGGGCTGTTGCTGCCCTCGGGTGACGTCAGAACGGTGACCTCCGAGCCATCAGGCTTCGCAATCATCAGGCCGCTCTTGTCTCCTTGCCTGCCAAAAAATGCAATCCACTTTCCTTCCGGTGACCAGACCGGCCCGCCGCCGCGATCTTTGTCGCCCCCGAACCGCATCGATTTCTGCGTGGCCAAATCCATCATCCAGAGCTGCCCATAAGGCCGCCCTGGCTCATCGCGCATGGCCACGGTGTACGCCAGGTGACGCCCGTCCGGCGAAAGCGCTACGCCTCCAACCGAGCGCAACTTCGACAGATCGCTGCTCGTCAGCCCCTGTGCGCTGCCCACGGGAGCAAGACCTAACAGGCAGGCGCAGAGTGCACCAGCGTGGAGAGCAATAAACGGAAATCTTTCATGCATCACATCTCTCCTTCTATCAAAAAGAAAACCCTTCTTCGTTTGCATTGGCCACTGACACGAATTTCTGAAGACCAACCAAATCTCTTACTTCAAATACTGGTCCATCCACTCCACCCACCGCCGGTACATGTCCATGCGGTGGACCGGATCACCCGGCGCATGACCGCCGATCGGAAAGGCGACGAATTTCACGGGAACGCCGTTGTCCTTGAGAGCGTGATATAGCGAGTAACCCTGCGTAATGGTCACGCGCGCATCGCCCGTGTCGTGCATGATGAGCGTGGGCGTTTTCATGTGACCTGCATACGTGATGGGTGACTGCGCACGGTAGTCCTTGACGTTTTCTCCCACGTACGGCGAGCCTCGGAAGGCGTATCGCGCAGTCACATTAAAGTCCGAGAGGTTGTATTCGTCGTAGAGGTCTGTCACCGGGGCGCCGGCCATAGCCGCCTTCCAAATCTGGTAGTGGCCGATGAGCCAGGAAGTCATGTAGCCGCCATAGCTCCAGCCGGTCACGCCGATTTTTGATTCGTCGACGAATCCCAGTTTCTTCACCGCGTCTATGCCCGCCATCACGTCGCGGCCTGGGCCGTCTCCCGCATCGTTCCAGATAGCCCGCTGGTAAGCGTTGCCGAGATTGTCGCTACCGCGATAGTTTGGCGAAAACACCACATATCCGTGCGTGGCCATGAGTTGCGGAAGAAAACTGAATGCCGTCGTCGACGCGGCCGTTGGCCCGCCGTGAATAATCAGCACCAGCGGATACTTCCGTTCCTTTTGGAAATTCGGCGGATACACCAGCACGCCATCTTCTTGGAATCCGTCAGGCCCTTTCCAACTGGCTTTCTCCGATTTCCCCAAATCCAGCGCCGCAATCTCATGGTTGAAATCCGTTAACCGCTTAGGCGCTTCGCTTGCCGAAGCCATGTAGTACAGCTCGGAAGGTTGCCTAGGCGAACTCCCGGTGAACGCAATTTCGCCCTTGCGCCCCACAAACGCATCAATCCAGAAGAGCCACGATGGGCTGACATCCCCCAGCGCCAGTTTTTTCGCGGGACCGTTCAGCGGTTGCATCCACATCGAAACTTGCGTGCCGTCATTTCCGCCCACCAGCAACGAATTGCCATCGGGCATCCAGATGGCCCGCAGTAGGTCGCGGTCGATGGCGCGCGTCGCGTCCGCTCCATCTCCGCCCGCCGTCTGCGTCACATAGATTTCATTTTCGTTGTTCGAGTCGCCGTCGCGCGGATACCAGTAGGCGACTCGCGAGCTGTCCGGCGAAAACACACCGAAGCTTTCAAATTTGTCGTGCTTGGTCAGCTTCCGAATCTCGCCCGTCTCCACGTTGAGCACCTGCAATGTCGTGAGATCGGCGTTGCCCTGGTGCGGATGTTCCTGCCGCGTGAACAACAGCCGTTTGCCATCCGGCGACCAGGAGATGGGCGACGCCGGCGGGCTCGGCGGCGCGCTCTTCGGCAGGCTCCACGCGCCGGACGTCAACTGCTTCGCTTTTCCGCGGTCCACGGGAACCAGCCAGATGTGAGAAGGCTGAGCAGCTTCCGTCGCCAGGTAATCGTTGTCTCCAACCTCGAACGCGTCATTGTGCTTTTCAATTTCCTTCTTGTTCGCGGGCTCATCCGAAGTAACGTACGCAAATTCCTGCCCATCGGGGCGCCATGCGAATTGCTCGATGCCATTCGCCGCGTCGCTGATCTTTTTTGCTTCACCCCCGTTCATCGACAAAACGAAGATCTGCGGCTTGGCATCCTTCCCTGTTCCGTCGTTCGCAGTGAACGCAAGGCGGTCGCCGCTCGGCGACCATCGCGGGGACCCCACGCTCTTGCGATCATAGGTCAGCGCGTGCTGTGCTCCGCTGGCGATATCAATTTGTACCAACTCGCGCTCGTTGCGGTCTTGCTCCAGATTTGGGCGGGACACGACAATCACGAGGGTCTTTCCGTCAGGCGAAATTTGCGGGTCGGAAACAGAAACAATCTTCGCTAGATCGTTCAATTCGGTGTGTCGGGATTGCGCGGAAACCGGCGCTGCCCCAAACGACACCATAGTCAGAAGGAAGACGACAACCGCGGACTGACCCCAAAAACTCGCCCTGCGCGCTGGGAAATGATCAGAACCGGTATAATGCTGTTCGCCCCTGTGGCGGCTCATGCGATTTCTCCTGCAAAGGAATCCCTTCCGTTTTCGTGTTCATCAAGGAGGTGGCCCGGCCATCCTAGGCCGCGTCACGGTTCGCGGTCAACTTATCTTCTGAAGCTGACAACCTCCAGCACGAACCGGGGCTTTGAAGACGGCCTCCCGCTGACCTTCCTTGACCCTGCCATGCTTTCCTAAAATCGTCCCTGTTGACATTCAACAGGACGGAGACTATGCTCCTGTTGTTTGTCTAATGGAGAGAACATGGCGCCTCCGCGTGGGGAAGTCTTGCCAGGGACGCTCGACCTGATTGTTCTGCAAACTCTGCATGCCATGGGCTCGCTACACGGCTACGGGATCGCACGGAGGGTCCAGCAGATCTCCGAGGACCTGCTCAAGCTCAACCAAGGCACGCTGTACCCTGCCTTACTGCGGCTTGAGCAGCGCGGCTGGATCACTTCGAAATGGGGTTCTTCTGAAAACAACCGCAAAGCGAAGTTTTACTCGCTGACTCGAGTGGGGCGCAAACAACTACTCGAGGAGACCAAGAGTTGGGAGCGCATGACCGCGCTCATGGCACGCCTTCTCGGCGGTACGGAAGGAGCCTGATATGGAGTGGGTTCGAGTTTTCCGCGCGCGTTTGCGCGGACTCTTCCGCAAGCGGCAACTGGATGTTGAGCTCGACACCGAGCTTCAGGCGCATCTGGAAATGCTCATAGAGGAAAACATTCGCCGCGGCATGAGTCCCGAAGAAGCTCGCCACGCCGCCAGCCGCGACTTCGGCGGCGTCGAGCAAGCAAAGGAAGCTTACCGCGAACAGCGCGGCCTGCCGTTCTTCGAGACCCTCGCCCAGGACTTGCGTTATACGCTTCGCATGCTCCTCAAAAGCCCTGGTTTCACGGCCGTAACAGTTCTGACGCTGGCGCTGGGTATTGGCGCGAACACGGGCCTCTTCTCGCTGGTCAACTCCGTTTTGCTCGGCAATCTCCCTGTCCGCCATCCGGAAGATCTCGTCGTCATCAAGTACGCGGACAGCCGCTCTCAGGAAGCAGGGGAAGACTTTTCCTATCCGATGTATCAGGCCATGCGCGACAAGAGCACGGTCTTTGCAAATGTTTTGACACGGTCGGGGGTGGACCTCAATGCAAGTTACGGCGGACAAAGCGAACGTGCCGTCGGCGAGATGGTTTCCGGAAATTATTTTGAAACACTGGGTGTGCAGCCGTTTCTTGGCCGCCTGATTGGGCCTGAGGACGACCGCACACCGGGCGCGCATCCCGTTGCCGTCCTGAGTTATGGCTACTGGCAGAGGCGATTCGGCGGCGATCCTGCGGTCGTCGGCAAGGATATAATCCTGAATAACCATCCGATTCGCGTCATCGGCGTCACGCCGTCCGGATTTTACGGCACAGAAATGGCCCGCAACCCCGATATTCGCGTGCCCATGATGATGGCTACGGCTTTTCGTCCTGTGCCTGCGAACCGGTTGCAGAATCCGCGGCACCGCTGGCTCACTGTGATGGCGCGTCGCAAGTCGGAAGTCCCAGTCGCGCAGGCCCAGGCTTCGCTCGACATCCTCTATCACCAGGTTCTTGTAGCTGAGCTTCAGGAACTCGGGCCGAGCGTCAATGCGCATGACAAAGAGCGCGTCCTCGCGAGCCGCATCCAACTTGAGCCGGGTAACCAGGGATTCGCCCATTTGCGCAGGGAAATGGAGCGCCCTCTGCTCCTGATGTTCTATGTCACGGGCATTGTGCTGCTGGTTGCCTGCGCGAACCTTGCAAATCTTCTCCTGGCGCGAAACGCGAAGAGAAAGCAGGAAATTTCCGTGCGGCTGGCGATCGGAGCCCGTCGCGGAAGGCTCATTCGCCAGTGGCTGACGGAGAGCCTGCTTCTTTCAGTCCTGGGCGGGTGCGCCGGCGTTGTTGTCGCCTATTGGACGAAGACAGCATTGCTCGGGTTTCTGCCCGCCGACTTCAGCGCCAACCTTCATGCGCCGATGGACTTGCGGGTTCTGAGCTTCGCGTTATTTGCATCGTTGTTCACCGGGATGCTCTTCGGGTTGGCTCCTGCCTTGCAGCTTTCGCAGACCGCGGTGTCCATGGCGTTGCGCCACGATGCTCCTTCAATTGCTTCCGGTGAGCGGATCTTCAGTTTGCGCAGCGCTCTTATTTTTCTCCAGGTTGCGCTCTCACTGCCGCTCTTGATCGGCGCAGGCTTGTTCCTTCACAGCTTGCGGAACCTGCGCGGCGTCAATACCGGCTTCGTAAAAGAGAATGTTTTCCTTGCGACGCTCAATCCATCCATGAATGGTTATCCCCAAACAAGAGTTAAGTCTCTTTACGATGATCTCCTCGCTCGCGTTTGCAAGTTGCCCGGCGTGCGCGCTGCTAGCTTGACCACCAGCTCCGTCATTTCCGGAGGCTGGGATCAGGAGGGCGTCAAAGTGGAGGGCTATCAGCCGGGACCCGACGAGAACATGAGCCCCAATGCTGCGGTCATTTCGCCAGGGTACTTCGCGACCATGGGGATTCCGTTTGTCGTAGGCCGCGACTTCACCGACAAAGATACGGCCACGCGTCCGAAAGTCGTCATCATCAACGAAACGATGGCGCACTATTTCTTCGGAAACAAAGATCCGCTCGGCAAGAAAATCGGAACAAACGACGATCCGAAAGTGCCGCCGGATAGGGAAATCATCGGCGTCGTGAAGGATGCAAAATATGTGCGTCTTTCAGAAGCGCCGCGCCGCCATTTTTATACCCCGATGGCACAGGAGCTGCGCCTGTTTGACATGACGTTGCAGGCGCGCACCTCTGGCGATCCGGAGAAAATTGGAGACCTGGTTCGAGCGCAGGTACACGACCTGGACGCAAACCTGCCGCTCTATGCGACCACGACTTTGGAAATCCAGATTGACAATTCGCTCACGAAAGAGAGGCTGCTTACCTGGCTTTCTAGTCTGTTCGGGTTACTGGCCACATTGCTGGCTTCGCTGGGACTGTCCGGCGTAGTCGCCTTCACCGTCGCGCGACGTACGAGGGAAATTGGTATCCGCATGGCGTTGGGTGCCGAGCCAAGCGACATTCTCCGCCATGTCGTCAGTCACATGGCCTTCCTTGTGACTGCCGGCATGGCCGTCGGTTTGGCCGCCGCCTATGGGCTAAGCCGGCTGGTCGGGAGCATGTTGTTCGAAGTGGCGTCCGCGGATCCACCAGCCTTTGCGGGGGCGTGCTTTCTGTTGGGCGCGGTAGCGGCCGTCGCGGCGTACTTGCCAGCCGAGCGCGCGACGCAAGTCGATCCCGTTGTGGCCCTGCGCTACGAATAGGCTCGCTGCCGAAGCCGCTCACCAAGAGCGGGCGCTTGTGTGAGAGTAGTTGCGTCGTCCCTAAATAATTGAGCACCTCTGGCGACTAGGCGCCGTGTTAGAATCCTGACGCGATGAGCCGGCTCTGCTCTTCCCGTTTCGAGCGAGCGGCGCGCAAATTGGGCTGGACGCGCATCGCCGGCATTGATGAAGCCGGACGGGGCGCTTTGTTTGGCCCGGTGGTTGCCGCCGCGGTGATTCTCAATCCCAAGCGCCGCATTGTCGGTCTGGACGATTCGAAAAAACTCGCCGCCGAACGCCGCGCGGAGCTCCGCGAACGCATTTGCGAGCACGCGTTAGCCTGGGCCGTCGCTGAAATCGATGCGCAGCGCATCGACGCTTGGAACATCTATCAGGCCTCGCGCCAGGCCATGACCGCGGCACTCACACAACTCACCGTCTCACCCGACTATCTGCTCATTGATGCCATGCAGCTCGACGTGTTAATTGAGCAGAAATCCCTAATTAAGGGCGACGCCCGCAGCGTCTCCATCGCCGCCGCTTCCATCCTGGCGAAGACCCATCGCGACGCCCGCCTGGAGGAGTGGGACGCGGTCTACCCGCAGTACGGACTCGCGCGCCACAAGGGCTACGCCACGCCGGATCATTTGGAAGCCTTGCGCCTCCACGGTCCCACGCCTTTGCACCGCTACTCGTTCGCTCCGGTACGCGATTCCGGCTGCTGGGCCGCAAACGCCACGCAAACTCCCCTGCCTATTTTCTAGCCTTGCCGTAGATCAGTTCCCATTTCACCACCAGGCATGCGCAGACCGGCGCGCTCGTTCACGCTTTTCCCGCCGCCGAGGTTACTCCCATGAGCCTGACTCCCGTCTCGAAAGACAGGGCTTTCCTTCATTTCGCCATGTATTCGCCGAAGAGTTTCCTCAACAGCACGGGGATAACTGCCTGCTCACAATAAACTTTGGGTTCGTTGACTTGCCTTTTTATCGCCTGTTAGCGTTACCTAAGCGGCTCCGAGGGTCGTTTTCTGCCCGCGGCCAGTTGAAGGAAGTGTACGGGACGAGTTCCCGAGGGAGATTTGTCTCTTTTCGCGAATGGCCTATAACAAGAGCAAATACGTCGAAGCCGCACAAAAGCTGCTGAACCAGGGCAAAGTCGCCCAAGCCATCGCCGAATACCAAAATATCCTGAAGTACGAGCCCCGCGACCAGGTCACTTTGATGACCATCGGCGAGCTGTACATCCGCCAGGGCGAGACTTTTCAGGCCATCGATTACTTTGAGCGCCTGGCCCAGATTTTCGTCGGCGACGGCTTCCTCACTAAAGCCATCGCTGTTTACAAGCGCATCGCCAAACTGGCCCCCGAGGAGATTCGCCCGCTTGAAAAGCTCGCCGACCTTTACGTTCAACAAGGCGTAATGAGCGAGGCCCGCCCTCTGTTCCTCCAGCTCGCCGAAATTCATCTGAAAAACAATCGCCAGTCCGAGGCGATTGGCTTGCTGAAGAAGCTCTTACAGGCCGAACCCGATAATCTTCGCATTCAGATTCGCCTTGCCGATTTGTACCAGGCCATGGGGCAGCCCCGTGACGCCATCGAAGCGTACGTTTCCGCCTCCCAGCGCGCTCTTGCCCGCGGCGACCAGACGGAAAGCGAGAAGCTTGCCGAAAAAGCCCTGAAACTCGAGCCCAACAATGCCGCCGCGCTCATTGTCCGCGCACGTTCTTATTCTTTGCAGGGTGACCTCACCAAGGCCGCACATCTGCTGCAACAGGTGCCCGATCTCGAAAAGGGCGGCGAGCAAACCGAACTCCTACTCGATTTCCATCTCAAGAATTCCAGTTGGGACCAAGCCGTCACCCTGGCGGTTCAGGTCTTCGAAGCGGACCCGAAAAACTATGGTCCGATGCAAAAGGTCGTGGAGGCCCTGCTCGAGGCGGGGCAGACGCAAAAGGCCATGGGGATTCTGCAGCAGTCCCGTATCCCCATGATCGATGCCGGCGAGCACGAGGTCGTTGGCAAGATGCTCAATGCGCTGGCGGACAGAATGCCCGGTCGGGTGGAGCCGCTGGAATGGCTGGTCGAACTGTACGGTCGCACCAGTGATTCCTTCCACATGGCCGATGCTTTGGCGAAATTGGGCGATGCTCTCGTTGAAGACGAACAGTACGACCGCGCCAAGAAGATTTTCGAGCAGCTCGTCGAACGCCAGCCCGATAGTGATTCTGCCAAGCGCAAACTCAATAGCGTGCTGCGCAATCTGGGCATGCCTCCTGCCGCCGAGGTCTCTGAGGAAGCCCCTATTCCCGAGGATCACCTCCGGGCGGACATACCCAAGGCTCCCACTCCCAAGTTGCGTTCCGACGTGAGCGGCTTTGGCCCGGAACTTCAGGAGAAATCGCAAGCGACGACGCCCGATCCTCAGCTGGACGACGAGACCCAGAAATTCATCGCGCAGTCGCTCACCGACGTCGACCTGTTTGCCAGCTACGGCCTTACGCAGAAGGCGATCGGCTTGCTCGAAGCCATTTTGCGCCGCGCGCCGCGCCACACGCCTACGCTCGAAAAGCTGCTCGATTTTGTCCTCGGCGCCGGTGACGACCGCCGCACCGCCGAATTGGCGGCGCAGCTCGAACAGATTCATACGGAAACCGGTGACAAACGCAGCGCCGAGCGCTTTGCGGAATTGCGCCGCCGTTTCCAGCGTGCTGCCGGCATGTCAGACGAGGAACTGGCGCGTGCAGCAGCTCCCGCGAAACCTGCCGTTGGCCCGCAGCAAACTGCCGCTGAAGAACCGGCAGAAATGGCCATTCCGGAAATCGCGGCTGTACCCGCTGAAGCAGAGCCCGTTCCCGCCCCCGTGAGTTCTGCCCCCGCTCCGCCGGTTGCCAAACGACAACCCGAACCGGTCGAAGCCAGCGCCGCTTCCGAGGAGGAAGAAGTTCAAGAAGTGGATTTGTCCGACGAGTGGGCCACACTCCTTGACGAAACTCACGGGCCCGAGCCAACCGTGGCAGCACCGGCGCCGCCGGCTGCGAAAGCCCCGGCCCAGACACCGGCGAAACCTCCTGCTGCTCCTCCGCGCCCCGCAAAGCCCGCTCGCGTCGAAGAATTTCATATCAGCGAAGAGCCAGCGCCCGTTGCGGCGGACGATATTCCTGCGGCAGCGGCCCCGCCAATTCCATTGGAGAAGCCTGCCGCCAAAGTCCGCGCGGAGAAACCGAAGGAAAAGCCCGCTCAGAAGGCTCCGCAGAAGCCGCCAAAGCCAGCCGAGCCCGAACTTGAACTGGAGCAGGAGTACGAACTGGTGCTCCAGCAGGAACCCCTGGTTCCCGCCTACGACCAGAAACCTCCTCAGCCGCCCGTGGCTCCTCCACCAGCGCGGCCGTCTGCGCAGAACAAAGCGGCGGCGCCCCCCGCGGACAGCGGCTTCGAATCCGATCAATTCCTCGCCGATCTCGCCAAGGAAATCGATCAACTCGGCATGGATTCTCTCGCTCCGTCGTTCTCCAATTCGAAACTCAGCGCTCCGGCTCCCCCGGCACCTAAGCCCAAGGCTGCACCTCCGCCTTCCGCGGAATCCGGCCCGCTCAAGGAAGTTTTCGAAGAGTTTCGCGCCGAACTGGGAGAGATGGGCGCGGAAGAAGAAGATCTCGAGACGCATTACAACCTCGGAATCGCCTTCCGCGAGATGGGGCTGCTCGAAGAAGCCATCAGCGAATTCCAAAAGGTCGCCAAGGCCAACGACAGCGGCCGCCCTTTCCGCTACACCATGCAGTGCTGCACGCTGCTGGGTCTGGCCTTTATGGAGAAAGGCCAGCCGGCCATCGCTGCCATCTGGTACGAGCGCGCGTTGCACACTCCGGGAATGGACCCGGAAAGTACGCTCGCCTTGCGGTATGATTTGGGGGTCGCCCAGGAATCAGCGGGCGAGCCGGAAGCGGCGCTAAAGAGTTTTTCCCAGGTCTACGCGATGAACATCGACTACCGCGACGTAGCCGAGCGCATCGCAGCTCTTCAGAAGCCCATCCGCTAACCCAAGAAACTATCCAGACAGGACGGATTTCCACGCATCGATGAACCGGATTTACCGCGCACTTCTGGTTGTACTCGCGTTTGAAATGGGCGCGTTGCTGCTCTATTTGCCGTGGTCCGTTTATTGGGAGCAGAACTTCTTTCTAAGTCACTATCCGTTGCTGCGGTCCGTCTTGCTTCATCCATCCTTCCGTGGCGCGGTCAGCGGCATCGGCATTCTGGACATCCTCTTGGCCATCGGATGGATCGGCTCCCGTCAGGGTCCAGACCGTGTCCCCCCTCAATAAGTCCCAGCGCGTTCCTCTGCTCTGTTATGTGACCGACCGTCGCAGTCTCGTTGCTGCGGAACCTGCCGAAGTTCGCGATATCCTCTTACGCAAAGTCGCGGCGGCTGCGGCGGCTGGCGTCGATTGGATCCAGATTCGTGAAAAAGACCTCTCCGCGAAAGAGTGCAGCGCACTCACGCGCGACGTGTTGCAGCTCATTGCAAATTCCGTGGCAGACGTGCGGTCGCGTGCACGCATCGTTGTGAACGACCGTTTGGACGTCGCTCTCGCCGTGCAAGCCGATGGCGTCCATCTCGGAGAAAAAAGTCTTCCGCCACAAGAAGCGCGGCGCTTCGTGAACTTGCTCCGCCGTGAAAAAGATTTTCTGATCGGTGCCTCCTGCCATTCTCTCGAAGCGGCCAAGGTGGCGGAGCAGGACGGTGCGGATTATCTTATCTTTGGTCCGGTGTTCGCCACGCCCGCGAAGGCCGTTTACGGCGCGCCGCAGGGCCTGGAGCAGCTCGCTGAAGTCTGCCGCGCCGTCGCGCTGCCGGTGCTAGCCATCGGAGGCATCACCTTGGAGAATGCCGCCTCTTGTTTATCCGCGGGAGCGTCGGGCATCGCCGTCATCCGCCTTTTTCAGGACGCAGGGGACATGACTGCCGTGGTTCGCGCGCTGCGGAGAGTTTCTGCCTAATCAGCGCGCATCGATCATCCTCATTCAGCGTTCTTGTAGCCGGCGCAGCAGCCGGATTTGCCCCGCGTGGTAGATGTCGTGAAAGGCCACACCATAAAGTTGGCGGAGGAACTTGGCGCCGCGCGGCGTCCGCAGGATTTTCGCCACGCTGGCACAGAGCGCGCGGTGCTCGCGCTCCAGCAGCTTCTTGTCGGCGTTCCAGGCCGCCTCCGTCGCATTACCCTTTTCCGGCCGCGGAAAAAAATTGCTGCCCTTCAAAGCAAAAGAGCCGCGCTTGTTGCCCTCGATCCTTCGCCGCACCGCGTACTTCCAGTACGCGGCGTGCAGCGCCTCTTCCCAGATGTTGTGCCGTCCCGCTCCCGGACGCCAAGCCGCCTGCACTACCGATATGCCTTTCAGCGACTGCTTGAGATTCGGTCCATGCCATGTCTTTCGCTCATAAGCCTCGTCCAACAAAGCAAGCACCAGCTTCGCGGTATTCACGCCGCCCTCCTCGGGAAATCTCGCGGTAAGAAAATGGCGTTCATCCTACCACCTCCACCTTGTTGTGCGTGAGGCAGGCAATCTTCCCGTCCTCCGTCTTGTCTTGCCTCCGGTTGCCGCGCTGTCGCGTGAATGCTACGATTTCATGTTCTATGTGCCCGACTGACACCCACCAGAGCGCCCCTCATCGCCCTCGTGTTGGCATCCCTTGGCGCACAAGCGCTGACGAGGACAATGCAAAGGCAGCTGGCATTCGAGGCAAGAACGAGGATTACTTAAAGGCGGTAGAGAGAGCAGGGGCCGAAGGTGTAATTGTCCCGCTGAAAGATGAAAGAGAAAGGAATCGCCTAATTCCTACGCTCGACGCCTTTGTGCTCCCTGGCAGCCCCGCAGACGTGGAACCTCAGGAATACGGCTCGGAGAATCATGGTTTGTCCGCTCCGCCTGATGCGGCTCGAGAAGAAACCGACCGCGCCATTCTTAAGCATGCTTTTGCAGAAAAAAAGCCTGTCCTGGCGATCTGCTACGGCTGCCAACTTCTCAACGTTTACCGGGGGGGAACACTCATTCAGGATTTAAGGGCCGAGACAGGTACTGCGACTCCTCACCGCAAGAAAGACCTCGGACCAGAAGCCGAGGAGGACCCTATTCACAGCGCCACCATTGAGTCCGGTAGCCGCATCGCTTCCATCGCAGGCACAACTGAGGTTGCCGTGAACAGCTCGCATCACCAGGCCATCGCAAGACCGGGCAAGAATCTGCGCATCACTGCCCGCGCCTCGGACGGCACGATTGAGGGCGTCGAGTGGACCGGCAATTCCAATTGGGTCGTCGGTGTCCAGTGGCATCCTGAGCGCATGCCCGACGATCCGTTCGCGCAGCGCCTGTTCCGGGATTTTGTCGTTGCTGCCAAAGCTCGCGAGGCCATCGCGCACGAAACGTAATTAAGCCGAATTCCGATTTCTAGTTTCAAGCTTCAAGTGTTCAAGTTCGGGGGTGTCATGATTTCTCTCGCAGGCAAGGCGGCGCTCATCACCGGCGGCTCGCGCGGTATCGGTGCCGCGGCGGTCAAAATGTTTGCGCAGGCCGGCGCCGACGTGGTGTTCAGTTACTTCAAATCGAAAGACGCCGCGCTCCAGATTCAGCAGGAAGCCGGGAAACACGGCACGCGCGTCGAAGCCTTCAAAGCCGACGCCGGAAAGCACGCCGACAACAAAAGCCTGGTCGACCACTGCATCGCCCGCCTTGGCCGCCTGGACATTCTCGTGGCCAACGCCGGTGTTTGGAATCTCGAGGATCTTCCCATCGAGAAAATGTCGGAGAAGCAATGGGACGATATGATCCGCACCAACCTCAAGAGCATCTACTCGATCATCCATTTCTCCGTTCCGCAAATGATCAAGCAGAAGTCCGGCAAAATTGTCACCATCAGCTCCACCGCCGGGCAGCGCGGCGAAGCTCTCCACACTCATTATGGAGCATCCAAAGGCGGCGTTATCAGCCTCACCAAGGGCCTCGCCACGGAACTCGCGCGCCACAACATTCTGGTGAACTGCGTCGCTCCTGGCTGGGTGGCTACGGATATGTCCAACCCGGTGCTGGCGACAAAAGCCGGTCAAAAGATGGCCACCACGGTGATTCCGCTGCGCCGCGCCGGTACCCCGGAAGAAATTGCCGGCCCAATTCTCTTTGTGGCTTCCGACCTAGCCAACTTCATGACCGGAGAAATCATCAATGTAAATGGAGGCGCTGTCCTGTGTGGATGAAGCTTCGCCATTTTGCCCCCAAAATCCTAAGCGCAGCAGCTCTCGTCGCGGCGGTCTGCTTTGTTCCTCGCGCCACTGCCCAAAATCCCGACAACATGATGCCGGAGCAAAGTGAAGCCAAGGGCAAACAGATTCTCCAACAGCTGATCAACGGTCTTGGCGGCCCGGGTTACACGGAAGTGCGCGAAAGCCAATGCGAAGGGCGCCGCGCCCTCTTTGGCCATAGCGGCGATCTCACTGGCTACATCGTCTTCAACGATTTCCGCCATTTTCCCGATAAGGCGCGCATTGAATACATAGGCAAAGGCCGCAATACGATTCTCTTGTCCCTGATTGGTCTGGACGGTTTGGATTTTGCGCACGGTGGAATTGTGATCGCCCTCTACAACGGCGATCGCGGCTGGTCCTACGATCGCAGTGGCGTCAATGAGCTGCCTGTCACTGCCGTTACGGATTTCCAGGAAACCATCAAACGCAACGTCGATGATGTGCTGCGCTTTCGCCTTCACGAGCCCGGACTCACGATCCGCTTTGGCGGCAGCGACACCGTGGACCTCCGGCAGGTCGACTGGGTCGAGCTGAACGATAGCGAAGGACGCAAGTACCGCTTGGCCGTCAATCGCTCGACGCATCTTCTGGACCGCGCCGTGGTTAGCACCGAGGACCAGGAGAACCAGCAGGTCAATGACGACACCACCGTTTATACGAATTACCAGTTGAGAGACAGCGCCTGGACTCCCATGCAGTTTACGCGCGAACACAACGGCCGCCGCACCGCGCAGTTCTTTCTCGATAGCTGCCGCTACAATCCCGGCTTCCCCCAGGATCTCTTCGCGAAGGATTCACTGAAAACGCGCGGCGCCGAACTCGTCTCCAAAAAGAAATAAGCGCCCGCGCAAACCGGATTCTTTGCCCCCCCATTCACCATAGTTACTAAGAGGATAGGTTCTTTCGAGAACGCCGGGAAAAGATACGTTTCAATCTGTTACATTTCTTCCCCGCTCTTGCGCCCTGTAATATGATGTAGCTAGAGAGTCCCCAAAAGTACCATGTCTCGTGTCGGTTACAAGCGACTGTCCCTGGCTGTACAACTGCACGGAACTGGCACTTAGACCAGTTTCTTGGAATAAAGATCCCCGGTTCGCTCTGGGAAGAGGAAAGACTTTGGCAAAGAGTGCAACTCGCTCCGGCACCCGGCGTAGCGCCACCGCCGGTTTCAGCATGGTCGAGCTGGTAGTTTCCATCTGCCTGATGCTGATTCTCACTGCGATTGCCGTTCCCTCCTTGATGCGTTCTTTGCGGGCCTATCAGCTCAACAGCGCAGCGGCAAGCGTGTCCGACATGCTGAAGTTCACGCGTTTTGAGGCCGTCCGCCGGAACACGCAGATCAATTTCCGCGATTTAGCGAGCGGCACGGGATGGCTTGTTGGGACCGACTTGAACAACGACGGCGTGCTTAATCCCATCGAAAAGCAGCAAACAATCGCAGGGTACGCCATCTTGTTGCCCGCGGGCGGCCCGGTTCCTCCGCCGAACGCCATTTCGGCGGCCTTGGGGGGCGCTGCGCTGGTCCCCTTGTCAGGGGCCAACAACTCGGTCACGTTTGATGCGCGAGGCGCCATTCGGCAAGGAATCAATGGGCCGGTCTCCACCAGCGTGTATATCTTTTATGTCGGCAACGCCAACGATCCCGATTCCGGCTATCGCGCCGTTGTTTTGCTTCCTTCCGGCGGCACGCAGACTTGGACCGCTCCAAGCGGCGGACCCTGGCGCCGGGTTGGCTGAGTCGTGAAACCGCGGATGATCATGCAACGTTTGAGCTCAAGAGCTTGCGTTCAGCAGAAAGGCTTCAGCCTCCTCGAGATGTTGCTGGCCACGATGATTCTGCTCGTGGGCCTGGTGGCCGTTGCACAACTCGTGCCCGCCTCGATTCTCCTGAATTCTCAAAATCGAACGGATTCTGCAGCGCTAGTTTTCGCTCAGCGTCAGCTTGATGTGATTCTGGATCAACCGCTCAATCCGCCGGGCAATTCCTTTACCGACCAGCAGGGCAATACCTACCAGCTCGGGAATCCGGCAACTCCCAATGTCGTCCAGGGCGCGAACGTTGTTTCTATCAACAACCAGACGCTTATCAATTTCGGTGGGCCCGCTCCCCCTCCCTATCCCACAAACGGCTATGGCTTCTCTTATCAGGATCCTACGGATCCCAATGGTGCAACTTATGACGTGCGCTGGGCCGTGATTGTCACCGGAAACGGATCTGCTGCCGCTTCCAAACGATATATTCTTGGGGTTCGGCAAATCGGTGGCAGAGGGTATCGTCCGCCCATAGCGCTCGATACCATGGTGGCGAAATGACGTCCGAGCGCAGCAATAGGTCCCAGCGCGGTTTCACGCTGATCGAAATGCTGGTCGCTCTCGGCATTTTTCTTCTGGTCACCGGCGCCGCGTTCACCCTGCTGACTTCCTCGCAACAGCAGTATCAGACGGAAACGCAAGTTCTGAACTCCTTCCAGGAAGCGCGTCTGGGGCTGGACCAAATGGTGCGGGACATTAACGATGCCGGTTACCCTCCCCCCACCTTCGTCAACATTGATCCTACGAAAGTCACGAGCGCTCCCTTCGGGTGGAGTCCCGGCTACACCGTTCCCACGCCCTGCCAGATTGGAACCGGCGGCGGAGGAACGTGCTTCACTCCCACGGATTTCGATATCATTGTCGAAACAAACCCCGATCCCAGCCGGGACCCTCTGTGTACTCCGAACTGCCCTGTGCAGTGGATTCGTTACCAGTTGGGCGGGCCT
>Ga0066709_100000883_pt1 | contig 18193 bp, 20 predicted proteins | sample GraSoiAngelo_158_FD_79665 | JGI IMG/M metagenome (GOLD analysis project Ga0066709, IMG submission 79665) | Grasslands soil microbial communities from the Angelo Coastal Reserve, California, USA - 14_1009_16_30cm | ecosystem: Environmental > Terrestrial > Soil > Grasslands | place: USA...
CACGTCCGCCACACGGCGCTGCCCAAACCCGCCGATGAGCAGGCGCTCAAGCGGCTTGCCGGCCGCCTCTTCTCGCAGCGCCTCGATCGCTCGAAGCCGCTGTGGGAGATCTGGCTGGTGGAGCGCCTGGTGGGCGGGCGCTTCGCGCTGATCGCAAAGACCCACCACGCGCTCGTGGACGGAATCTCGGGCGTGGACATCACGACCGTGCTGTTCGACGCGGCGCCCGAACCGGCCCCCACCGGGCAACCGCCGGTGCCGTGGACCGCCAAACCGCTGCCGGGTCAGGCCAAGCTGCTGGGCGAGGCGCTGCGCGAACGCATGACCGTGCCCGCCGAGATGGGCCGCGGCGCGCGGGCGCTCCTGCGGGCGCCCCGCAGGGCCGTCACGCAGGTGCTCGAGGGGCTCGTGAGCGTAGGCGCGACGGCGATCGCCGGCATCAACGCCCCGGCGCCTGATAGTCCGTTCAACGTCGACATCGGACCGCACCGGCGCTACACCTTCCATGACGCCGACCTGGCCGAGTTCAAGGCGATCAAGGACTCGCTCGGGGGCACGCTGAACGACGTCGTGCTCACCGCCGTCAGCCTCGCGCTCGGTCGCTACCTGCGCGACCGCGGAACCGACACCGAGGGGCTCGAGCTGAAGGCGATGGTGCCGGTGTCGGTGCGTGCCGAGTCCCAGCGGGGCGCGCTCGGCAACCAGGTCGCCGCCATGTGGGCGCCGCTTCCCGTCGGCGTGCGCAATCCGGCCGAGTGCCTGCATCAGGTGAGCGCGGCGATGGCGGACCTGAAGAAGTCAGGCCAGGCCGTCGGAGCACAGGTGCTCACGAACCTCGCCGGCTTCGCTCCCCCCACGATCCTCAGCCAGGCGGCACGGCTGCAGGCTCGACAGCGCTTCTTCAATCTCGTCGTGACCAACGTCCCCGGTCCGCAGTTTCCGCTGTACGTGCTCGGACGCCGCCTGCAGGTGCTCTATCCGGTCGTGCCCCTCGCCCGGCGCCAGGCCCTTGGCATCGCCGTGATGAGCTACGACGGGCATCTCGGCTTCGGCCTGCTGGGCGACTACGACGCGCTGCCCGAACTGGAGGCCATCGCCCAGAATCTCAAGTCGGCGATCGGCTCGCTCGCTCGCGCCGCCGGCGTGCGCTCCGTTCGCAAGCGTCCGTCCAAGAGGGCGGTCGCCTCGCGCACGAACTCGGCACGCGCCCGCGTCAACTAGCCCTTCTTCCGGTGAGGCTCGGGCGGGCGACCAAGCGATCAACGTGCGCGGCAGCGTGACGGGCCACCCGGCGCGGCTACCGCATCCGCTCGCGCGCGGTGGGGGCGCCGCTATGCTGTCCGCACTGGTAGTCGTGGGGCTCGGGGGACGGCCGGCCAGGACATCGGACACGAATCGGAGGTCGCGGCCTACAAACGGGCGAACCTCGCGATCGTGGGCTGGCCGGTCGGTTTCTCGACGTTCATCGGTGGCGTCGCCGCCTGCGACCCGCAGGTCAAGTACGACCCCAAATCGAGCCGCTGGTTCTACGTGGCGATCCGCTGTGACGGAACCAGGACGGCAAGCGCGCTGAACGTGGAATTCCACGGTTCGCTGAAGCCGAAGGAGACGAACGGCTCGAGCATCGGCGCCGCGCCCTCCAAACTCGAATTCAACGCCGCGTCGGGCAGCCTTGAAAGCACTTCGGGTGCGGGCGAACTCACAGGCAAACTGAAGCTGTTGGGCTACGAAGCCCAGGAGCTCGTGCAGGTCAAGAACCCGTAGTCGGCTGCCGACGCGCGCGGGCCATACTTCAAGAGGTGCGCGCGACAACGTCCAGCTTGCGCCTGGCGCTCTGCCAGATGAACGCCACCGTCGGCGATATCGACGGAAACATCGAGCGGATCCGGGCCGGCCAGCTTGCGGCGCGCGACGCGCGGGCCGATCTCGTGCTGTTCCCCGAGCTGGCCGTGACCGGCTATCCGCCCGAGGATCTGCTGCTGCGGGAGGACTTCCTGGCGCGCGCCAGAGCGGCGCTGGAAGAGCTTGCGGCCGGGACGCACGGCCCGATCGCCGTGGTCGGCTTTCCGGAGCGCGCGGAGGACGTCTACAACGCGGCCGCCGTGCTCGCGGACGGCGCGATTCAGGCGATCTACCGCAAGGTCTACCTGCCCAACTACGGCGTCTTCGACGAGCAGCGCTACTTCCAGGCGGGCTCGGCCGGGGCGGTGCTCGACGTGGGTTCGCACCGCATCGGGCTGACCGTGTGCGAGGACGTGTGGGAGCCCGGCCCGCCGGCAACCGAGGAGGCGCTGGCCGGCGCCACGCTGATCGTGAACATCTCCGCCTCTCCCTATCACGCGGGCAAGGGCGCCGAGCGCGAGCGCATGTTCGCACAACGCGCCAGGGATAACCTGGCATACGTCGCCTTCTGCGGCCTGGTGGGCGGGCAGGATGAACTCGTCTTCGACGGACACTCCTGCGTGATCGACCACACCGGCGAGACGATCGCGCGCGCGGCCCAGTTCCGCGAGGAGCTGCTGGTGTGCGACGTGGACCTCGACCGCGCCGCGGCCGCGCGGCTGCGCGCGGCAGGGCATCGTCCCGCGGCACGCTCACCGGGGACTGCCGCCGCTCGCATCCTCCCGCCGCTGCCGGCCCGTGCGCACGACCCGGCGGCGTCCCCGGTGGCCCCTTCGCTGGCGGTGCCGATCACGCCGGTGGAGGCCGAGGTGTACGCGGCGCTCGCGCTCGGCCTGCGCGATTACGTGCACAAGAACGGTTTCGGGCACGTCCTGTTAGGCCTCTCGGGCGGCATCGACTCGGCGCTCGTGGCCTGCCTCGCCGCAGACGCGCTCGGTGCCGAGAGGGTCAGCGCGGCCGTGATGCCCTCCCGCTATTCCTCGACAGAGACGCAACGCGACGCCCGCGCTGTGGCCGCGACGCTCGGCGTGGCCGCGCACGAGCTGCCGATCGACGACGTGCTCGATGCCTACCTGCACACGCTCAAGGACGAGCTCTCGCCTGCCTCCGCGGGCACGCCGCCCGCGCTCGCCGCCAAATCGGCCGTCCCCGCCGCGATCGGCACCGGCGGGCCGGGCACCGGGAGCGAGGACCTGACCGTGGAGAACCTGCAGGCGCGCATCCGCGGCAACCTGTTGATGGCGCTCTCCAACAGATTCGGCTGGCTCGTGCTGACGACCGGCAACAAGTCCGAGATGTCGGTCGGCTACAGCACGTTGTACGGCGATCTAGCGGGCGGGTTTGCGGTCATCAAGGACGTGCCGAAGACGCTGGTCTACCGGCTTGCGCGCTGGCGCAACTCGCCCGCGCGCGCCGCCGGCGGCGTCGCCGAACCGATTCCCGTGTCCGTGCTCGAGCGCCCTCCGACGGCCGAGTTGAGACCGGGACAGCGCGATCAGGACTCGCTGCCCCCCTACGAGCTGCTCGATCGGATCCTGCAGGGCTACATCGAGCTGCATCATGGCCGCGAGCAGCTGATCGCCCAGGGGCTGCCCGAGGCCGAGGTCGAGCGCGCGATCCGCCTCGTCGACCTGGCCGAGTACAAGCGCCGCCAGGCGCCGCCCGGCATCAAGGTGACCGAACGGGCGTTCGGCCGCGACCGGCGCATGCCCATCACCAACCGCTACCGGGGCTGAGCCGGCGAGCATGATCGGACGAGCGCTCGGGTCGCTCCGCGGCCGCGCCGTTGGGGGTGCATGCGCGCTGTGCCTGGCCCTGGCGCCGGCCGGCTGCGGCGACACGCTTCAGGACCGGCCGATCTCGCACAGCACGCTCGAGACGCTGCTGCTGGCGCCGTATCCGGTGTACTGGCTGGGGCAGTCCTTTCGCCGACTGGCCCTGACCGAAGCGACGCATGACCCGAGCGGGGCGTTTTCGGTTCAGTACGGCGACTGCAAGCAGGGCGGGCAGGGGACCTGCGTGCCGCCGCTGCGCGTGGTCACCTCGCCGGACAACAGCTTCTTGCCCGGGAGCCCGGCAACCCGGCGGGCCACGCCGATCAGGGGGGTCACGGGTCTGCTCACGCGAGGCGGACGCACGATCGTGATCGCCACCGCGGGCGTGGTCGTCGGCATCTATGCCCTCGATCGGCCGCTGGCCGCCGCGGCGGCGCAGGCGATGGTGCCGATCAACGACAGCGGCGTGCCCGGCGCGCGGTTGCCCGCGGCGCTGCCTGACACGGGATTCGCCGCCCAGCCGCTGCCCGCGCAGATGGCCCCCCCGCTGGGCCGCGCGCGCTAGCGGCTAACGGGTCGTACGGCGATCGTCATGCGCGTGACCGCGCAGGTGCGGTCGGCGTCGTCGCTGAAGCGCACGTCCCACACCCACGTGGTGCGACCGCGGTGCAGGCGCGTAGCGTGCGCGTGCACCCAGCCGCCGATGATCGGGCGCAGGAAGCTCGTGTTGTTTGACAGGCCAACCGCGCTGTTGCCTTCCCCGAGCACCGCTAGCGCGGTGGCCAGCGACGCCAGCGACTCGGCCACCGCGGCGAACAGGCCGCCGTGGACGAGGCCCGCCGGCTGCTTGAGCTCGTCGCGCACCCGCACGCGCGCACGCACCTCGGCCTCGCTGTAGTCGAGCAGCTCCAAGCCGTAGAGCCGGTCGAACCCGCGCAGCGCCGCGTTGATCTGCTGCGCGGTCGGCGTGGCCATCGCGGCGCCACGATAGCCTAGAAATGACCGACTCTGCCGGGCCGGGCTCCAGAGCGTTCTGGGCGGCGAAGGTGTCGAAAAAGATGAGCCGATTGGACGACCTCCCCCCCGACCAGCGAGCGGCGCTGTCGCTGCTGCTGCGCCAGCGCAAGGCCTATGCCGAGGTAGCCGCGATGCTGCAGATCAGCGAGCGTGCGGTACACGACCGCGCCCACGCCGCGCTGGCCGTGCTGGCGCCGCGCCAGGCGCGCGAGCTCGCGCCCGAGCGGCGCGAGCAGATCGGCGACTACCTGCTCGGCCAGAGCGCCGGCGGCTCGCAACGGCTGCACGCGCGACGGTTGCTCGAGGACTCGCCGGCGGCACAGGCCTGGGCGCGCGCGGTCGCCGAGCAGCTCGCTTCGCTCGCGCCCGGGTCGCTGCCGGAGATACCCGACGGCGCGGGCCCCGCGGCCGCCACCGCCCCGGCCACCCTCGCGGGCGAGCACCCACCCGCCGAGCCGGCGCGAGCGGAGTCGGCCACCACGCCTAGCGCGCCCCCGGCCGGGGCGGCCTCGCGTGCCGCCTCCGCGAGCCTGTCCGCCGCGCGCTCCGCGGCGCAGCTGCCGAGCTCGCGGCTCGGAGGAGCGATCGTGCTCGCGGCGATCGCCGCGGTCGTGGTCGCGGTCGTGCTGCTCACCAGCGGCGGCGGCTCTCACAGCCGCGCGCGCTCGCCCGCGGCCAGCGCAGGCGCCTCCACATCTACGAGCAGCACCTCCACCGCCTCCAGCGCCCCGCGCGCCACCGAAACCAAGCGCCTGACCCTTACCCCGCCGAATGCCTCCAGCAAGGCCCTCGGAGTCGCAGCGGTGCTGCGGGAAGGCAGCACCTACGCCTTCTATCTGGCGGCCACGGGGCTTGCGCCGTCGAAAGGCTTCTTCTACGCGGTCTGGTTGTACAACTCCGCCACCAGCTTCGAGCCGCTCAGCAAGAGCCCGCCCGTGGGATCCGACGGGCGCCTGCAGGGCGGCGCGCTACTGCCGGGCAACGCCGGCTCCTACCAGCAGATGATCGTGACCAGGGAGACGAGCGAACGCCCGACCAGCCCTGGGCCGGTCGTGTTGCGCGGCAGCTTCGCCCTGCACTGATCAGCCGAGCAGCTTTCCCGGGTTCATGATCGCCTCGGGGTCGAGCTCGCGCTTCAGCGCGCGCAGCGCCGAGAGGCTCGCCGCGCCGACCTCCGCGTCCATCCACGGCGCGTGATCGCGGCCCACGGCGTGATGGTGGGTGATGGTGCCACCGCCATCTACGATCGTGCGGCTGGCGGCCTGCTTGACCGCCTGCCACTGGCCGAGCTCGTCGTCCTGCCGGCGCGGCGCGAGGAACGTGAAGTACAACGAGGCACCCGTCTCGTACAGGTGCGAGACGTGGCACATGACGAGCCCAGGCGTGCCCGCCGCGCCCAGCGCGTGCCTGATCGCGTGCCCGACTTCGCGGTGCAGCCGGGTCAGGTCCGACCACTGCGCAGCGGTCTCGAGCGTCTCCACGAGGATCCCGTGCGTGAGCAGCTCATCGCGCAGGTAGGGCGCCATGAAGCGGCTCCTGACCCACGCCTCGCCCGCCGAGCGACCCACAGCCAGCCCGCCGCCACCGCGCACGAGCGCGCGTGCGCGCCGGCGCCGCTCGCCCAGCTCGCGCGCGACCCCCTCGAAGCCGAGGATCGCCAGGCAGCCGCGGCGGTAGCCGCGCGCGCCCAGGTACACGCGCCCGAGCGCATCCCTGATCCGTCCGGCGCCCGCGAACGCGAGCGAGGTCTGCGTCTCCTGCTCGTCGGACAGACGCGCCACCTCGGGCATCGCATGCTGCTGGGCCAGGGCCCGCAGCGCCTCTGTCCCGGCCGCGAAGTCGGGGAAGAAGAATCCCTCATAGATGCGCTCCTGCGGCGCCGGGCGCACGCGCAGCGCGAGCCGATCGATCACGCCGAGCGTCCCCTCCGAGCCGACCAGCAGCTGACGCAGGCCGGGACCGGCGGCGGTGGCGGGGATCGCGGGCAGCTCGATATCGCCCGCCGGGGCAGCCAGGCGCAGGCCGAGCACCATCTTGTCGATCGAGCCGTACCCGCTGGAGGCCTGGCCCGCCGAGCGCGTGGCGACGCAGCCGCCGAGCGACACGTACTCGAAAGATTGCGGGAAGTGCCCGAGCGTGAGCGTGCGCGCTTGCAGGTAGCGCTCGAGCGCCGCGGCGCGCATGCCGCCCTGGACGCTCACGGTGAGGGAGCTCAAGTCGAGGTCGACCAGCTGCCCCATGCGGCGCATGTCGAGCGCCAGCACTGCCTCGTGGGAGCCGCGCAGCGGCGCCACGCCGCCCACCACGCTGGTGCCGCCGCCGAATGGCACCACCGCCACCGACCGCGCGGCGCACAGCTCCAGCAGCGCGCGCACCTGATCGTGCGAGCCTGGCAGCACGACCGCGTCGGGCGCCGCCTCGAGCTGGCCCGAGCGCAGGCGCACGAGGTCCGGATAGCCTCTGCCGGCCGCGTGGGCGACGCGTTCGGCGCGATCCTCGCGCACGGCTCCGTCGCCCACGATCGCCCTCAGGCTCGCGAGCGTGGCGCGCCCGAGCGCCGTCCCAGGCAGCTGCACGCTCGCCAGCGCCACCGGGGGGCTTGCACGCGGCGCAGAGCCCAGGCGCGGCGACAGGTAGCGCAGCGCCCCGGCGGGAAGCTCCGGCGCGCGCGCCGGATCGCCCCACCCCCACCAGCGCATCGCCGGTGGCCCGAGCTCCTCAGCCACTGATCCGCTCCAGCCCGTCGAGTGCCTCCTCGATCGTCGCCACCGCGGCGCGGCGCACCATGTAGGAGCCGAAGCGCGGCAAAAAGCCGGTCAGCTGCTGGCGCAGCTCGATCGTCACGCGCGTGCCCCCGTCCGCCGCCTGGAGGCTGACCGTGGTCGTCGCCGAGCTGAGCAGGCGCCCGAACGGGGTGCCCGCCAGGCGCTGCTCCCAGCGCAGCGTGCGCGGCTCATCTGATGTCACCAGCTCGAAGTCGGCTCGCACGACTTTGCCCTTGGCGGTCTTCATCACCTCCGTGAACGCGTTGCCCTCGACGTCCTCCACGCGCGCCACGCGCGGCCACCAGCGCGGCAGGTGGTGCGGGTCGGCGATCACGTCCCAGAGCGCCTGCGTCTGCGCGGCGAGGATCCGGCTGCGACGCGCTGTGGGCACCGGCTCAGAGCCTACGAGGAGTAGCTGAGCAGCGCGTGAACGTCGCGCGGCTCGAGCCGCTTGCGTCCGTTCAGGAACGTCAACTCGATCAAGAAGCCGCACCCCACGACCTCGCCGCCGAGCTGCTCGACGAGCTCGCACAGCGCCGCCGCCGTCCCCCCGGTGGCCAGCAGGTCATCGTGCACGAGCACGCGCGTGCCGTCGCGCACGGCATCGGTGTGCAGCTCGAGCTCGCCGGCGCCGTACTCGAGCAGGTACTCGGAGCTGACCGTCTCGTACGGAAGCTTGCCCGGCTTGCGCGCCAGCACGAAGCCGGCTCGGAGCTCGAGCGCCAGCGCCGGGCCGAGCAGAAAGCCACGCGCCTCGGCTGCGACCACGCAGTCCACGCCGAGCGGCCGCGCGCTCTCGGCCAGCCCGCGCACGCTGTCGGAGAGCCCGCGCGGATCGGCGAGCAGCGGCGTGATGTCCTTGAAGCCGATTCCAGGTCGGGGAAAGTCCGGTATCTCCCTGATCAGCCCACGCAGCCGCTGTGGGTCCATCAGCGCACGATCTTGCGCAGGTCACGCACCAGCAGCAGGTGCTTGAGATGGGTGGCCACCGCGGCGAGGTTCTCGAGCGCCTCGATCGCCTCCTTGCGCCGCTCGGGGTTGCGCGAGCGCAGGGCGGGCGCGAGGATCTGTTGCAGCAGATTCGCCTCGCGGTCGGCCGAAGAGCGGAACACGCGCAGGTTGCGCCCGCCCACGCCATAGCGCGCGAGCTCGGCCACCGCGGCGACGATCTCGCGCTCGGTCTCGTCGAAGTAGCGCACGCCGCCACGCAGCTCGCCCTTGACGACGCCGAAATCTTCGAGCTCGTGCACGAGGCCCGCGTCGGCCTTGGTCTCCTCGAGCACGTCCTCGATCGAGTACAGAGCGCCGCTGGTCGCGCGCACGCTCACGCTCGGACGCCACACGCGCATGCCCTCTCGTGCCACGCGGCCCGGCTCCGGGGTCTCGTTCGGCGAGCGCCCCGCCGCGAGCTCCTGGCGGATCACGCGCAGCGGCAGGAACTCGTCGCGCTGCATCCGCAGGATCGTGCGCAGGCGGGCGACGTCCCCCTGGGTGTAAAGGCGGTAGCCGCCCGGCGTGCGGCGCGGCGCCAGCAGCTTCTGGTCCTCCAGGTAGCGGATCTTGGAGATCGAGATGTCCGGGAACTCCTGCAAGAGGGCCTTGCAGACGGCACCGATCGTGAGCGACTTCGGGCGCGCCCCGGCCTCGCCCGGCGCCTTCCCGATCATCATCGGGGGACGCTGCGCGGCGGCCCTCGGCGCGGGCGCGCCCGCCCGGCTGGGCGGCCGCTCGGCGTGGGCAGCCGCTGGCCCACCGGCATCGGTGTCTGGTGCGCGCGGCGCCATCAGCGGACGTGAAAGGTCAGCTTGTACTTGCCGATCTGCACCTCATCGCCCTCCTCGAGGCGCTGCGACTCGATGCGCGTGCGGTTCACGTACGTGCCGTTGAGCGAGCCCAGGTCGTCGAGATACCACTGATCGCCACGCTGGATCAGCAGCGCGTGGTCGCGCGATACGGTGACGTCGTCGAGAAACACCGCGGAGTCCGGGCGCCGCCCGATCGTCGTGCGCTCGCCGTCGATCGCGAAGCTCTCACCCTCGCGCCCGCCGCCGGCGCGGATCACCAGCGCGGGGCCGTGGGCGGTGACCTCGTCGAGCTCCACCGGCACCAGCTCGCCGGTGTCATCGATCCGGTAGGTGGCGGTCGCGGGCTCACCGGCGCTCTCGGCGCGCGGCAGCAGCGCGCCGCAGCGCTGGCAGTAGTTGGCGCCCTCGGCGTTCACGAAGCCGCACTCTGTGCAGTGCAGTGCCACGGCAGCCGTCCAGGGCGCTAGCCGCCCGGCGGGCCCGGGGCGCCGTCTGCCGGCGGCGAGACTCTCACAGCTGGCCGTCTCCGGTCGCGCTCTCGGGCCCGGCCTCGGACGAGGAGCGGCCGGCGAGGATGTCGGTGAGCCGCTGCACGTCGTCGCCGGTGATCAGGACCTCGCCCCCCTCGTGCTTCTTGCGCAGGCGATTGACGAGCTCGGCGCGCAGGATGTCGATCTTGCCGTGCAGGATCCGCCGCCGGTAGGAGATCTCCGTCTCCTCCTCGGTCAGGTGGCGGATCACGTCTTTCAGTTCGACATCCGACAGCGAGCCGAGATCGGGGAAGGTATCGTCCATGCTGGGCTCTCCTCCTCGTGCGAACTTGCGCCGGCCGGACGCCACGGGTCGCGGGCGCGGCAGGCAGGGGATGCGACGAGTATATAGATCAAAGGTCAGGCTGAGCCTGAGGCTAACGCGTTGTCCGCACCTGCAGCAGGCCCGCACGCACGTACAGCGCGCTCGCCGCCAGCGCCAGCGCGAGGCCCACGTACAGCATCACCTCGCCGACGCCTCTGAGCGCGACCATGGCAAAGAAGAACGAGCCCATCACCGGCGCCACGGCGAGGCGCCCGGGCCAGTTGATGCGCAGCTCCACCCCGCGCCCGATCCCGTAGCGCGCGAGCGCGAGCATCGCGAGCTCGCGCACCGCCAGCACGGCGAGCGCCCATCGCGGCAGCAGCGCAAAATGCCAGCAGACGACGACGCCCGAGACCACCAGCAGGCGGTCGGTGAAGGGATCCATGAGCGCCCCCAGGCGGCTGTACTGGCGCGTGAGCCGGGCCGCGATGCCATCGGCGTAGTCGCCCCAGCCGATCACCGCGAACAGCGTTGCGGGCAGGGCGCCGGTCCCGTGCGCGCTCGAGAAGGCGCTCACCAGGAACGCGGGGATCAGCGCCAGGCGCGCGAAGCCGATCGCGTTGGGCACCGTCCACGGCCGCAGCGGGCGCCCGGCCGCGGTCTCGGGCGGCGCTGGTCCGGAGCGATCGAGCCCGAGCAGCTTCAGGGAAGGCTTTGCCACAGCTCGCGCACCGCCCGTATGAGCTGCCCGTCCTCCCCCCGCAGGGGCAGTCCGGGGGCGTCGCGACGCCCCCGCCGCACCTGGACCTCGGCCTCGCCGGAGTCCAGCGCGCGACGCCCGACGGTAAGGCGCAGCGGGCACCCGAGCAGCTCGGCATCGGCGAACTTCTCGCCCGGACCGACGTCGCGGTCGTCGTACAGGAGCTCGACGCCACCCGCGCTCAACAGCTTGTACAGACGGTCGGCGGCCTGTCGCTCGGGCGAGCCGTCGCCGCCGATGACCACGAGGTGCGCCGCGAACGGCGCGAGCGCACGCGGCCAGGAGATGCCGTGCTCGTCGGAGAACTGCTCCACCGCCGCGGCCACGATCCGCGCCGGACCGATCCCGTACGAGCCCATCCACACGAATTGCTCGTCGCCGCGCTCGTCCAGGTAGCGCGCGCCCAGCGGCTCGGAGTAGCGCGTTCCGAGCATGAAGATGTTGCCCACCTCGATCGCCGGCTCGATCGACAGTTGCTCGCCCGCGCGCACGTAGCGGTCGTCCACCTTGCGCACGTCTGGATCGCGCAAGGCGACCTGCGCGTTGGCGGCATAGCCGGGCGCAAGCGCGATCTCATCCTCCCCGGCCGGGCAGGGGGCCATGTACTCGTGCGCACCCAGTCCGCCCATCATGCCGACGTCCGAGCGCACGCGGTAGAAGCGCAGCCCGGTGCGCTGCATGATGCGGTCATACGCGCCCACGTGCAGCTCGTAGCGCTGCTCGAGGCCGACCTGATCGCGATCGAACGTGTAGGAGTCCTTCATGATGAACTCGCGCGTGCGCAGCACGCCGGCGCGGGGCCGCGGCTCGTCACGCTCCTTGACCTGGAAGTGGTAGAGGATCAGCGGCAGGTCGCGGTAAGAGCGCACGATCTGCGCGACGTGGAAGGTGACGGCCTCCTCGTGGGTCATCGCCAGCACGAGTTCGGAGCCCTTGCGGTCCGAGAGCTTGAACAGCTCCTCGATCCCCAAGCGGCCGCTCTTGCGCCACGGCTCAGCCGGCTGCAGCACCGGCATCAGCATCTCCTGGCCGCCGATCGCATCCATCTCCTCGCGGATGATCTGCACCGCGTGCTGATGCACGCGCCAGCCGGCGGGCAGCCAGCTCCACATGCCGGCGCCCATCTGGCGAATCAGCCCGGCGCGCACCATCAGCTTGTGCGAGGTGGCCTCCGCGTCGCCTGGCGGCTGCTTCTCGGTTGGCAGTAGGTAGCCGGAGAGGCGGGTCATGGTCGAGCGCCTCCTGGCGGCTTGGGGCGCCGGGTCGAGCGTATAGATCCGCCGGGCGCCACGCATGCACACGGCACGGCCGCGGCTGGCCGCCCCTTTGATAGAACAGCGCCACCCGGCCGTTCACGAGACCTCGACAAGGAGCCACCAGACATGGCCTATTCCGTTCCGCCGCTTCCCTATCCGTACGACGCGCTCGAACCGCACATCGACAAGGCGACGATGGAATTCCACCACGACAAGCACCATCAGGCCTACGTCGACAAGGCCAACGGCGCGCTCGAGGGCACCGAGTGGGCCGAGCGGCCGGTCGAGCAGGTGCTGCAGAACCTCGACGGCCTGCCGGCCGACAAGCGCACAGCCGTCAAAAACAACGGCGGCGGGCATTACAACCACAGCCTGTTCTGGGAGAGCATGAGCGCGAGCGCGGGCGGCGCGCCCGATGGCGAGCTGGCGAGCGCGATCGACACCGCCTTCGGATCCTTCGAGGACTTCAAGTCCAAGCTGAAGGAAACGGGCGTCAACCAGTTCGGCTCCGGCTGGTCATGGCTCGTGCACGACGGCTCTGGCCTGGCGATCGTCGGCAGCGCCAACCAGGACAACCCGATCTCGCAGGGCTCCACCCCGCTGCTGGGCGTGGATGTGTGGGAGCACGCCTACTACCTGAAATACCAGAACCGGCGCCCGGACTACATCGACGCGTGGTGGAACGTGGTCCTGTGGAGCAAGGTGGCGGAGCGCTTCGCGGCGGTGTCCTAGGCCAAGCGCTTGACCGACGCGCCCAGAGGCGCAACGATCGAACGCACACCGACGCGAGAGGAGAGCCGATGGCAAGACGTATGGCAGACTGCCGCCGCTGGCCCAGCGAGTCCAGCTGCTCGCTGGTGATCATCGGTGAGGAGGACGAGGTGGTGCGCGCGGCAGCCGAGCACGCGGCAGCGGTGCACGGGCACGAGGACACGCCGCAGCTGCGCGAGCAGATTCGCGACTTTCTCGAGCCTGCCGAGGCCTATGTACCGGGTCCGCGCGCGCAGGAGCCGCTCCCAGGATGAACCTCAGGGGCGGGCGACATGCGCGCCCGCCCCTGAGCTAACGCGCTCCTGCGGCTAAGCGCGTGCGCGCCGAGCCTGTCAGCTGCGGCTGAAGCGCCGCCCGGCCACGGGCGAGGCGATCTCATCGAGCCCGGCGGGCGCTGCCTCGAGCATCGACTCGAGCACCGCGCCGGCGCTGGCGTCGTTCTCCGCCGCCGCGGCCTCGAGCGCCGCGATCCGCTCGGGGGTCATGGCGCTCGCGTCCTCGTTGGCCGCCAGCCACTCGCGCGCCTGCGCGGCGGCGGTCTCGTCGCGCTGGATGCGCTTGCCGGCGGCGTAGTAGCGGTCGATCTCCTTGAACAGCTCGTCGACCAGCTGCTCGGTGGGAACCTTCTTCAGCGGCTCCCCCTTCGAATAGATCATGCCCATGTCTTTGGCGCCGGTGATGCCGAAGTCGGCGTGGCGGGCCTCGCCGATGCCGTTCACCGCGCAGCCCAGCACCGAGACCTCGATCGGATCCTCGTAGGCCTCGAGGCGCTGCTCGACTTCGGCGACGACCCTGTCCATGTCGAACTGCAGCCGCCCGCAGGTAGGGCAGGCGATCAGCACCGGGCCGCGCTCGCGCAGCTTCAGCGCCTTGAGCAGCTCCCAGGCGACCTTCACCTCCTCCTCGGCGTGGAAGGTTGACAGGGAGATCCTGATCGTGTCGCCGATCCCGTCGGCCAGCAGCGTGCCGAGCCCGACAGCGGACTTGAGCGAGCCCGACCACTTGGTGCCGGCCTCGGTGATGCCGAGGTGCAGCGGGTAGGGGATGCGCTCGGACAGCCTGCGGTTGGAGGCGATCGTGTTGGGCACCGAGGTGGACTTCATCGACACCTTGAAGTTGGTGAAGTCGAGCCGCTCCATCAGCTCCACGGTCTCGACGGCTGCCGTGACCAGCGCCTCCACGGGATCGTCGAACTCGAGCTCGCGCAGGTGCTTGGGCAGCGAGCCGGAGTTGACGCCCACGCGCAGCGGCGTGCCGTGTCGCCTGGCCAGCGCGATCACCTCGGCGACCTTCTCGGGGCCGCCGATGTTGCCGGGATTGAGCCGCACGCAATGGGCGCCCGCCTCGATCGCCTTCAGCGCCAGCGTGTGGTTGAAGTGGATGTCGGCGATCACCGGGATCGGCGAGGAGGCGACGATGTTCTTCAGCGCCTCGGCGTCCTGCTCGCGCGGCACGGCCACCCGCACGATGTCCGCGCCGGCCTCGGCGACGGCGCGGATCTGGCGCATCGTGGCGTTGAGGTTGGCAGTCTCGGTCTTGGTCATGGTCTGCACGGCGACCGGCGCGCCGCCGCCGATCGGCACCGAGCCCACGTGGATCTGGCGCTGTGAGGCCATAGGCTGATTCTAGATGGAGGACGTTTACGCGACTGCACGCGGCCCGCTGGCCCGGGTCGCCTCACCCCTGGCGGCGCGCGCCCGCGCGCGCCGCCACGCGCGCTTCTTCGCGCTCGCACGGCTGCCCGGCAGCGCGCGCGTGCTGGACCTCGGCTGCGGGCGTGTGGGGCTGCGCGCGCTCGAGCCCGGGCTGGACATCACCGGCGTGGACATCGTCGACCGTCCCGACTACCCGGGCGCGTTCGTGCGCGCCGATGCGGCGGCGGGCCTGCCGTTCGCGGCGGATGAGTTCGACCTGGTGTACTGCTCGAGCGTGATCGAGCACGTGCCGCGGGGCCGGCGCGCCGCGTTCGCCGCCGAAGTGCGCCGCGTGGGAAAGGGTTGGTACGTGCAGACGCCCGCGTACGCCTTCCCGATCGAGCCGCACTCGCTGCTTCCCGGCGCGCACTGGCTGCCGGCGCGCTTGCGCCGGCCCTACTGGCGCCTGGGCGCGGCCGGCGAATGGCAGGAGATCTCGCTGCTGCGACGGGCCGAGCTGGAGCGTCTGTTCGGCCCCGCGCTGCCCGAGCGGTTCGGGCCGCTGGTCAAGAGCTGGGTGAGCGTGCGCGCACCGGGCTAACCGGTGCCCGCGCGCGAGGCTGATCGAACGCGCGCGCTCAGCCGGCGAGCCGGCTGATGTCGTTGCTGAGGCCGTTGAGCACGAGAAACAGCAGCAGGATGATCCCCACGGAGCTGAAGCGGTACATGCTGGCGAGCGAAATCCGCTGACCCCGGACCTTCTCCGCGAGCGACCACAGCACGTGACCGCCGTCCAGCGGCAGGAAGGGGAACAGATTGATGACCGCGAGCACCAGCGAGATGAAGCCGAGCACGACCAGCGCGTAACCCGCGCCGGCGGCGACGCTTTCGTGGGCGATCTCGGTGATCCCCACGATGCTGTGGACTTCGTGCCGCACCCGTTCGCTGGTGAAGGCGTGGCCGAGGCTGGTGAGCGTCTGGGCTGTGACCCCCCACATCTCGCCCAGCGCGGCTCCTGCAGCGCTGAGCGCGCCGAATCGTTTCGCCTGCAGGCCAAACTCGAAGCCGAGCTCCATGCGCCCGAGCGCCTTGCTGTAGCGGGGCCGGATCTCGAGCCTGGCTTCGCGGCCGGAGCGCTGGACGGCTAGCGACACGGGCGTGGCCGCGCGGCAGCCGTCGATCTGAGGACCGAAACAGCGGTGGGAGGCGATCGCGTCGCGGATCGCCTCGGCGCTGCGCGCGGTCTGGCCGTCGATCGCCACGATGCGATCGCCGCTTCGCAGCGCCGCGGCCGCGGGCTCTCCGCGCTGGACCGCATGCACGGTATTGGTGGCCACCACGGTCTGGGTCGAGGGGCGAAGGTTGGCCAGCGTTTCGGCGCCGTTGAGATCGCCCGCCAGCAGCACGCCCCAGAACAGCGCGAACGCGATCAGCAGGTTCACGGCCGGCCCGGCGAGGATCACGACGATGCGCTTCCAGGGCGCCTGCGCGTAGTAGGCGCGCCGGGTCACGGCCGGATCCAGCTCGCCGAGCTCCTCCGGGTTCATGCCGGTGATCTTCACGTAGCCGCCCGCGGGGATGGCGCCGATCATGTACTCGGTCTCCCCCCTGCGCACACTGACGAGCTTGGGCGGGAAGAACAGGGAGAAGCGCTCGACGCGCATGCCTACGGCCTTGGCCACGGTGAAGTGGCCGAGCTCGTGAAGCACGATCAGCAGCACGATGCCGAGGATCGTGACGAGCCAGCTCACGCCTCCAGTGTGGCAGGGGCGCCCCGGGCCGGTGGCGGGCGCCGCGCGCTCAAGCCAGCGCCGTGACCAGCTCGCCGGCGCGTGCGCGGGCCTCGCGGTCGGCCTCGTACAGCGACTCGAACGCGCGCACGGGCTGTGAGCCGAGCGCGGCGAGGGTGCGCTCGATCACCTCGGGTATCTCCAGGAAGCGCAGGCGCCCGGCCAGGAACGCGTGCACGGCGACCTCGTTGGCGGCGTTGAGCACGCAGGGCGCCGTGCCGCCGGCCTGCGCCGCTTCGCGCGCGAGCCGCAGGCACGGAAACGCATCGAGGTCGACGGCGTCGAACGTGAGCTGCCCGATCGCGGCCAGATCGAGCGGGGCGATTCCGACCGGCACGCTTTCGCCGCCGTGCAGCGCGTAGGAGATCGCGACGCGCATGTCGGGCGGGCCGAGGTGGGCGAGCATCGCGCCGTCGGCCAGCTGGACGAGACCGTGGATCAGCGACTGCGGATGCACGACCACGTCGATTCGCTCGTAGGGAATGCCGAACAGGTGGTGGGCCTCCATCAGCTCGAGGCCCTTGTTCATCAGCGTCGCCGAGTCAATCGTAATCTTGCCGCCCATCGTCCAGGTGGGGTGCGCGAGCGCCTGCTTGACGGTCACGTCCTGCAGTTCGCTCGCGTCGCGGCCGCGGAAGGGACCGCCGCTGGCGGTGATCGTCAGCCGCTCAACCGCCCCGGCTGGCTGTCCCGCGATCAGCTGGTGCAGGGCGGTGTGCTCGGAGTCGACTGGGAAGATGCGCGCCCCCGTGCCTTCGGCCAGCGCCACGACCAGCTCGCCCCCCACGACGAGCGACTCCTTGTTGGCGAGCGCGAGGTCGATGCCCTCTCCGAGCGTGGCGACCGTGGGGCCGAGACCGGCGGAGCCGACGAGCCCGTTGAGGACGAGATCGGCGCCCGACTCGACGACGAGGCGCACGAGCCCCGTGGCGCCGCCCAGCACCTCCCCGCCGCTCCACTCGGCGGCTGCGCGAGCGGCCATGTCCTCGTCGGTGAGCGCGATCCGGTCGACCCCGTGCGCGCGCGCCTGCTGCACCAGCGACTCCCACGAACGCTCGGCCGAGAGGCCCACCAGCTCGAACTCCTCGCTGCCGGCGCAGACCTCCAGCGCCTGGGTGCCGATCGAGCCGGTGGAGCCCAGAATCAGCAGGCGCTTGGCGCCATGGGAGTCCTCAGTCGGTCTCACCGCACACCCGAGAGCCGTAGGCCAGCGCCAGGCCGCGCGCCCGCGCCTGCGCCGCGGAGAGCTCAGCCCGCACGTCGTCGACCGCGGTCGTCTCCCCTTTTGCCGGGGCTTCGGCGAGGTCGATCGCGACGGTCGCCGCGACCGTCCGCGCGGTCAGCCAGCGCGTGATCGCGCCCGCGTCGCCTGGCGGCTCGGGCTGCGCTTCGAGCGTGGCCGTCGCCAGCCGACTCTGCGCCACCTGCTGACGGATCACACGGGGCGCGGTCAGCGCGCGTGAGAGCCGATGCGCACGCGCAGCGATATAGGCGAGCTTCGCCTGCTCGTGGCGGCAAACCGCGTCCGCGGAGGCGACGAATTGCGCCCGCGTGAGCCCTCGCTTCTCGCGCGTTACCCCGCAGCCGGCGGCCGACAGGGCGGCGAGCATGCCGGCGGCGAGCACGGCGCCCCGTTGACCGCGAAGCTCAGCCACGGGCTTCGCGCAGCTCGCGCGCGTTGTCAAAGCTGCCCATCTCGCGGTCAGTATTCCGAAGGCGAGCCGGGCAGCCTCGGCGTGGGCGCTGGGCTCAGGTTCCCGGCGGCTTGTACTCGGGCGCCAGTTTCGCGGCCGCGTCGATCTGCTCGGGGGTGAGCAGCACGACGGTCTTGATTTTCGTGGAGCTGGAGCGGTTGATGCTCAGGGCGAGACCGGTAGCGGCCTCGTCGCTGGGCAGCTCGGCGACCACGTACACGTCGGCGTC
>Ga0066709_100000885_pt1 | contig 18188 bp, 19 predicted proteins | sample GraSoiAngelo_158_FD_79665 | JGI IMG/M metagenome (GOLD analysis project Ga0066709, IMG submission 79665) | Grasslands soil microbial communities from the Angelo Coastal Reserve, California, USA - 14_1009_16_30cm | ecosystem: Environmental > Terrestrial > Soil > Grasslands | place: USA...
AGAGGCGAAACTTACGGCTGGCGGCGAACGAATTGGTACCGGTCGAGCGTAGCGGCTACAAGATAGGCGGGCGCCTCCTGGGCTGATTTCTGGAGGCGAACCACTTTTCCGATGCACCGCAGGTCGACATGGACGCCAGCGTCACTGCCGATGGTCACTACATATTCGATCGCGCCGCCAATCTGCACTTCGGCTTCAGATGTGAACAAAACCCCGCTCGAGCTCATGTTCCGCGTCAGCGCGGCGTGGGAAACGTGCCCGGAGCTGGTCCGCATTACGCGAAGCGGCAGATGTAAATCGAAGCGTTGATTCTTGCGTTGTTCGACCACGTGTACTTGTAGCCTAGAAGGTTTCCCACACGCGGTCAATAGTTCGCGCTTAGTTCGAGTTATGGTACTAGGGTCGATCCGCTAACTCAGGATCGGGTGGTGGCAGGTAAATTGGCGATGCAATCTCCTTCTCGCGCCGCGCGGGTCAATCGCGCACGTCAGGACTATTCCCGATGATTGGCTGAAGCGCAGGCACACCTCCCAGTTTGTGCGGCAGGCAGGCGGACTAGCTTGGTCCGGGAGACTAACTGGTGATCAGCGCGGGGATTATAAACTCTCGAGGGATGTGACCGGGCGGGCTGCAGAGTGCCGGCCCGCCCGGAAAATGTGCTAGACGACCTTGGCGAAGATAATGACCAGCGTGTAAAGCGCCAGCGATTCGATCAGCACCAGGCCCAGCAGCAGCGCGAAGCGAATGGCGGCGGATGCGCCGGGATTGCGCCCCATGCCTTCGGCGGCGGCGGCAGTGGCTTTGGCCTGAGCCAGACCGCAACCGGCGGAAGCGATGGCCATCGAGAAGCCAGACGTGATGGCTACCCAGTGATAGCTGCCCTCGGGGGTTCCCGTAGCGGCGGCGGCGAAGATCGGGCTGGCGAAAACGAACAGCGCCAGGAGAAGCAGAAGCAGCTTGACGTTCATGGTGGTGTTACTCCTTGTAAGATTTGCTTCCAGGAGGTGGTTCCCGTCATCCTCGTGCAGCCGGTCTCACACTGGAAGCTGCATAAAGCCGTGAATTAATGTTGCTCGTGGGGCACGGTTTCCGAAAGATACATCATGGTCAGGAGCACGAAGATATAAGCTTGCAGGAATGAAACAAAGACGTGCAGCCCCATGAACACTGCAGGCGCGATCAGATAAGTCAATCCAAGAAACACCACCGTCACTTTCTCGCCCGCCAGCATGTTGGCGAAAAGACGAATGGTAAGTGAAAGCGGCCGCGCCATGTGGCTGATCAGCTCAATCGGAATCATGAGTGGCGCGAGAATCGGCATGGGACCCGCGAAATGCGCCAGATACTTGGCAATGCCCTGCTGCTTAAAGCCCATGAAATTGTAGTAAAGGAAAACCAGCAGCGCGCATCCGGCGGGCACGGATGGATTCATGGTCGGCGATTCGAACCCCGGAATAATACCGATCAGATTGCAGAATAGAATAAAAATGAAGAGCGTGCCGATGAAGGGTAGAAAGCGCGGGCCGTCGTGCCCGATGTTGTCGTGCGCCTCGCCGCGCAGGAATGTATAGATGACCTCGAACAGATGCTGCAGCTTGCCTGGACGGTCCATGGAGAGCCGCGGGCGCAGTACGGCGAACAAAACCAGAATGATAACCGCGACCAGGATTTGCATGGTGATGAAATTGGTCCACGGGCGCGCGGGGTTCTCGGCATGTGCGCGCACAAGGGAGAGCACGCTGTTGCCCATCCCAGCCAGAGTGTCGTTAAACAGTCTGGTCAGCCAAATTTCATGTTCCGGCATAGATGAGTTCGAAAAGGATCTCCAGAATAACAGCGGCTACCGGCACGAACAATCCCACAGCGGCGGCCGCCATCGATAGCGCGGAGAAATTCAATATAACATAGCCACCCGCGCCCAGCAGCAGGTAGCGGAGCCCTAGAAAAACCGCCATTCGCGCCCGGGGTGGCTTGCCGCCGGCTGCTTCGCCCAACGAGTCCACCAGTTTCTTGAGCCATCGGAAATTGAGATAACCGGCCGCCGCGCCCAGGACGTATCCAAGGGCCCAGCGCCAGCCGCCGTAGACCGCGGTTACGAGCGCGCCTGCTCCGCTGAGAAATACGATCAAGAATTTAATGCGGTCGAGTGCGCGGCCAATGAACAACTGCTCAGGATCCATCTTCCCCCGAGTCGCGCATCAAGCGGCGGATCAATTGCACAAAGCCGGCCGCGATACCCAATAGCAGAAACACGAGGTAAAGGAAGTGCGTGCCGAAGGCTTTGTCGAGGAGATAACCGATGGCGTAACCGACGAAGGTGGCGGCAGGCAGCAGAAAGGCCAGCGAGGTGTACTCGCCAACCAGCGCGACGAAGGGCTTCTGGCTCACGGTGGGTTCACAGCTGGCGTTTCATCGCTTGCCTTTGAGCAGTGCTTCGGCGCGCTCGGCGGTTTCCTGGACCAGAAACCCCATCTTCGGGCGGCTGGGCTCGAAGTCGGGATGAATGCCGTTTTCCTCGAGCGCTTCGCTGGTAGCCGGGCCGACCGAGGCGACCAGCATTTTCGAAAAGGCCGTGCGCACATAATCCTCGAGGCCCTTCTCGGCGGCGACGCGCAGCAGATGATCGATCTGTACGGAGGTGGTGAACAGCGCCACATCTATTTCTTCGGCGGAGATGCGCTCGGCGGGTTCGCGCAGCGGCCCGGTATCTTCGGGCAGCTCCCACTGGTACACGCGGACCGGCGTAACCTCCGTCCCCCGCCCGCGCAGCCAGCTCAACAATTCCGCACTGCTCTTGCCATATTCCTGCACGGCAATTCGCCGCTCGGACCGGCCCTCGGTGGCGCTCAAAACCTCGTGCCAGGTATTGGGCTCGGGCACCGTGATCGTAATCGGGACATTCAATTCGCGCAACACCGCGGCCGGCTTCGGTCCGCGCACCACAACCGTCATGCGCCGCAGGGCTTCGGCGAAGCGGCCGGGGCCGAATTTAGTGGCGATGGCCTGATCCAAAATACGCGTACCGACACCGGTGAGCAGGATCATCATGTCGAATTCGCCCACAAACAGCCGTTCGGCGAACCGGAAGGCTTCTTCATTGCGCTCTATGGGCGCTTCGCGCATAGACGGCGCCATGATGGCCTCGCCCTGCTGGTTGCGGATGAGCTGCGCCATCTCGGTCGCGCGCCGGCTTTCGAACGAGATGACCTTGAGACTGGCGAATGACATGTAAGTTACCGTAACTTATATCGCGCGGCACCGCAATTTCGTTCGGAGATGCGAACATAAACGCATGGACCTGCAATATCCCGTGGGCCGCTTTGCGTGGCCTGAGGCAGTCTCGCCCGATGATCGCCGGCGCTACATCGACGAGATCGAACAGACGCCCAAGAACATGCGCGCCGCTGTAACGGGGCTCTCGGACCAACGGCTCGACACGCCATACCGGCCAGGCGGTTGGACCGTGCGCCAGGTGGTGCACCATCTGCCCGACAGCCACCTGAACAGCTACCTGCGCTTCCGGCTGGCACTCACCGAGGACGAACCTACGATCAAGCCGTACGACGAGGCCCGCTGGGCGGAGCTGGTGGACGCGCGCACGGCACCCGTCGAGCTTTCTCTCGCTCTGCTGGATTCGCTGCATAAACGCTGGGTTCTGCTGCTGCGCTCATTATCTGCAGCGGACTGTTCCAGGAGGTTCCGCCATCCGGAACTGGGCGAAGTGACACTTGAAAAGAATCTGGCGCTCTACGCCTGGCACGCCCGGCATCACGTCGCGCACATTACTTCTCTTCGTCAACGCATGGGCTGGTAGCGGCGCCCGCGCGCGCCGTTCCATGATGATGGGTGCAAGTCATCCCACTGGAGAGATAGCTGATGTCCATGGTTTCCCACAAGAGCGAGAAGAGCGAAAGAGTCCAACTTGCGCCGCCGCAGCTGAGCGCGGGCCAGCCAATTCCGCCCTCGTTAAGGCACAATATGGAGGCCGCATTCGGACAGGATTTCTCCGACGTGCGCGTGCATCACGGTCACGAAGCCACCATCCTCGGTGCACAGTCGTTTACGCACGGCGTGCAGCAGCGCCAGGGGCGCTCCCTGGCTAGCGGCCTAGTCCAAGCATAGATTGCACCGTAGCGGGGTGGACAGATCCGGAGGGATTTCTTTGGAAAGATTCTTCAGCCTTTCGGAAAACTGGGTGCTGTTTGAACAAGCGTGGCAATGATTGCTGGCAGGGATGCGCCCACCCAAATCGCCTTTAGTTCATTGTCTGGCTTCCAAGCGACCGCCACCGCACCAGCCAGGCACATGTACACCAACAAGAATAGTGCGTAAATGATCCATTGCAGATTTGGCAGCGGTTGGCCGGATTGCAGAAGTTTAAAGAACCGCAAAACCTCAGGTGCGATGGAGCCTAAGACTCCCCACCAAAAAGCCGCACGACGTGTCATCTCAGCGGAGAGGCTGTCATAAACTGGATCACGTCTCTAACATTTTGGCCGGCGTAGCGCGCAAGAATGATGAGAATCGCCGCAAACCAAAGCGGACTTGAAAATAACAGAATCCGATGTCGCGATATCATTCTAAAAATGGCGCCTTCGTGGACGACAACCTCGTTCTGTGAAGTCATCGGATTGCTCCCTAGGGGATGTGCCGGGGCTCCAGCAGACATCTCAAAATCATAATGCAAGCACGCCGCCAAAGCAAGCTGGCGTAATAAAATCAACAGCTTCCAGCTGTACTATGTCATGGCAAAGTGTCCATTTTTCGGCGCCTTGAAGATAGTGCCAACAACAGCTTCATTTTCTCTATCCAATGATTTTGATGGCTAGCCCGTCAGGTAGGTTTCGGTTATCGGAGGTTCTACGCTTCGCCTTCTCTTCGAGCTCCGACTTCAACAATGGCTGACGTGTTCAGTTACGTGCGACACCACGGCCTCAAACGCCCGGCGGTTCCACCTGGCCGCGCGATATACTGCGCTTGATGCTGCAGATTATTGCTCCCAAAGAGCCCTTTGATGCCGTCGTGGTCGGCTCTGGCGCGACCGGTGGCTGGGCGGCCAAGAAGCTCACCGCCGCGGGCATGCGCGTGGCGCTGCTCGAGGCGGGAAAGAAGATCACGCCGAAGGATTTCACCGAGCACAAACCGTCGTGGCAGCTGCCGTACCTCGGGATGTCACCCAAGATCCGTGAAGAGCGACCCATTCAGAGCCTCTGTTACGCCTGCCGCGAGTCCAACTACGAGTGGTTCGTCAACGATCGTGAAAATCCGTATACGCAGGAAAAGCCGTTTCACTGGATACGGCAGCGCGTGCTTGGCGGCCGCTCCATGAGCTGGGGACGGCAAAGCTATCGCATGAGCGATCTGGATTTCAAAGCCGCGAGTCACGACGGGTATGGTGACGACTGGCCCATTTCCTACGACGAGATGACGCCGTATTACGAAGAAGTCGAGCGCTACGTCGGCATCAGCGGCGACGCCGAACACCTCCCGCAATTGCCAGACAGTATTTTTCTTCCAGGGATGGAGATGACCTGCGGAGAATACATTCTGCGGAAGGCCGTGATGGACAAGATGGGGCGCGTGGTGACCATTGGGCGCGTGGCCATCCTCACCAAGCAGCATAACGGCCGCGCCGCATGCCATTACTGCGGGCCGTGCGAGCAGGGTTGCATCACGTTTTCCTACTTCAGCAGCCCGTGGACCACCATCGCCGACGCGCAGAAGACCGGGCGTCTAACGCTCTACACGGATGCGGTGGCCAGCCACGTGGTGATGAAAGACGGCAAGGCGGCGGGCATCGCCTATCTCGACCGCGTCACGCGCGAACCCAAGGAAGTGCGCGCGAAAGTGATTCTTCTTTGCGCCTCGACGCTCGAATCCACGCGCCTGCTGATGAATTCCAACATCTGCAATTCAAACGATGCGCTGGGCAAATACGTAATGGACCACATTTACGGCGGTGGAGCGGCGGGCAAGATGCCGGAGCTCGAAGCCAGGCCGTGGGCGGGGCCGCCGGACCGGCCGAATGGAATCTACGTGCCGCGCTTCCGCAACGTGAAGGAGAAAACCACCAACGGATTCATCCGCGGCTACGGGTATCAAGGGGGCAGCTCGCCGGGGTTCAACTGGGGCGCGAAAGGCTTCGGGGCATCGTATAAGAATGCTCTGCGGCAGGGCGAATGGCACATGAGCATGGCGATGTGGGCCGAATGCCTGGCGCGCAAAGAGAATTACGTCGAGATCGATCGCGATCGCGTGGACGCCTGGGGTATTCCGGTGCTCAAGATTCACGCGGAGTACGGTGACAACGAAAAGAAGCTTTTCGACGACGGCAAGGAGCAGGCCGCCACCATGCTGGAGGCCGCGGGCGCCAAGGATGTGCACACGTTTGGCGACTATTCGGTGCCGGGTTTCTGCATCCACGAAATCGGCACCGCGCGTATGGGCAACGATGCCCAGACGAGCGTCGTGAACCGCTACTGCCAGGCGCACGATGTGCCCAACATCTTCGTTACCGACGGCGCTTGCTGGGTATCAAGCGCCTGCCAGAATCCTACTCTCACCATGATGGCGATCACGGTGCGCGCGTGTGATTATATCCAACATGAATATGCGAAACAGATGGCTTGAGCGTTCGCGGCTAAATGGCGTTTCCGCGGCGCTTGTACTTCTGGTTGCCGGTGCTACGCTGGCACGTGCCGCCGATCAGCCACGCCAGATTTTCGCGCGCGAATACTTTCACACCTTCGCGCACAATAATCCCGTTCTCGAACGCATCAAGCCTGACGAAATCATTTTTACGCGCACCCTCGATTCGGGCGGTCAGGACGAAAAGAACGAGCACCGCTCACAGCCGTCCAATCCGCTCACCGGACCCTTCTACGTGGAAGGCGCCGAGAAAGGCGATGCCATCGCCGTGCACTTCCGGAAAGTTCGCCTGAACCGCAACTGGGGCTATTCGGTGTGGCGGCTGGCCCTGATTTCGCTCACGCCGGACTCCATTGAAGCTCTCTATTCAGACAAATACAAGCCGGACCTGGTGCGGAAGGGCAGCCAGCGGTTGGTGCCGTGGGATATCGATCTGGCGCACGGGACGCTGCGCCTGCGCGAGCCGGTGAGCAAACGCGTGCCGCTCGAATTCCCCGCGCGGCCCATGCTTGGCTGCGTGGGCGTGGCCGCGCCGGGAGAATTCGCGCCCACCTCAGGTCCGGCGGGTTCGTATGGTGGGAACCTCGACTACAACGAGATCGGCGAGGGCGCGACCGTGATTCTGCCGGTCTTCCATCCCGGCGCTTTGCTGTTTGTGGGCGACGGACATGCGCTCATGGCGGATGGCGAGCCCACCGGCACGGGCGTCGAGACCTCCATGGATGTGGAGTTTTCGGTTGATCTCATGAAAAATGCGAAAGTGAGCGGCCCGCGCGTCGAGACGGCGGATTATCTGATCAGCGTGGGCGCACAGCCGGAATTCGAAAGCTCGCTCGATCGCGCGTTGCAACTTGCCACGACCGATATGGTCGCGTGGCTGGCGAACGATTATCAAATGGAGCCTTGGGCGGCGCACATGCTGGTTGGGTTCGTGGGCAAGTACGACGTGGTGACGGTGCAGGGAACAATGGCGCTCAGGATTCCGAAGCGCTATCTGCCCGCGCGCCCATAGACAGCGGGCCGTCTTTCAATTCGTGCTCGGCATCTGGCTCTGAATCGGAATGAGCCTTCGAAGGTGCGCTCGTCCTCACCCTGCCATTTTCCATTTTAGATTCCTGAGGCTTCATTTCGTCCCAGCGCGCTCAAGAAAGCCGCTCAATGCTGCCATAATTTGTATATGCTGCTGTCGCTGCTCTTCTCCGCGCTACTCCTGCAAACTACGCCGCCCGCCGCCGAGGCTACGAAACCCCCGGCCGAAAAAGGCGCCGAGAAGCCGCCTGAAAAAGAAGAGCCTCCGGTCGTCACGCATCACGAAATCCGGATCAACGGCAAAGCGCTGAAGTACACCGCCACCGCCGGCATGATGCCCATCCGCGATGCCAAGGGCGAGACGGAAGCCCATATGTTCTTCATGGCGTACACGCTTGATGGCGTGAGCGACACCGGCCGGCGGCCCTTGATGTTTTCCTTCAACGGCGGTCCGGGCTCGGCTTCGGTGTGGCTGCATCTGGGCGCGCTGGGGCCGAGGCGCGTGGTGATGCAGCCCGACGGCCAGATGTCGGCGCCTCCGTTTCATCTCGTGGATAACGAATACACGTGGCTCGATCAGACCGACCTGGTCTTTATAGATCCGGTGGGTACCGGTTACAGCCGGGCAACGAAACCGGAGCTGAACAAGAATTTCTGGAACCTGCGCGGCGATATCCGCTCGGTAGGCGAGTTCATCCGCATGTATCTGACGCGCAATGAGCGCTGGACCTCGCCGCTATTTCTGGTGGGCGAAAGCTATGGGACCACTCGCGCCGCGGGCCTTTCTGGGTACCTGATCGACCGCGGCGTCGCATTCAACGGCATTGTACTGGTCTCGTCCATTCTGAATTTTCAAACCGCGGATTTCGCCAAGGGCAACGACCTGCCCTACATTCTCTACCTTCCCAGCTACACGGCGACCGCCTGGTATCACCACAAGCTGGCGCCCGATCTGCAACGCGACCTGCAAGAAACGCTGAAAGAAGTGGCAGCCTGGGCCGAGACAGGTTATGCCGAAGCCTTGGCGAAGGGCGACCGCCTGGCGTCGGCCGAGCGCCAAACTGTGATCGATCGGCTCGCCCGGTACACGGGGCTCGAAAAGCGTTATATCGACTACAGCAACCTGCGGGTACCTATTTTTTACTTCACCAAAGAACTGCTTCGCGACCAGAAGCGCACCGTGGGACGGATCGACAGCCGGTTCAAGGGAGTCGATGAGTCTGCCGCAACAGACCATCCGGAATACGATCCCAGTCTTTCAGCGATCCGCCCGCCGTACACGTCGACATTCAACAACTACGTGCGGGGTGAACTGGGCTACAAGACGGACCTGGAGTATTACATTCTGGGCGAAGGCATCACCAGTCCCTGGGAGTGGGGGCCCAGTAGCAGCCGCGAAGGTTTTCCGGACACGAGCGACGATCTGCGCAGCGCATTGTCCAAGAATTCCTACATGAAGCTCTTCGTGGCCTCGGGCTATTTCGACCTGGCGACGCCTTACTTCGCCACCGAATACACGCTGACCCACATGGGCCTCGATCCCAAGCTGCGCGGCAATATTCGAACCGCCGAATACGAATCGGGGCACATGGTTTACATCGATCTCAAGTCGCTTGAAAAGCTGAAGGCGAACGTATTAGGCTTCCTGAACAACGCCCTGAAGTAGCAAAGCTCGGAAGTGTCCGATTATTGTAATGTTTATTACATATCGTTGGTCGTTAGGTTAATTCCGATAGAAATTGGGTTGTCCGATGCCTACTTTCGGATTACTCTCATCGGTACAGGACAAACCCTATGAAAAAACTAATCGGTCTCGGCCTCTTTCTGGCCCTCACAACTCACGTGTTCGCGCAACGTCATCAACCAGGCTTCGGCTTTCGAGGACTGGGAACCCCGCCGGCGCATGGATTCTTGAACCGGTTTCCCGGCATGATTCCCCGCTTTCAGTTCTCCGGAACCGCGCAACAGACCTCCTTCAATTTCGGGATCCCGCCGGTCGGCGGCATTTCTACGCTGGGAGTGAATCAATTGGGAGTCGACGTCATTACGCCTGGCATGCCCGGCCTTGGCCGCCACCACGGATTCGGTAATTTCGGAAACGTCGGATTTTTCGGAGCATATCCGTTGCTACCGGTGATCACGGACGGCTACGGATACGGAAGCGCGCCGACTATTATCATGCTGCAGCCAATCCAGATGCCGGTTCAGCCGCCACGGCCTCCTGAAGTCGCGCACGCTGCAGTGCATGAGTACCATCAACCGGCGGAGATCGCCGGCGCTGGCCAGCAGCCTGTTTTCACACTGGCCATGATCGACGGATCGAGACACGCAGCCATCCTGGTCTGGGTTCAGAACGGCGCCATTCACTACATCGACCCCACTGGGAAGACCGAGCAATTACCACTGAGTCGGCTGGACCGCGCGACGACCGAACGGTTGAATCAGGAAAAGAATCTCGAACTCCATTTGCCGGCGCCGGGAAGCGGGCCGAGCGCGGCGTAAAATTCGAGCAGGTGTAAGGCGGGCCGGCCCGCCTTACACCGCCATCAAGAGTTCACTTACCGACGCGCAAAGCGCATCCGGCGTGAACGGTTTTTGTAGGAAAAAAGCTCCCGGCGGGCATTCGTTGCCGCTATTGCCGCTGATGCATATAATTCTCGCTCCAGGCCGCGCTGCCTGGATCAACCGAACGGCTTCAGAACCGTCCATGACTGGCATGGCGATGTCGGTGATGACCAAGTCGACCGCGCGCGGGGAAGCACGGTAGAGCGTCACCGCCTCTAAACCGTTGCTTGCAGCGAGCACATCATGACCGGCTTTCCGGAGCACGGTGATGGTGAAGACACGGACGGCTTCTTCGTCGTCAGCGACCAGAATTACCGCCATGTTTTGACTTTCTTCAATTCGGACCGGGCTAGTTCGATCCGACGCATTGCCTGGCTTTGCAGCGACAGTTGTATGGCGCTCAGTGCCGCCACAGCGTTACGCAGCATCCAAAATTTTTCCCCTTCAAGTGAAGTTCTGTTTTCCACGATCAATGAGGCGTGCACATTGCCAAGCCAGCCACCGAATCGCTCCTAGGCGGTGATGGCCACGCGACCGCGCAGCGCATGCACTCTCTCTTGCAGCCGGTCGACACTTTCCTGACAGGCGACGCAAAATGCGGCCCATGGCACCGCCTGTAGCCGGTTCGGCAGGATCTCCGCTTCACATTTCAGACACTGGCCGTAGTTGCCCTTATTGATCCTTCCCAGGGCGGCATGAATCTGTCGTAGCAGCTTGTAGCCGCGGTCCAGATTCTCAATCTCCATGTCCCGCTCGACGGCCAGCAGCGTCTGATCCATGGCGTCTGCCGCCGCTTCGACGCTGATCTCCTCCCGGCGTCTCAGCGTCTGGGATAGTTCCGCCGCCCGTGTGCGCAGCGCGGCGCTGTACTTGTTCAAATCGGCTACGGTCATATGGTGGCAGTCTCCTCGTAAAAGTGTTTCTGTGCCTCTAGACGGGTAGACGCACCGCTATGTACATCGATATATAGATAGTTTCGGGTAAAAGCATCGATTATCCCGATGTATAGTGGACCCATGGATTGGCTGAATTACCACCACTTGCTTTACTTCTGGACGGTGGCCAAGGAGGGCAGCATCGCCCGGGCCTGCGAGGAGCTGCGCCTCGCGCAACCCACGGTCAGCGGCCAGATTCGTGCGCTCGAGGAAAATCTGGGCGAGAAGCTGTACACCAAGACCGGCCGGCGCCTGGCGCTCACGGAGGCTGGCCAGGTGGTTTACCGGTATGCCGACGAAATCTTCACGCTCGGCGGCGAACTGATCGATGTGCTCAAAGGACGGCCGCGCGGGCGGGCCGTGCGCCTGGTAGTCGGCATCTCGGACGTGATGCCCAAACTCATCGCCTACCGGATTCTGCAACCGGCGTTTCGCTTGTCGGAGCATGTCCGGCTGGTGTGTCGCGAGGATAATCCGGAACGGCTGCTGCTTGGACTTTCGGCGCATGAGCTCGACATCGTGCTGAGTGACGCCCCTGCCCATACTGGCATGCGCGTGCGTGTCTTTAGTCATCTGTTGGGGTCTTCCGGTGTGGCGCTGTTTGCCTCGCCCGCGGTGGCGGTGCGTTATCGCAAGGATTTCCCTGATCGTTTGGATGGCGCGCCGTTTCTCCTGCCCACGGAAGATTCGGCGTCGCGGCGGGCAGTGGACCAGTGGCTCGACGCGCGCGGCATCCGGCCGCAAATCATAGGAGAATTCCAGGACCGGGCCCTGCTGAGCGTGTTCGGGCAGGCCGGCCTAGGCATCTTCGCGGCGCCCATTGCCATCGAGAAAGAGTTACGCAAGTACTATCAGGTTGCGTTGATCGGCACGCTGGATTCGGTGGTCGAGGAGTTCTATGCGATTTCCGCCGAGCGGAAGATTAAGCATCCGGCCGTAGCCGCCATCTCCGAGGCCGCAAGGCAACGATTATTCCCCGCAAAGGGAGGCAGGTAACTTCCCGCGCCGTGTCCGCCCATTCATCGGTTTTTTCGATGTGACCTCGTCGTAAGTATCTATTTGACGATATAATCAGCGGCGCCTGGCACGGGAGCCAGAAGGTCACGAGAAACGTATTTCGCAACGTTGCCGCCGTATTGCGTTTAACTAAGGACATGATCGCTTCCTTCACTCCGGAAGAAGCGGAGAGAAATATTGACCAGCGCACCGGCCTGCTGATGGATGCCGTCGAGAGCGGCGCTTCTGTCGGCTTTCTTCCCCCGCTTGGCAAACAGGAAGCGCTGGCGTACTGGCACGAGGTGATCGCCGCCATGCGTCAGGGCTGGCGGCTTTCGAAGGCGATCTTGTTCAAGGTTCGGTACAACTCGATCTCGAAACGCGCGCCAATGGCAATCACCGCGCCTAGGCCATGAAGCTCTTCGTCCACCGCCGCGCACGCCGCCGTGGCTTGGCGAAAGCCCTGAGGTCGGAGCTCGTACCCGGCTACGCCCGCAGTTCAAATGGGCAGCTGCACACCACCGTGCTCTTCTACCGCGAGCTGAAGTACCGGCTTGTCGGGAATTTCTCGGGCAGCCCGAAGTCCGGGGCTGCAAATGCCCAATCCTGTAAAAACCAGCAGATTACTGGAAACTCACCCTAAGCTCACGTTTCTGTTTTGTGCAATTACTAACAATCCCGATTCGAAAGGGCGGCGAGCTGTCCGTTCAGCTAGGGAAGTCCTACACGGCATTTCTTCATTTTTTTTCTTGCACAATACTAATTTTGTGATATAGTCCTCGACCATAGCTACTTGCTCTCCCTCCAGGGAGGTGGTCCGTGGGAACCTCCCCGTGCTGAACACGCAGCTTTTTCCAATCCCGGAGTTTTTTTGGAAGGAGTGGCCCATGAAGCGAATTATTGAGACAGCATTATTTGATTTGAGACGTCGTGCGCCGGTATTGCGGCGTGGGTTTCTTCAAACCGCCGCTGGTGCAGGGTTCATTCTCAGTTCAGGACTTTCGACACCAGCGCGGGCGGATGACGATGACGATCATGAAGGCAAGGCGCATGAAGGCAAGGCGGTCCATTGCGCAGTTCCTCTCCCGCAACCCCACGCCACCGCCGGACCTTTTGGCCCTCTGCACTTCTATTTCCCGGGCCCAATCGACGGCTCGGCCGCGGCGACAGACGGTACTGGCACCCATCCGGAAGGACGCGATCCATCCACGATAACCAACTTTAGCGGGTTCGTGGGCCAGGTTGATCTCGTGTTCAGCGGGACGGCGACGGATACCAATACTGGGTCAAAGGCCACTTATCAGTTCCATACAGATACCCGGTTCATGAAGGGCGAATTTATCGCATCCGATGAGCAGAGGCACAAAGGAGCTTTCGCCTTCATATGAATTGACAGCATAACAGCGAGCCCGTTGGGCACGCATTCGTACGACCCGGGAACTTCCCCTGCTTTAGTTTTATGGACTGTCAAGATCCCTAATGACGCCGTGGAGGTCGATTTGGATTCAGGAGAGGCAAGTCTCGAACTTCAAAACGTGTGCAGCGTGTTCGACGCATTCACCGTGCCCAATAGTTTAAACGCACTGCACCCGCTGGGACTGGTAAGCGGTGCGATTAAGTCGCTTCGCATTCACTGGAAAGGCATTAGCAATAAGCGGTCTTTCAGCAACGGCGCGACGTTTAGAGGGAATTTCGTCGAGAACTCCGCCACCATCAGCGTGACGGTGAACACACCATCGACGAATCCCCCGTTCACACCGGCGCCGCAAGATGGCTTCGAGTTTGTTGCGGATCCGACGACAACCGTGAGTCACTTTGCGCAGATTGGACACGAGAACAACGGTTCTTTGTTCTAGTAGAGGCCGAGTGCGTCAGGTCCGGCCTAAGCAAACATGGGGTCGTGCCGTCCGCATGGTTACCCGAACTGATCAATAGAGGCGGATGAGTATTCGGAGAAGCGTCCTTCAGAGAACTCGATTGCGAATCTCGGGCTTCGCCCCGGCGCTTATGACTGTGGTTTCCGTCGCCCTGTGCCCGACGACCGGTTGGTCGGAGGACGACGTCACACCGAATGTTGTTATTCAGTGGAACAATGCGGCCTTGCAAGGAGTACGCGATTCGAAGCTTGGACCTCCCATGGTGGCGCGTGCGCTGGCGATTGTCCACACCTGTATCTACGATGCCTGGGCCGCCTACGACAAGCGCGCCCTAGGTACTCAACTCGGCCGCACCCTCCGGCAGCACCACTCTAAACACAAACGCGCCAATAAAAATAAAGCAATCAGTTTTGCGGCCTACCGCGCCGCGGTCGACCTTTTTCCAGTGGACAAAGCGACGGTGTTTGATCCCCTCATGGCAAGTCTCGGGTACGATGCCAGCGACACGTCGACAGATACGACCACACCGAGCGGTGTCGGCAACGTTGCTTGTGCAGCGGTCCTGAATTTCCGCCACCATGACGGCTCAAACCAACTGGGAAATCTAACGGCGAGCGGAGTCCCTTATGCTGACTACACAGGATATGTTCCGCTGAATCTTCCGAGCACGGTCCCGGTGAATCCCGCTACGGTGCTCGATGTGAATCATTGGCAACCCCTGCAGTATTTTGACTCGACCGGAACGTTCGTTAGCCCGAAATACATAGCCCCGTTCTGGGGCAAGGTGACCCCCTTTGCGCTGACTTCGGGCGATCAGTTCAGATCTCTGATCGCACAATCGGCCCCTGCGTTCTTTGGCTCCGCGGTCTTTGTGAAACAGGCTCAGGACCTGATCACGATCAGCGCCAATCTCACCGATGAGCAGAAGATGATCGCCGAGTACTGGGCGGATGGCCCGCGTTCGGAGCTGCCACCAGGCCACTGGGATCTCTTTGCACAATTTGTCTCGGCGAGGGATGAACACGATCTCGATGATGACGTAAAGATGTTCTTTGCCATGACCAATGCCATCTTCGACGGCGGCATCGTCGCCTGGGACGCCAAGCGAGCTTTTAACTCGGTGCGTCCTGTCACAGCGATCCCATTCCTTTTCCAGGGGCAGCAGATTCAAGCCTGGGGTGGTCCCTTCAAGGGAACTGTAACCATGGATGGCCGGAACTGGATACCTTACCAACCAAGCACGTTCCCGACACCTCCTTTTCCCGAATGCAGTTCGGGGCACAGCACGTTCAGTGCAGCCGGAGCTGAAATCCTAAAGCTCTTCTCGGAAAGTGATGCCTTCGGAAATTCTGTCAGCTTTCTGGCGGGAACCTCGAAAATTGAACCTGGCCACACGCCCGCGCAACCATTGACTTTGACCTGGAACACCTTCACGGATGCCGCCAATCAGGCGGGCATTTCACGGCGATACGGCGGCATCCATTTTGAAGGGGGTGACCTGACGGGCAGAGCGACGGGTCGGCTGATCGCGGATCAGGCTTGGGCCAAAGCGGTAAGCCTCTGGCGCGGCGGCAAGTCGGCGGACGATTCTGAATCGGAAGAGAACTAGCGGCGTGGGAGCAGCGGCGCAACCAAATCCGCTGCCGCCTTTTATTCTGTAAGGGTTCAATTCAAAACTAAGGAGAAATAAGAGACAAATAGCTAGCCTAATGAGCTACTTCCGCATCGACCTCTTCATGTTGATCGTGGCTTTGATCTACTTAACGGCGCAGGCGAAGGCTGAGGAACAGAACCAGGATGAATGCGGGGGGCAAATAATCAGAGCGGCCTTGCAGTCGCTCGATCCAGCAGATCTCGGTTGGAGGGAGCACGAATCTTTGCGTCAGTCGTTCGGGCGTTCAGGTACGGACGAGTGTGGTAGGTCTGAAACAGGGGAACGCTTACACAGTCTGGTTTGTGTACATAGAGCAGCCGGCTTTGTGTGAGCACCCCGGCATTTGCGATAGCGCTTCCGATTACGTTGCTAACGATCCCGTGGGCGTACTCGGTCGCATCGACTCAGCTGTGGTGGCTCGGGGTGGACACGTGAAGTTCTCTGGCAACATTCCTGGTATGCGGCTGTCCCCTGGGTCCCAGGTGCAAATTATTCTAATAGGTCATGGGCTTGCGAGCACGAATACCCTGAGTCGCGCCCGACAGTTGCTGACACCACAAGATCCCGGACTCGGTTCGGCACTCGGTGCACCGATCGCCGGCCCTGCCGGAGTTGGGAAAGGGATTTCGGTATTCACTGCTCCACAAGCGCGCTGCTCCGGCAGTGTCGCTATCGCGATATCGATTTGTGAGCACCGGAGAAGCGTCGAACTGCTGCGGAATAACGCAAAAAGCGACTGAAAGAACGCCGAGAAAACCGGGGCGGGCGAGATGCCTTGCAAACTATTTTCCGAAAATGATCGTGGCTTCACCGGCGTACTTGTGATAGTTGCGGAAGTCGATGGTGTTGCGCGAGCAGATATTCGTTCCGCGTTCGCACATCAAGGTCTCGGCATGCACCGGCAGCAGGAACTGCCCTTCACCGATCCGAATGTACTCGTAATCGGTGGCGGTTTCCACCTTGTCATACGGAAACTCTTGCGGCATGCGGTTGGCCTGCATCTCGATGCGCAGGACGCGGCCGGTTTCCTTATCGATCCATAGCGACCCCCGGTAAGGCGGCAATATGGATTGCGAGGGCGCGTGGATATGCCAGTGCGAGTGGTCGTGGTCCACTTCGAAATCGAACATGAAAGCGTCGCGGCCACCGCTCTTTGACATCCGGCGGTATCGGAAATCAGCAGCGGTCCCGGGCGATAGCAAGTCCACCAGCACCGTTCCGAACTCGCCCGTGGACCATGCGCCCGGCAGCTCTTCGATGGTTTTCTTCGTGGGCTTTCCGTTGATCGCCAGCTTGCCGTAGCGTTCGCGACCTTTCTCATAGACGATTTCTGCTGAGACGATGTCGAGCGGCCGCCAGTCGACGATGTGCGTGGTGCTGGCAAATCGCGCCATCTGTTCCTGGCAAACGTAATCCGGGAGAGTATCAGTGAACGCGTTGGCCGCGGCCCGGGCTTTCTCAATTCTGGGATCGGGCGGCGGAGCTGTCTCGGCCACCGGTTCGGCGTCTGCAGGCCTGGGCGCGATCTCTGTAGATGCAGAGGACGTAGTCTCGCGCGAGGAGCCGGGCGAGCCGGAAAGACCTTCTGTTGCCGCGGCGGGCGGGGCATTCGACGCCACCTGCGTGGGCGGCGCGGGCTTCTTTGCCGTTGTCTTACCGCGCTTCAGTACCGGAGGCCCCGTGTCAGTATCGTCGATCGCTTGGTGTTTGGGAGTGGCGGCAATCCGGCTAAGGTCGACACCGTCATTGGGCGCCTCGGATGACTTGGACGGCGAAGCCGTTGCGTCGGGCTTGGCTGACGTTGCCGTACTACCTGGCGACGTCGTACCACCTTGCGGGGCGGGCTGAGGTGCGGGTTTGGTTGCAGTCTCCTTGGCAGGCTGCGGCTCCCCTGCGCGGCCAGAGTCGGAGTCCGCTTCGGGCGCCGCGCCTCGGCGACGCTGGACCGGCCGCTCATCCTCATTGGCCGTTGACGCTCGGGCTTCCTGTATGGCAACGTCCACGGGTTGCGCCGCCCGTTCCCTTTCCTGCTCGGTCCCTTCCTTTTCGAGGTGCAAGTTAACCGCAGTCAGGTAACCCTGGTCGTCCTGGACGTACTCGGCAAGCAGATGGTCGCCGGGCTTCAGGATCTCGGACTTGATCTCTTCGCCATTCTTGAGGAACTTCGTGTTCGTCGAGCGCTTCAGGGTGATGATGCGCGTATCCTGCGCTTCAATCACGACGAACTTGTCGTCCATCTGGCGGAACATGCCCGTCACGCTTTGGAGCTGTTCCTGGTCCTTCTGCTCCTTGCTCTTGGTCTTTTTATTGCGCCGCGGAAACGGAAGCCCGCCTCCGCCGCCGGGATAGCGCCCGGGTGGATAACCGCCGCCGGGCGGATATCCCCCTGGCGGATATTGTGCCGCGACGGGCAGTTCCATCGCCAGGAACAGCGTTATTGCACCGAGTGTTAGCGCTGGGTGCCGCATGCGGTCGTTTCGAGGA
>Ga0066709_100000886_pt1 | contig 18188 bp, 20 predicted proteins | sample GraSoiAngelo_158_FD_79665 | JGI IMG/M metagenome (GOLD analysis project Ga0066709, IMG submission 79665) | Grasslands soil microbial communities from the Angelo Coastal Reserve, California, USA - 14_1009_16_30cm | ecosystem: Environmental > Terrestrial > Soil > Grasslands | place: USA...
CCTTCATCACCATGCCCGCGCCGCCCCCGTAGGGGTAGTCGTCGGTCGTGCCGTAGCGGTCGGACGTGAAGTCGCGGATCGGGACCATCACGACCTCCAGGAGCCCCTTTTCCCGGGCGATCCGGATCATGCCCTCATCGAGCGACCCCGAGAAAAATCCCGGGTTCAACGTCAGGATCGAGAAGCGCATTCCGGCTCCCCCGCGGGCTACTCGCTCAGCCCGGGCGGAACCTCCACCGTCATCTCGCCGCGCTCCAAGTCGATCGACAAGACGACGCTCGCCAAGAACGGGAGCAAGGTCTCGCCCCGTGAACCCCGTACGACGATGACGTCGTTGCTGCCCGTCGAAAAGATGTCCGCGACCGTGCCGAGCTCCGAGCCCTCGCGGGTGAGGACGCGAAGCCCGAGCAGCTCGAAGCGGTAATGCGTCCCGTCCGGCAACGCCGCCACGTCCCGGCGGGGGATCGTGAGATCGGCGCCTCGGAGCGCCTCCGCCTCGGTGCGTGTCGCGACTCCCTCGAAGCTCAGGAGGAGCCGCTCCCCGAACGGGCGCGCGGCCCGAACGGTCAGCGGCCGCTCCATGCCGCCCACGAGGCGCGCCGTGACCCTTCCTCCCGGCGCAAACCGCTCGGGGGCGTCGCTCCAGACGTCCACGACAACTTCGCCCTTGATCCCGTGAGCCCGCGCGATCGAGCCCACCAGAATCGGCTCCTCGGGTCGCTCAGTCGGCAATCTCGAGCACGGCGCGCCGGTCCCCGGCGCTTGCAGACGCAGAGAGGAGGGTCCGCAATGCGTGCGCCGTCTTCCCTTCCCTGCCGATCACCTTTCCCAAATCGGTCGGTCCCACGCGCAGGGTGTAAACCGCGGTTTGCCCGGTGACGCGCTCGTCCACGTGCACGAGATCCGGATGGTCCACCAGGTTTCGCGCGCAATACTCGATGAACGCTTTGAGCCGCGCCGGATCGCTCATTTCTTCGGTTTCTTCGCCGCCTTCGCCTTGGGCCCGCCGGTCGCCTTCTTGGCTTTGGCCTTGGCCCGGGTCTTGGCTTTCTTCTGGCTCCCCTTGGTGACCGGCTTCGCCTTGCGAGCCGCCTTGGCGACGCCCTTCGCCTTCTTCGCCTTCTTGGGCTTCGCTTCCGGCGACTTCACCTCGGCCCCCTCGGGCCGGGGTTCGAGGGGGAGCGGCGCCGGACGAAGCGCCCCGGGCGCGTGCTTCGCCATCATCACCCCGACGGACTCCGAGGGCCTCGCGCCGCGGCGGATCCACTGCTCGAACCTTCCCGCATCGACGTGAAACTTCGCCGGCTCGGTCAGGGGGTCGTAATAACCCAGCTGCTCGATGTAGCGGCCGTCGCGCGCAAATCTCGAATCCGCGACGACGACGCGGTAGAACGGGCGTTTCTTGGCGCCCGCCCGCTTCATGCGAATGACGACTGACATTCTTCGGCTCCTCCGTGGTGGTACGTGGGGCGGAGAGCGTCCGGCTACGACATCCCCATCGGGAGCCGCCCGCGCTTTCCGCCGAAACGCTTCAGCATCGTTCGCGCCTGGTCGAATTGCCGGAGCAGGCGGTTCACATCCTGCACCGTGGTGCCGCTGCCGCGAGCGATCCGCTTGCGGCGGCTGCCGTCGATAATCTGGGGCCGGTTTCGCTCCTGACGCGTCATCGATTGGATGATCGCCTCCGTCCGCCGGAGATCCTGGTCGCTGACCTGGGTCGGGCTCTTCACCCCGGGGAGCATCTTCAAGAGCTCGTCGAGCGGACCGAGCTTTTTCATCTCCTGAAGCTGCCCGAGAAAATCCTCGAGCGTGAACCCCTCCTTGCGAAGCTTCTTTTCGAGCGCTTCGGCCTTGGAGTGATCGAGCCGCTCCTGGGCGCGCTCCACCAGCGTCACGACGTCCCCCATGCCCAGGATGCGCGACGCGAGCCGGTCCGCGTGAAACGTCTCGAGCGCATCGGGCTTCTCACCCACGCCCAGATAGCGGATCGGCGCGCCGCAGACCGCCCGCAGCGAGAGGGCGGCTCCGCCCCGCGCGTCTCCGTCCAGCTTCGCAAGAATGAACCCGGTCACTCGAAGGCTCTTCGTGAAGGCTTCGGCGATCTGGACCGCGTCCTGGCCCGTCATTCCGTCCAGAACAAGGAGCGTTTCGGTCGGCTGGAGCGCCTCCTGAAGCCGGGTCACTTCGCCCATCAGCTCCTCGTCCACGTGGAGCCTGCCCGCCGTGTCCGCGATCAGAAGGTCGAAGCCCTCCCGATCCGCCCGAGACCGGGCCTCTTGGGCAAGACGGATGGGGTCCTTCGCGCTCCGGTCTGCATGGACCGGCGCCCCAATCGATCGGCCGAGCACTTCGAGCTGGTCGACCGCCGCCGGGCGCCTCAGATCCAAGGCCGCGAGCAAGACGCGCTTGCCGCGCTCCTTCCAATAGCTCGCGAGCTTCGCCGCGCTCGTGGTCTTGCCAGAACCCTGAAGCCCGGCCAGCAGGACCACGGCCGCGCGGTTCGACGGAAACTGCGTTCCGGCCGCGGAAGTACCCCCGAGCGCCGAGACCAGCTCGTCGAACACGATCTTGACGACCTGCTGCCCGGGCGCGACGCTCTGCAGAAGCTCGGCACCTACCGCCCGAGTTTCCACACGCTTACAGAGGTCACGCGCCACGACGAGGTTCACGTCCGCTTCGAGGAGAACCCGGCGGATTTCCCGGACCGCGTCCCTGACGTCCTGCTCGCTCAACCGGCCGCGGCCAGTCAGCTTCCGGAACACTCCGGCCAGCTTCGTGGTCAGCTCGTCAAACACGCCGGAGGAGCTTCCTTTCTGTCATGGAACGAACGACCCGGAAGCAAACGCTGAACCGTACCACGCCGCCCGGCCCGCGGGCAACCGGGAAGAAACACGGACCGGGCCGCCTTTTGCGGTTTTTCCCGCGCCGGTACGCCGAAAATATGTTGACAGCCTGGAGGCCGTCGACAAGAATCCGTGCGAGCGGAGTTCCCTGCCGCCTCGTGCCCAATCCGCAGCTAAGACCTAATCTATCCAGCGGGTCGTTTCTTGCGAGGTTTTAACGTGCGAATCACGTGGATGCGCGGGGAACTTCCTCCCATTTTTCCCGATCGGAGAGTCACTCAAGGCCGTATCCTTTGATCGTCCCCCCAGGCTCTCCTCGGCGGCTGTCCCGCCGGCGGTCCCTTCACGACTCCATTTCTCTTGGCCGGACGGGAGCGCGTGTGCCCCTGCGGGTTCTGGCGTGCCTGCTCGTGATTGCCATCCTGGACTGCTCGGCGGACGAGGTGCACAGCCCCCTCGAGTTCTTCCCCGGATCGCAACCCACTTCCTGGGCGGTGTGCGACAAGTTCGGGGCTTCGGGGGACCACGTTCAGGTATGCGCCAGCCTGGTGAACGCGCCCGGGACCACGACCCCGACGGCCTATTCGATCTCGTTCTATCTGCCGCGGACCCTCCGCGTCCACCTGGCGGCCTTCGACGCCCACGGCGCGCTGGTCAAGGTCCTGCTCGAGGGCGAGGAAGCGGCCACGATCGGGCAGTACCGCACGCCCCCGATCATCTGGGACTTCACCGATTCGCGCGGCGCGCGCGTCCCTCGCGGGAACTACCGTTGCTACATCGCCGCCGGCGAGGATTTCATCTCTTCGAGCGACGTGGCGGTTCCGTGACCGCGGGCCGACCGGCCGCTCCCCGATCCCGGTTTCTCGCCCTCGCCCTCTTGGAGATCATGCTCCTGGGGAGCTCCGCATGCTGCACGGCGGCGCAGGATTCCACGACCACGGCGCCGCGGGTCACCTCCACCTTCGGCCGCACCGGGGAGGAGCAGGACCGGTTCGAGCTGGGGATCGGCGCGGTGCAGGGTTTCTTCGACGTAACCGGTAGCTTTGCCTACCGGAGGTTCCTGAACGAGCGCGGACCCTTCGAGCGGAGCGTCATGGGGGAGCTCACTGGAACGGCAAAGAGCCAGCTGACCGAAGGGGCCGTGAGCATTTATGTCCTTCTTCGCCCGACCGGGTCGTACCGGCAAGGCTGGCGCATCCGTCCCCTGTTCGAGTTCGGACCCGGGGTCCACACGGTGGTCCAGGTCGCCTCGCTCGAAGGCTTCAATCGAACGAGCTACAAAGGGGCCTTCTACGTGAAGTCGCACGCCTACGCGGGATTCGAGGCGCTCGCCACGAACCGGCTCGGGCTCCTGATCCGCGGCCGAATGTCCGTTCCAAGCCATCATCCCTTCGACTACGCGCAGGCGGCGGTCTTCCTCAGATAGCGCCCCGTCAGCGAGGCTTCGTTCCGGGCGATCTCGTCCGGCGATCCCTCCGCGACGAGATATCCGCCAGCCTCCCCGCCCTCCGGCCCCAGCTCGATCAGGTAATCGCACGCCGCGAGAAGATCGAGGTTGTGCTCGACGAGAACCACCGTCGAGCCGCGGCGCTTCAGCTCGCGAAGAACGCGGAGCAGCACCAACACGTCCTTGCGGTGAAGGCCGACGGTTGGCTCATCGAGCAAGTAGAGCGTCGCGGCCGAGCCCCGATCGGAGAGCTCGCGCGCGAGCTTGAGCCGTTGGACCTCGCCGCCGCTCAAGGTGGAGAGCGGCTGTCCGAGCCTCAGGTAGCCCAGCCCGACCCGCTCGAGCACCCAGAGCGGCTCCTGGATCTCGGTCTCCCCCTGGAAGAGCGCCAGCGTTTCCTCGACCGTCCTGTCCAGGAGCTGGTCGAGCGAGAGCCCGTGCACCTTCACCTCGAGCACGTCGGCGCGGTACCTTCTCCCTCCGCACGCCTCGCACGGTACCCAAAGATCCGCGAGAAAATACATCTCGACCCGGTCGACTCCCGCTCCTTCGCAACGCTCACAGCGGCCGCCTTTCACGTTGAAGGAGAAGGTCCCGGGTGAGTACCCGCGCTGCCGGGCGAGCGGAGTGCGGGCGTACCGCTCGCGAATCCGGTCGAACGCTTTGACGTAGGTCACCGGGTTCGAGCGCAGGGACCTCATCACCGGGGTCTGGTCCACGAGCGCGACCCGGTCGAACGAGTCGAGGCCGGTCACCGAACCGTGCGCTCCGGCCTCCGGCGGGTCTTCCCCAGCGGCGCGGGCGGCGGCGCGCCAGAGGATCTCTTCGACCAGGGTAGATTTTCCGGATCCAGAGACGCCGCACACGCCGACGATCGCCCCGATAGGAATCCTCACATCGATCCCTTTCAAATTATGCTCGCGCGCGCCGCGAATCTCGATCCACGCCGCCTTCTTCGCGCGGCCGTAGGGCTCCGACGACGCGTCGGCGATCGCCCCGGCCCATTCCGCGGCGACTAGGTCGCGTCCGGGCCAGCCCTCTCGGGGCCCTTGATAGAGCACACGGCCTCCTCGTTCCCCCGCTCCCGGTCCCAATTCCAGGACATAGTCGGCGGATTGGATGACGTCGGGGTCGTGCTCTACGACGAGAAGCGTGTTCTTCCGCCCCTGGAGCCGGCGCAGGACCCGAATCAGACGCTCTGTGTCACGCGGATGAAGTCCAACGGTCGGCTCGTCCAGGACGTAGAGCGCGTGGCTCAAGCTCCCCCCCAGAGCGTTCGCCAGCTCGATTCGCTGCGCCTCCCCTCCGGACAGGGTCTTGGAGGGTCGATCGAGCGTGAGGTAGTGGAGCCCGGTCTCGGCCAGATACTCGAGCCGCCCTCGAAGCTCGGCGAGAATCGTGGCCGCGACCTGCTCGCGCGCGGAATCGAGTTGAAGCGTGGTGAGGAAGGTGCGCAGCTCGCCGACGGTCATCGCGGCCAGCTGGGCGATATTCTTGCCTCCCACGTAGACCTCCAGCGCTTCCGGCTTGAGCCGGTTGCCGGCGCAGGTGGCGCACAAGACAGCTTCCTGGTAGCGCTTCACGAGGAATCTCGCGCTCGACTTGTACGCCTTCTCCCGGAGCCGCTCGAGGAATGGAAACACCCCACGAAATCCCGGCGCTCCGTCGAGAAGGATCTTTCGGTGTTCCTTGGAGAGCGAGCGGAAGGGCCGGTCGAGTGGAATGCCGTGGCGCTCGGACACCGCCTTCAGCTTCGGAAGAAAATGGGCGCGCCAGGAATTGGCCCATGGGTCGAGCGCCCCTTCCATCACCGACTTCCCCGGATCGGGCACAACCCGACGTAGGGTGAAGGTCAGGATATTCCCGAAACCGCGGCACTCGGGGCAGGCGCCGTAGGGGCTGTTGAACGAGAAGAGCTGGGGGAGGGGCTCCGGAAACTCGCGCCCGCACCGCTCGCAGGTCCTGCCGTCGTGGTAGCAGAGGGTCTCCCCTGTCTCGCGCTCCACGAAGACGCGCCCATGCCCTTCGCGCCAGGCGATCTCCAGGCTCTCGCGAAGACGCGTCCGGTTCTCCGGTGCCGGCAGGAGCCGATCCACGTAAATCTGGATCGGGGACGCGAAACCTTTGGGCATCGCCTCGTCGAGCCGCGCCCAGCCCGGACGGGCCGACGCGGTGGCGCCCCGCGCGCGAGGCGGCGCAACCGAGCCCGATCTCGCCCTGACGAAGCCCCGCGCAAGGGCGAGGCCCCAGAGCTGCTTGGCGCTCTCCCTGCCTTGGGCTGGAAGCTCGAACCAGAGCGTCACCTCTTCGCGGCCGCGCGCGAGAATCGCCTCCAGGACCGAATCCACGCTGTGCCGGGGGACCTTCGTCCCGCATCGGCCGCAGACCGTCTCCCCCACGCGGGCGAGCAGGAGCCTCAGGTGGTCGGCGACTTCGGTAACCGTCCCGACCGTGGACCGGCCCGTTTGGGCCGCCGCACCCTGGCGAATCGCAAGCGCCGGGGCGAGCCCATCGACCCGGTCGTAATCGGGGCGGGGAAGGCGCTCCAGAAACTGCTTCGCATAGGTAGACACGCATTCGACGTACCGGCGCTGGCCTTCGGCGTAGATCGTGTCGAACGCGAGGGAAGACTTTCCGGAGCCGCTGACGCCGGTCACGACGGTCAGGGAGGCGTGGGGGAACTCGACGTCGATGTTCTTGAGATTGTTCTGGCGGGCCCCGTAAAGCCGGACGAAACCCGCTTCCTCGATCATCTTGGGGCTGGGCACGACGCGATCTTCGCAGCGCCCGCCGGGTATGTCAAACCGGCGGCCGAAAAAACGGGGCCGCCCGGAGGAACCCAGGCGGCCCGAGGACGTGCCCAATCCGCGACTTCTTACTTCTTCTTCGCGGCCTTCTTCTTTCCAGCCTTCTTCTTCGCCGGCATCGTGGTATCACCTCCCCTCACGTTGGATTCGCTTCCGGCTCACCCGGCCGTGGAGTTCTCCGCGTTGCCAATCAGATCCTGGATCTCTCCCAACAAGACGGTCAGGTCAAACGGCTTCTTTAGATATCGCTCGACTTTGAGCCGCTTCGCTTCCGCTTTCACCTCCGGGGTCTCATACGCGGTCATCAGAATCACCTTCGATTTGACCGCGCGATCCCGAACTCGCCTCACGACCTCCATGCCGCTTTCTTTCGGGAGGCGGTTGTCCAAGAGAATCAGGTCGAAGGGCTGCTCCCCGAACACATGCTTCTCAGCCTGTTCCGCGGATCCCGCGACCGCGATCCTGTACCCAGCCTCCTTCAGTGCGTTGGAGAGTGTGCGTACGAGCAGCTTTTCGTCGTCCACGATGAGGACGGACTTCGGCATCCACACCTCCCCCTGTGCACCGATGTGAGTCCATCGACTAGAAGTAGAAAGCAGAAAGCGGGCCAGCCCGGACGCATCGGGCACGTGTTGCGGAATCGCTCGTGCATCGCGCGCGTGCGCGAATGGTTAGGAACTCTTCTTCGAGGAGAAAGCGAAGCATGCGAGAGCATGCGCGCGATGAGGAGGGTGTCACGGGAATGGACAGAGGAAGAGGGAGTGAGAACCGCGCGGATCGATTTCTGCGAGAGGACCTGCGGTGTCGCGATGGATTGTCGAGAAACGCGACATCCCAAGAAACGCGACAGCGAGTAAGGGGCCCGAGTCGACCTAACGAAGAGATCGAGCGCGGGTCGAGTCGTCCTGCGCCTGCGTTTCGCGCGATGCGGCGATCCGCTTGATCCGCTCGATCAAGCTCTGCCGGGATATCCCGAGAATACGCGCGGTGCGGGACCGGTTCCCGTCGGTGGAATCGAGAACCTTGAGGATGTGCTCCCGCTCCACCTCGGCGAGCGTCGGCATGTCCTCCTCTCCCTCACCTCGCGCGGAGAGCGCGTCGCGAAGAACCCGCGGAACCGACTCCACCTCCACAATCATTTCGGCGGGAAGGTGATCCTCGCGGAGTGTCTCGTCCTCCTCCAGAAGCACGATTCGCTCGATCAGGTTCCGGAGCTCGCGGACGTTCCCCGGCCATCGGTAGGAGCGGAAGACCTCTTCGACTTCGGGAGCGATCGACGCGAAGCGCTTCCGGAATTTTTCGTTGTAGTGCTCGAGGAAGTGCCGGGTCAGGAGCTGAATATCCTCCCCGCGCTCCCGAAGCGGCGGCAGGAGGATCGAAACCACCTTGAGCCGGTAGTAGAGGTCCTGGCGAAACCGGCCTTCCTTGACGGTTTGGTCCAAGTCGCGGTTCGTGGCCGCGACGATACGCAGGTCCACCGTCTGGTCCGTGGCCCCGCCGACCCGCTTGAATGTCCGGTCCTCGATGAACCGGAGAAACTTGGCCTGGGTCGCCGCCGGGAGATCCGCAATCTCGTCGAGGAACAGAGTCCCCTGGTCGGCAAGCTCCACCAAACCGCGCTTCGGCTCCCGGGCGTCCGTGAACGCCCCGCGTTCGTGACCGAAGAGCTCGTTTTCGAGCAGCTGCTCCTGGAACGAGGAACAGTTCAGGGCGAGAAACGGCGCCCCGCGCCTCGCGCTCTCGAAGTGGATCCCGCGGGCGACCAGATCCTTGCCGGTGCCGCTCTCTCCTTCGATGAGAACGGTCGTGGCCTCGCTCTTGGACACCTTCCCCACCAAATCCCAGACCCGGCGCATGGCGGCCGCCTCGCCCACGATCTTGGTCTTGAGAAAGGATTCCAGCTCCCCGCGCCGGAACGCATCGAGCTGGTTCTCGCGCACGATGCCGACCTTGAGCCGCTCGATCGCCAGCACCATCTCGTGCATCTCGTACGGTTTCTTGATGAAATCGGTGGCGCCCTGGCGCATGGCCTGGACCGCCGTGGGCAGATCGCCGAAGGCGGTGATCACGACGACTTTGAGATCGGGTTCGATGCTCTTGAGCCGGGGCAGGAGCTCGAGGCCGCTGCCGTCGGGGAGCCGGAGATCGAGAACGAGGATTTGGGGCGGGTCGTTCCGGACGGACTCGAGCACCTCGGCCGCCGAGCCGACCGCGTCGACCTCGTATCCCTCGGCGGTCAGAAGCTTCACGAGGGACTTGCGGATCAGCTCCTCGTCGTCGGCGATCCGGATTCGCAGTTTCATCGCTACTCCTTGGCTTCCTCCCCTTCCGGTGATAGTAGGGCGGGGAGGCTGAACTTGAACACGGCTCCGCCCTGCGCGCTGTTGCGTGCGGTCAGGTTGCCGCCGTGCTCGCGCGCGATCTGGAGCGAGATGGAAAGACCCAGGCCCGTTCCCATGGAGCGTGTCGTGAAAAAGGGATCGAAGATCTTCTCTCGTACCTCGTCGGGAATGCCGGGCCCTGTGTCCGCTACGACGACGTCCACGTAGGATTTCTTGTATCGCGTTCTCCGGAGGCCGGTCCCGAGTCTGAGCATGCCCCCTTCCGGCATCGCCTGGAGCGCGTTGATGGCCAGGTTCAAGAAAACCTGCTGGGCCATATCCGGATCGATCAGCACGGTCGGGAGCCCTTCGTCGAAATCACGCTCCACTTCGACGGACGCCTCCTGGCAGCGCAGGGCCAGGTTATCGAGCACCTTGTCGAGAACCTCGCGGACATCGGTAGGAACCGGACGCGGCGCCTGGGGGCGGGCAAAGAGGAGGAGATCGGTGATGATCTGCTCGATCCGGTCGAGCTCCTTCAGGACATCATTCAGATCATCGCGACGGGAATCGCCCGCCCTGAGCTTCGACGCGACGAACTGAACCGTCGTGCGCACCCCGGTCAGCGGGTTGCGAATCTCGTGCGCGACCCGGGCGGACAGCTCGCCCAGGGAAATGAGCCTCTCGGTATTCCGGAAGACCTCTTCCTCGGAATCCGCGTCGACCAAGTCCTCGACACGAACCACGACGCCACCCGTGTCCCCCAAGGCCCGCACGCTGTAGCGCATCAGGACCTCGCGATCCGCCACCGATCCGCGGATCTCCCTCGTTCCGCGTCCCGACTCGCCGCGCACCCCGCGCTCGGGCAGGTACCACCGCTCCGATTCCGATTTGAAGACCTCCGCGAGCGGCAGCCACTCGATCTCGGACCGGTCCACGCCCCAGCCCTTGGCCAGCGTGTCGTTGATCGCGACAATGCGCCGGTCCTCGTCGAGCGCGAGAAGGCCTGTGTCGAGCGCGTCCAGGATGTGGAGTAATAGCTCCCGTTCAGTGCCGGGAGCTTCGGCACGTGGCATCGCGGGTTCCCCCGATGTCTCGAATCGTCCCTGGGTTCACGTTGCATCGGCCGTCGCATCCCCGTCAACCCAAATTGCGGGCCGAAGGCTCTTCATCGCGGGCGAAGGCTCCCTTGCGGAAAGGGTGGGAGCGCGATATTCTCATCGATTGAAGCACTGGGTTCTCGCGGCGCCCGCGGGGCGCCGCACGCGTTTCGCACGTATTCGATCGAGGTCTGTTTTCCATGATGCAGTCCATGCGGGACAACATGAAGGTGATCATCTGGGTTACCGCCATCGTCTTCCTGGTCGGGTTTGGAATCCTCCAACTCGGCGGGGTTCTGAATCCACCCTCGGGGTCGGGGCCGGCCGGCGTGATCGCGAAGATCAACGGAGAGCCGATCCGCTACGAGGATTTCATGGGCATGTATCAAACCATTCTGAACCAGGTCCGAGCGGGCCGCCAGCTTCGTGAAGGGGAGGACAGCTACATCCGCGAGCAGGCCTGGCAACAGATGGTCCAGTCCAAGCTGATGGCCCAGGAGGTCCGCCGGCGCGGCATCACCGCGAGCCCGGAGGAGATCAAGATTTCGATCCGCTTCGCGCCGCCGCCGTTCGTGGTGCAGGCTCCGGGCTTCCAAACGAACGGACAATTCGACTACAAGAAGTACCTCGCCGAGTTGGACAACCCGAACTCGCAGGTACCCTGGAGCCAAGTCGAGGCCTATGTGGCCGAAACCCTCCCTCAGCAGAAGCTACAGGAGCAGATCGTCTCGGCCGCCAAGGTCTCGGTGGCGGACGTGCGGGACCAATTCCTGCTTGTGAACGAAACCCTCAAGGTCCGCTACGTCTATTTCCCCTCCGACAGCTTCGCGGTCGATACGTCGAGGATCGGCGGCGCGGACATCGAGACCTACTACCGATCGCATCCCGAGGAGTTCACCGGTCCCCCCGAAGTGAAGCTCCAGGTCGCGCTCGTGCCGCGTCGGCCCCGAGATCCGGACTTTGCCGTCGCCCGCGAGCGGATGCTCGGAATCCGTGAGCAAATCGTCGCGGAGCCCGATTCCTTCCCGAAATACGCCCGGACCTACTCCGAGATCGGCTCGGCACAGGGGGGCGGAGACGCCATGGACATCGCGGCCGCGGACATGCGGCCGAAGTTCCAGGCGGCGCTCAAGACGCTCCAGCCCGGCCAGGTCTCGGACGTCGTGAAGGAGGAGCGGTCGGTCCATCTCTTCCGGCTCGACAAGCGTTGGATCGATCCGAAGTCGAAGCAGGTGATGGTCCATTACCATGAGATCGCCTTTCGCGTGGAACCCGGCGCAGAGGCGATCCGCGAGATACGGAAGTCGGTCCAGGCCCTTCTCACCGACGCGCGCAAGAGCGGGCTCGCCAAGGCCGCCACGCGCGCCGGGGTCACGACCTCGGAGACGCCCTACTTCCGGGAGACCAGGAGCAACAACGACATATTCAAGCGTTTCCCGGAAACCGAGAAGTGGGCCTTCACGGCGAAGGTCGGATCGGTCTCGCACGCCATCCCGACCGAGAACGGGTGGTATCTCTACCAGATCATCGATCGGCAACCGGAAGGGCTTAGAACCCTCGCCCAGGCGCGGGTCTTCGCGCGGGAACAGCTCATCCATTCGCTCCAGCTGGCGCAGGCGACCGATGCGGCCACGAAGGCGCGGGCCGCGATCCAGGGCGGCATGAGCGAGGCGGAAGCCGCGAAGAGGTTCCGCGGCCTCGTCGGCACCGACGCCGGCATCACGCGGAATGGTCGTCTCGGGAATCTTGGCGTCGAGCCAAAAATTGTGGGGGGGCTCTTCGGCACACCCCCGGGAACATGGAGCCAGCCGCTCACCGGCACCTGGTCGGCCCTGGTCGCCATCGTCGAAGAACACGCGAGGCCCACCGAGGAGGAGTTCCGCAAGCAGGCCACGGACATCCGGAACAAGCTCTTGAACGATCGCCGGCAGATACGGTTCAACGAGTGGCTCCAGGCGGTCCGCAAGAGCGCCAAGATCGAAGACTTCCGGGAGAACTATTTCGAGGCCTGATCTACATCCGACCTTGAAGAGGCTCCAGGAGATCCTCTCGTTTCCCGGAGACCGGGTGGGAAAGGCCAGACGAATCGCCGCCGCGATCCGTCAGATGGGCCCCTACCGCTGGGTCGGGATCTACGATGTGTCTCCCGAGGAGATCCGCGTCATCGCCTGGAGCGGGCCGGATGCGCCTGCTCATCCACGGTTCCCCGCGAGCCAGGGTCTCTGCGGCGCCGCGGTTCAAGGCCGGACGACCGTGGCGGTCGGAGATGTAACGGAGGATCCGCGATACCTCACGACGCTCGGCACGACGCGCTCCGAGATCGTCGTTCCCGCCCTGGGGCAGCCGACCGGACCGGTGGTCGGTCTGCTGGACGTGGAAAGCGAGCTCCTCAATGCGTTCGGCGAGGAGGACCGCCTCCGCCTCGAGGAATGCGCGGCCGCGCTCAGGCCGCTGTGGCTGGAGACCGCGGCGTTGGAGCCGTAGGGCGCCTCGGCATCCGGCGCTCCCTACGACGGCTTCTTCGGTTCCTCGAGTGCGTGCGGCTTGGGCGGCTCCGGCTTGTCGGGCTGATTGATCTCCGACTCGACGTCACGCATGCCCTTCTTGAACTCCTGAATCCCCCTTCCAATCGACCTGCCAATCTCCGGGATGCGCTTCGCTCCGAAGAGCAGGATGATGATCAGGAAGAGGATGAACATTTCCTGCGGCCCGATATTGAACATAGGGTTACTCGTCACCTCTCCGGGCCCGCCCGCTCAGGCAGGCACCGCCTTGGTTAGTGCGGCTGGGTCCACCGCCGCGCGTCGCGGCCAACGATGACCGTGACGTCGATCATTTCCTGGGACCCTACCTGTTGGATCACGTGGCTCGTGCCCAGGTACTCGGCCACGACTCTCGCCGGGTCGGGGTTATCGCCCCGGTTGACCACCAGCGTAGCCCGATAGTCCGAGCGATCCGCGTTTGCCACCTCCAAGACATCGAACCCGCCGTCTCTCAGATAGGACGCCAGCTCGGCGGCGAGGCCTGCCCGGCCGCTCCCGTTCCAGAGCTGGATCCGGATCGGCTGCTTCGGCTTCACGACGGCCTGGGGTCCGACCCGAACCGCCGCCGACATCGCGAGCGCCGCGATCAGGAGGAACAAGAGCCCCAGCACCCAATCGAGAACCGGCGACTCGTTGCGCGACTTCTTGGACACGGCGGTCCCTCGATCGCGTCAGCGCCGCGAGCGCTTTCCAGGCCGCCGATCCATCGCGGCGAGCGCCTTCGAGACGCGCTCGTACGTCCGGTCCAACGCTTCGGGCAGCACCTTGGTGCGCGCCGTCATCGGCATGAAGTTCGTGTCGCCGTTCCACCGGGGCACGACGTGCCAGTGAAGGTGTCCCAGAACCCCGGCTCCCGCAACGCGGCCGAGGTTGAGCCCGACGTTGAAGCCGTGCGGCTTGTACTCGCGCGTCAGGGCGACCTCCACCCGCCCCAGCCATTCCGTCAGCTCGAGCGCCTCCTCGTCCGTCACGTCGGAGAAAGAGGCCGCGTGCCGTCGCGTCGCGACCATGATGTGCCCCACGTTATAGGGATACCGATTCAGCATCGCGAGCACCCGGGGCGTCCTCGCTAGGATCAGATTTCGCTTCCCGGGCCTGAGCCGTGCCATCGCACAAAAAAGGCAGGGCCGCTTGGAGGCGCCTTCCGCGCCCGACTTCTTGATATAGGCCATTCGCCACCCAGCCCAGAGCACGTCCACGCTAGGAGGCGCTCCACGCGCGCAACGCCTCTTCGACCACCGCGAGCTGCCCGGGATCGTTCACCCCCAGGAGCTCTCGGGAATCGGACGCCCGCTCCACCCCGATCCTACCCCCCCGGTCCCTGATGAAGGACAGCGTGTCGGTGAGATAATACTCCTGTTGGCGGTTGTCGGCGCGGAGGAATCCGAGGGCTTCCCGGAGCGGCTCCCGGGAGAAGGAATAGATCCCCGAGTTCACTTCCGAGACCGCGCGCTCCTCGGGCGTGGCATCCCGCTCCTCGACGATTTTCACGAAGTCTCCCCTGCCGTCGCGAATGACCCGCCCGTACCCGGAAGCATCCTGGAGCACACCCGAGAGAAACGTTACCGCGTTTCCCTCGCGCCGGTGGCGCTCGAGGAGCCGCCGGAGCGTCGCCGTCCGGATCAGCGGCATATCGCCGGCAAGCACGAGGAGCGTGTCCGGCCCCGATTCGAGAGTGGGCCACGCCATCTGGACCGCGTGGCCGGTCCCAAGCTGCGGGACCTGCTCCGCGAAGAGCACCTGGCGGCCTGCGAGGGCCTCGCGCACGAGCGGGGCTCGATGTCCGACGACCACGACCGTGAGCTGGGGACCCAGGGGATCGAGCTGCTCGAGCACGTGGAGGAGAAGCGGCCGCCCCAGGGCGGGATGCAACACCTTGGGAAGATCCGAATTCATCCGCTTGCCGAGACCCGCGGCGAGAACCACCGCCGCGAAGCGGGGGCGCGCGCTCACGCGCCCCCCGCGCGACGGAGGGGTGGCCTCACGAAGAGGTTGTCGATGAGCCGGGTCTTGCCGATCCGGATGGCCCCGATGAGGAATCCCCCGCCCCGCTCGAGCTTGGGAATGGGTTCCAGCGTCACGGGATCCACCAAAGCGAGGTAATCGACCGAGTCGGGACGCGCCTCGCGGCGCAGCGTCCGACGGACGCGCGTGAGAATCGGACGCGCGTCGTGGGTCCCGGAGCGCGCCAGGGCGCGACCCTCACGCATCGCCCGGATCATCCCCGTCGCGCGTAGGCGCTCCGCGGGGCCCAAATAGACGTTCCGTGAGGAGAGCGCGAGCCCGTCCCGTTCGCGCACGGTGGGACAAATGGTGACGCGGGTCGAGAGGTCGAGATCGCGCACCATGCTCTGGACGATGCGCGCCTGCTGGATGTCCTTCTGCCCGAGATAGAGCATGTCCGGTTCCACCAGATTCAGCAGCTTCAGCACGATCGTCGCGACGCCGCGGAAGTGCCCGGGCCGTTCCACCCCTTCCCAAAGCTCCGCGAGCGGCCCCGGGGCGACGGTGGTCGAGAAGCCGGGGGGATAGAGCGCACGAACGCGAGGCAGAAAGAACCAGTCGCAGCCCGCGTCGCGACACAGGCGAACGTCGCGGACCTCGTCTCGGGGATATCGGCCGAAGTCCTCCTTCGGCCCGAACTGGAGCGGGTTCACGAATACGGAGACCGCGATTCGGTGATGCTCGCTTCGGGCCCGCCGGATCAGGGCGAGATGACCTTCATGAAGATAGCCCATGGTCGGGACGAAACCCACGCTCATACCGCTCTGGCGCGCGCGACGGGAGAGCGCGCGCAGGTCGGCCCCGCGGGTTACGATCCGCACGGCTTCGTTTCGGGTCTCTCCGGCGCCGCGGCGTAGCTCTCCTCGTCCGAGGGATACCGACCTGCCCGCACGTCCTCGCGAAAGGCCGAGATCGCGTTCCGGATCGTTTCCCCCGCTTCGGCGTAGCGCCGCACGAATCGGGCGGGCTTCCCAAAGCTCAACCCAACCAGGTCATGGAGCACGAGCACCTGACCGTCGCAGTGGACGCCGGCGCCGATGCCGATCGTGGGGATCTGCAGGCTCCCGGTGATCTCCCTGCCGAGCTCGAGGGGCACGCCCTCCAGGACGACGGCGAAACACCCGGCGCGCTCGAGCGCGATCGCATCGTTCCGGAGGGTGTCAGCCGCGGCGGGGTCCCGTCCTTGCACCCGGTACCCGCCGAACTGATGCACCGACTGGGGGGTGAGGCCGAGATGCCCCATCACCGGGATGTCGGCGGCAAGGATCGCCTGGATCTGCGGCAACATCCGCCTCCCTCCCTCGAGCTTTACGGCTTCGGCGCCCCGTTTCATCAAGCGTCCACTGTTCCGCACGGCGTCCTCGGGGCCCGTCTGGAAGCTGAGAAACGGCAGATCCGCCACCACGAGGGCCCGCGGCTGGGCGCGCAGGACCGCCTTCAGGTGATGCGCCATCTCGCTCAAGGTCACCGGAATCGTCGATTCGTATCCCAGGACGACCATCCCGACCGAGTCGCCGACCAGGATCAGGTCGACGCCCGCCTCGTCGGCGAGCCGCGCGCTGGGGTAATCGTACGCCGTCACGGAAACGATCCGCACACGCTGCGTCTTCATGTCGCGGATCGTGCGAACGGTGACCTTCGGGCGTGTGATCCGAGGATCGGTCGTCACGATCTCTCCTCCGCGCTCGAGCTTGGGCTCACGTAAGCAATCCCGTCCCGGTGGGTCTCGATGCGGGCGATCAGGTCCTCCAAATCCTGCCTCCGATGCACGAAATTCATCTCATTCGTGTTCACGACGAGGAGCGGCGCCTCGCGAAAATGGAAGAAGAAGTAATTGTACGCCTCGACGAGGGTCCCGATGTACTTGGGTTCCATCAGCCGCTCATACCCGCGACCCCGCTGGTGGATGCGCTCCAGGAGGACATCGGAACCCGCCTGCAGGTAGACGACGAGGTCCGGCGGCGCGAGATCCCGCTCCAAAAGCGGCGCGATCTGGTTGTAGATATGAAGCTCCCGATCGCTCAGGTTGATATTCGCGAAAATCCGGTCCTTCTGAAACATATAGTCGCTCACGATTCCTTCGTGAAAGAGATCGGGCTGCGTTCTCTGCTTCAACTCCTGGTACCGATTCACGAGAAAGAACATCTGGGTCTGGAAGGCGTACCGCCGGGGATCTTTGTAGAAATCCTCGAGGAACGGGTTTCCCTCCGGCTCCTCGAGGATCAACTTGGCGTGGAGACGCTCGGACAGAAGTTTCGCCAGGCTTGTTTTTCCGACTCCGATGACGCCCTCGACCGCAATGTACCGTCCCGGCACTCGCCCTGACCCGGATCAGTACCAGAACCGCCCGCCCTTGCGGACCGGAGGGTTCGGAGGGAGCTTCTTGATCATCTTGCGAATCGATTCCCCCGTGATCGGGTGCACGAAATCCGGGTCCAGCTCCAGAAGGGGCAGAAGCACAAACGCCCTCCGGTGCGCCTCAGGATGCGGGATTTTCAGATCGGGCTCGTCCACGGTCTCCTCTCCGTAGAAGAGGAGATCGAGATCGATCGGACGCGGTCCCCACCGCTGCGACCGTACCCGGCCCATCCGCTTCTCGATGAGGAGGAGCTGCCAGAGCAGCTCTCTCGGCTCGAGCGTGGTCTCGAGCCATACCGACGCGTTCAGGAACGCCGGTTGATCGACCTCCCCCACCGGGTCGGTATCGTAGAGCGAGGATACCCGGACGACGAGCGTCCGTGGCAGGTCGCGCATCGCTTCGACCGCCTTGCGGATGAGAAACTCGCGATCCCCGAGGTTGGACCCGACGCCCACGAACACCTTGCTCATGCGCGCGCCCTTTCGACAACGACTTCCGGGATCGTCGTGAAATCATCGACCGGGACGTGAAGCTTGCGCACGCGCACCCGCACGCGAGGCGAATCGAACTCCTGGATCAAGGCCAACGCCAGCTCTTCGGCAAGCGTCTCGAGGAGGCGGCACCGCGACATCTCGATCTGCGAGCGGACGAGCCGGTGCACCTCCTCATAATCGATCGCGTCGTCGAGCACGTCCGGGCGGCGCGTCGGCATCGGCGCGTAGGCCAGCTCCACGTCCGCTTCGATTCTCTGACCCAAGTCGCGC
>Ga0066709_100000887_pt1 | contig 18175 bp, 19 predicted proteins | sample GraSoiAngelo_158_FD_79665 | JGI IMG/M metagenome (GOLD analysis project Ga0066709, IMG submission 79665) | Grasslands soil microbial communities from the Angelo Coastal Reserve, California, USA - 14_1009_16_30cm | ecosystem: Environmental > Terrestrial > Soil > Grasslands | place: USA...
ACGGGAAGAACGGCCGGACAAACGGGCGAACGAACGGGCGTGAGACGAAAGGATGGCGGGGGAATGGCACCGCGACCGAGCGACTGGTGCCCAAGGTGGCGCCCCCGACTACAGGGCCAGTATTGCGAAATCCTTGAGCCCGGGCGAGGGCGGAGCCCGGCGCAACCAGCATACCCATCGCCAGGGCCAGCGAGGCTGCAACGACCATAGGGGCCGTCTTCACCGTCAATCTCTCTCCCATCTCTCCCACATATAGAAGACGCGCCGAGTGTGCGCCCGTGTACAGGCACCGTCAAGTCGTGCTCCAGTGAAACGGATGCGGTCCAAGATAGTCGCTGGCGTGTCTAACCGAGCACCAGCGCCACCACGGTCCCGCCTCGGATGCTCATGACTACCTGCCCGGCTCCCACAACGACGTCTTGTACCTTCTCGGGGCCATGCACGCCGAGTAGACCTGAGCGAGCCGATTCATCGTGTCGGGTGCCGCGACGCCGAATCCGATCAGGGCTCCCGACGTCACGAAGAGGGTCTTATCGCCATCCGACCACGCGGAGCGGACACGAGAGCCACACTCGGCCAGGTCGCTTCCCACAACCGCGGCCGTCACTCTCTTCGTGGCTTCGATATTCATGGAATACGCGCCAGCGCCGAGCCGCGCGATTCTCTACGCGCCCAGGCATCTACATGAGCGTCGCGCTCACGTGCTCAAGGCGCTCGGGCCCGGTGGAAAAGTCCCTCCAAACGGGGATAGACCTATCCACCGAAGAAGAGGGAGAAGAGCGTGGGGCGGTCTGGAGTTATCCACGCGCATCCACACCTTCCACCGAATTATTTCGCTGCCCGGCTTGACAGGCTCGTGTTTCGAGGACGACGATACGCGCGCCGTGATGCTGTTTGTCCGACTCAGATCGTTGCTCTTCGCGTCGTGCCCGGACCATCCGGTGGCGCTCTGCGAGAAATGCCGCCGAACTTACACGCCCGAGCAGCTCGGGACCGAGATCGGCGACGGCTGCTATCTCTGCCACGACTGCGGAGCCGATTTGAGAGAGTCAGTCGTCGCCCACGCGCGGACGTGCCCGAATCTCATACCGCAGAAGCCACTGGCGCGGATGGCGTCTGTCACCAGCTCGATGATCTCTCCAGCGGTGTCGAACCGTTTCGCGACCCGGCGTAGGGCTCGGCTCGGGCTGGACGTCCACACTGCGGCCAGGTAACAGGCGGGACCAGCGGCTTCAAGGTCTTTGTTCAGCGCGTCGCCAGACTCCCAGATCGCGCCACCCCTGAACCGCGTGCCGTGGCGTGCGCTCCCACGCGGCTCCACTCCGCCCAATGTGCCTGTGATGAGTGCAACGACCAAAACGGTCTCCACGATGGCGGGTTCTGGCCCAAGACATAGCTGCCGCTCACGCATCGGCCGCACGCTGCTTCACTCGTATCCGGAATTGTGGTGGCACGGAGTTGGCAGAGTGCATCGACAGCATGAAGGCAATTTGTGCATGGTGTGAGAGCGAGGGGCGGCGTGGCGATCTAGGTGAGCGCGAGCCGTTTGAAAACCCTGCGACGACCCACTGCATCTGCCCACGCCATCGAGAACGGCTCCTCGAACTCCTCCCATCGAAGTCATTTCCGGATGCCGAGTTGCTCATCGTCGTGCGCCGAAACGACACCGCGCTCTACGACTATCTCCAGCGCGCCTTCGCCGACGTGCGCGGTGTGAAGGTGATCATGGAGCGACGGGTGGGGGATCGCCGGGGGGCCCAGGGCCCTGTGGCCGACGAGCGCCGACTAGTGAGAACGCGGCGGATTCGGCAAGGCGAGGTTTCTACGCTCGGTTACACCGTTGTGCGATTCACGCCGAAAGTCACGACTCAATCGCCTACCGCCTGAGGGACCGGATAACAAGGATGGGCCACACGATGACGAGGGCAAGCAACAGGTCGACGACCACGCTCGGCAGGGCCGTGACGAATGTCGGCTGAATGACGAGGGTCGCCACGAGGGCAAGCGGGACCACGATCAGTGCAAAGATTCGGAACAGCATCCGTCGCATGGGCACCCCGCTTGAGGAACTGCCGGGGAGTCTAGCCGAACGCCACGACGCGCACCAGCAGGGCTCCGCGCGCGAGCGCGACTCGCCTGCCGTACGCCGCTACGGCAGACGACCGTGCGCAGCGAGGCGTCAGTCCTGGCGCTGGATGAGGCCGGTCACGACAAAGTCGGTTTCGCCGGGTCGGCCAAACACCGTGACCACGTCACCACGCTGCAGCAGCCCACGGGTCTTGGCGCTGATGCCACGAAGCAGGAGCGTGACCTCATTGCCGTCGGCCGCCCGGACCACCGCCGTGGCCCCGGCCAGCGATTCAATGCGCCCCTGGATGCGTTGGGATCGCACGAGAGGAACATCCGCCGGCGCCGGCGGGACGTCGGGCGGGTAGATCACCTGTGCTGCGAGCTGATCAGGGCGAGACCCTTCGAAGCCGACCACTGTCATCTGAGCCCCTCGTTCCAGGGTTGGAATGCCGGAAACCGCACGGAGGTCGGCATAGTAAACGGCCCCCTCGTCGCTCTTGAGCACCACCACGGCCGCACCAGACCCGAGTTTCGCCGGGTGGAGGAGCGTTCCAGAGACAACCCGGAAGTCGTTGGGTCCTGCAAGAGCGGGCGCCGGCAGGAAAGCCGCGAACGTAAGGACGGCGAGCGCGAATCTCATGTGACAGTCCTCCTCTGACAGCCCTACGCCGACTGGACCACCGTATCAGTTCCTTTGGTGAACCGTGCGCTCATCGCGACAACACGCGGACTTCCTGCGACTCCGTCCTGGATGACGACCGGCTGCGTCGCGCCTGCCGCGAACGTGTGTCGGGGAGCGAGCTGTACGACGGTGAGGACGAGAACGCCGACCATACCTCTCACGGCTGACTCCAGAGGCATGCCGATAGACAAACTATCGATCTACCGAGTGTAGCCGAGGACTTCGGTCAGACACTAAGTTTCTTCGAGATCGGCAAGGGGGGCACTGGATCACGAAATGGGACCGTCGCTGTCGACCACGCACCAGCCCAGCTTGCTCATTTCGTGGTCGACGTCGAGCCGATGGCGTCGCTCGAATCGCCGCCGCTCTCTCCCCGGAACCATGCGGTCAGCTGAGCGACGCTCCCCTTCACGACGGTCGAGGACGACCCTGACGTCGCGCCAGTCCTCGAAATGGCGGCGCAACTCTTCGTATCGGTCCAGGCGGCTACGGGCGACGACAAAGATGAGCACGCATCAGACTCCCATGGGCAGGCGGCCAACGCATCCTAGTCGCCCCGGGCCCGGTTGGCAAGGCGGGCGGCATGTGTTCCAGCGACGGGCGTGGTACCATGCAAACGCTCGAAACCATCCCGGAGCGTAGATGAAAGTCGCGGTCGAAGCGATCGAAGGGTGCAAGCGGCGTCTGGCTGTCGAGGCGCCGGTCGACGTCGTGCAACAGGAATGGGAGCGCGCCTACGGCCGCGTCCAGAAGCAGGCGCGTCTGCCCGGATTCCGCAAGGGCCACGTCCCGCGCTCGCTCGTCAAGGTGCACTTCTCCGACGACGTGCGCCGCGAGGTCGCCGAGCACTTGATCCCCGACGTGTACCGGCGCGCGCTCTCCGAGGCGAAGCTCGATCCGGTCAACGAGCCCGACCTCCAGGAGGTCCGGCTGGAGGAGGGCGCGCCGCTCAGCTTCGTCGCGGTCGTCGAGGTCAAGCCGGTGATCACGCTCGGCGGCTACAAGGGCGTCGAGGTCGAGCACGCGCCCGCGCCGGTCAGCGGCGACGAGCTCGCGGCGACGCTCGAACACATGCGCGAGCAGCAGGCGCAGTTCACCGCCGTCGAGCGCCCGGCCGCGACCGGCGACCTGGTCGTGGTCGACTACACGCTGGCCATCGACGGCCACGAGCCGTCGAGCCAGACCGGCTACGAGTTCCTGGTGGGCGCCAAGAACGTGCTGCCCGAGATCGACGACGCGGTGGTCGGGGTGCGCGCGGGCGAGGAGCGCGAGGTCACACTGCGCTTCGCCGACGACCACCGGCGCGAGGACCTGCGCGGGCGCGGCGGTCGCGCCACCGTCAAGGTCATCGAGGTCAAGGAGAAGGCGTTGCCCGCGCTCGACGACGAGTTCGCGAAGTCGCTCGGCGAGTTCGAGACGCTCGAGGCCCTGCGGGCCGAGCTCATGAAGCAGCTCGAGGCGCGGCGCGAGCACGACGAGCATCGGGCGCTGCAGGAAAAGATCGTCGACGCGGTGATCGCGCGGCACGAGTTCACGGTGCCGGACGCGCTGGTGATGCGCCAGGTCGCCCACCGGATCGAGCACGCGCGCGAGTCCATCCGGCGCCAGGGGATCGATCCGGAGCGGATGCCCTGGGACTACGACAAGCTGATCGCCGAGCTCCGCCCGGGCGCCGAGAAGGCCGTGCGCCGGGCCCTCATGCTCGAGGCGATCGCCGACAAGGAGGCGATCGCCCCCTCGGAGACCGACCTTGACGCCGAGGTGGAGAAGCTCGCGCAGGCGAGCCAGCGCCCGACACCCGCCGTCCGGCGTATGATGGAAAAGAGCGGCGACCTCGAAGGGCTCCGCCAGGGGTTGCGCGACCGCTTGACCCTCGAGCTGCTGGTCGCCAACGCGAAAGTCAAAGCCTGATCAGGCGAGCCCAACACAGGAGATTCTGATGGCGCTGGTCCCGATGGTCGTGGAGCAAACCCCGCGTGGCGAGCGAGCGTTCGACATCTTCTCGCGCCTCCTGAAGGAGCGCATCATCTTCCTGCCGACCTTCATCGAGGACGAGCTGGCGAATCTCGTGATCGCCCAGATGCTCTATCTCGAGGCGGACGACCCGGACAAGGACATCAACCTCTACATCAACTCCCCGGGCGGGTCGGTGACCGCGGGCATGGCCATCTACGACACGATGCAGTACGTGAAGCCCGCGATCTCCACCATCTGTATGGGCCAGGCGGCCTCGATGGCCGCGCTCCTGCTCTGTGCGGGCGCCAAGGGCAAACGGTTCGCCCTGCCGCACTCGCGGATCCTGATCCACCAGCCGCTCGGAGGCGCGCAGGGGCAGGCGACCGACATCGACATCCAGGCCCGGGAGATCCTCCGGATGCGCGAGGAGCTGAACCGCATCCTCGTGTACCACACCGGCCAGTCGATGGATAAAATCCAGCACGACACCGACCGGGACTTTTTCATGACCGCGGAGCAGGCGAAGGATTATAGAATCGTTGACGACGTGATCTCCTCCAAGCCGACGACCCGGCCTGTCACCGAAGCGGCAGCGCTCTCGATCCAGAGGTAGGGAGCGGATGGCCCGCGCGCGCGAAGGCAACGGAACCCTGCGGTGCTCGTTCTGCGGCAAGAGCCAGAACGACGTCCGCAAGCTGATCGCCGGTCCGACCGTCTACATCTGCGACGAGTGCATCGAGCTCTGCAACGACATCATCGCGGAGGAGTGGGAAGAGGAAAAGTCCCGCGAGCTCCGCAGCCTCCCGAAGCCGGCCGAGATCAAGACCGTCCTCGACCAGTACGTCGTCGGGCAGGAGCGCGCCAAGAAGGTCCTGGCCGTTGCGGTGCACAACCACTACAAGCGGATCGAGTCGGGCGGCGAGACGGGCGACGTCGAGTTGCAGAAATCGAACATCCTCCTGATCGGGCCGACCGGCTCCGGCAAGACCCTGCTCGCCCAGACGCTCGCGAAGATGCTGCGGGTGCCGTTCACGATCGCCGACGCGACGACGCTGACCGAGGCGGGGTACGTCGGTGAAGACGTCGAGAACATCATCCTTCGACTCCTGCAAGCAGCGGACTACGACGTCGAGCGAGCTGAACGCGGCATTGTTTATATCGACGAGATCGATAAAATCGCGCGCAAGTCCGAGAACCCGTCGATCACGCGCGACGTGTCGGGCGAGGGCGTGCAGCAGGCGCTGCTGAAGATCCTCGAGGGCACCGTCGCGAACGTGCCGCCGCAGGGCGGACGGAAGCATCCGCACCAGGAGTTCATCCAGGTCGACACCTCCAACGTGCTGTTCCTGTGCGGCGGCGCCTTCGTCGGGCTCGACAAGATCATCGAGAACCGCGTGGGGCGCTCCGGGATGGGCTTCGGCGCCGAGATCAAGAGCCGCCAGGAGCGGCGGATCGGCGATCTCCTGGCGATGATCCAGCCGGAGGACCTCCTGAAGTACGGGCTCATCCCCGAGTTCGTGGGCCGCCTGCCGGTGATCGCGACGCTCCACGACCTCGACGACCAGGCCCTGGTCCGCATCCTGCGCGAGCCGAAGAACGCGATCATCAAGCAGTACCAGAAATACTTCGATCTCGAGAAGGTGCGGCTCAAGTTCACCGACGACGCGGTGGCGGCGATCGCGCGCGAAGCGCTCAAGCGCGGCACCGGCGCGCGTGGGCTCCGCGCGATCCTGGAAGAGGTCATGCTGGAGATCATGTACGACCTGCCCTCGATCCAGGGCCTGAAGGAATGCGTGATCACCCGCGAAGTCATCCTCAATCGAGAAAGGCCGATCCTGGTCTCCGAAGCGAAAGAACAGACGGCCTGAGCGGTACCCTCTTTGTAGTCGCGACCCCGATCGGCAACCTCGAAGACATCACCCTGCGCGCGCTCCGCGTGCTCCGCGAGGTCGACCTGGTGGCCTGCGAGGACACACGGCGGACGCGGGCCCTGCTCACGCACTTCGACATCCACAAGCCGACCGTCAGCTACTACGAGCACAACAAGCTCGCGCGCGGCCCGGCGCTACTGCGCGATCTCGCGGCCGGGCGCTCGATCGCGCTCGTCACCGACGCGGGCACGCCGGGGATTTCCGACCCGGGCATCCTGCTGGTGCGAGAGGCGCGTGCCCATGGGGTCGCCGTGGTGCCGATCCCGGGCCCGGCCGCGGTCGTCGCGGCGCTCTCGGCCTCGGGTCTTCCGGCCGACCGGTTCGTGTTCGACGGGTTTCTGCCGGTGAAACCCGGCAAGCGGCTCCATCGCCTCCAGGCGCTCCGGGCGCTCGAGACGACGGTCGTGCTCTACGAGTCGCCGCACCGCATCGTGGCGACGCTCGGCGCGATCGGCGAGGTGTTCGGCGAGGTCGAACTGGTGGTGGCGCGCGAGCTCACCAAGCAGTACGAGGACATCGTGAGGGCGACGCCGCCGGCGCATCTGGCGCGGCTGGCCGCCGGCGAACCGCGTGGCGAGTTCACGCTGGTGATTCCGGCGACGTAGCCCAGGGGACCACGGCCCTTCGCATTCGACGCAGAGCGGCAGCGTGTATACTTCGAACGTCTATGGGCGTTCCCAAAGCGCTGACGATCGCCGGCTCCGATTCCGGCGGCGGCGCGGGCATCCAGGCGGATCTGAAGACCTTCTCGGCGTTCCGCGTGTTCGGGATGAGCGTGATCACCGCCGTGACCGCCCAGAACTCGCTCGGCGTCCAGGCCGTCTTCAACCTGCCTCCCGAGTTCGTCGGCCGGCAGATCGAGTCCGTGCTCTCGGACTTCGGCGCCGACGTGGTGAAGATCGGCATGCTCTCGACGGCGCCGATCATCGCCGAGGTGGCGGAGCGGTTGCGCGCTTATGCGCGGGAGGAAGCTGGGCGCGACCCCCTGCGGGTGGTGCTCGATCCGGTGATGATCGCCAAGTCCGGCGATCAGCTCCTGCAGCCGGAGGCTCGGGCCGCGCTCATCAAGGAGCTGCTGCCGCAGGCGCTGGTGGTGACGCCGAACCTTCACGAGGCGGAGGCGCTGGCGGACATGCCGGTCGCAACCGAGGCGGATATGGAGGAGGCCGCGCGCCGGATCCTGGCGCTCGGCCCCCGGAACGTGCTGGTGAAGGGCGGCCACCTCCGCGACGCGGCCACCGACATCCTCTGGAACGGGCGCGACTTCACGCGCTTCACGGCCGCGCGCCTGGCCTCGACCAGCACCCACGGGACGGGCTGCACGTTCGCGTCCGCGATCGCGGCGTGCCTGGCCCGCGGCCACGCGCTGAAGGACGCGATCAGCGAGGCCAAGGCGTACGTCACCGCGGCGATCCGCGAGGGCTTTCAGGCCGGGCGCGGGGTCGGCGCGCTCCGGCACTTCGTCGCGAGCTGGTAGGGCAATGGCGCCATCCGTCGACGACAAGATGTCCTTTCTGGAGCACCTCGGCGAGCTCCGCGTGCGGATCGTCCGGGCCCTCATCGCGCTGCTCGTCGGCACTCTGATCGGACTGCCGTTCAGCCAGTACATCGTGGATTGGCTGGCGCGGCCGGTGACCCGGCTGAACTACTCGCTGGTCTTCACGGCCCCGGCCGAGGCGTTCTGGGTGCAGATGAAGGTCGGGCTGATCGTCGGGATCTTCATCGCCGCGCCCGCGATCCTCTGGCAGGTCTGGGCGTTCATCGCCCCGGGGCTCCACGGGCACGAAAAGAAGTACGCGGCACCGTTCGTGATCATCGGCTCGGTGATGTTCCTCGCCGGCGGCGCGTTCTCCCTGTTCGTGGTGACGCCGTATGCCATCCAGTTCCTGCTGAGCTATGCGCGGCCGGGCCTCACGCCGATGATCACGCTGCAGAACCACATCGACTTCCTGCTGAAGTTCACGCTCGCGTTCGGCGCCGTCTTCGAGCTGCCGCTGGCCCTCACGATCCTGGCGCGCGTCGGCATCGTGAACGCGAAGATGCTCGCGAAGAACCGCAAGTACGCGATCCTCGGCGCGTTCATCGCCGGCGCGGTCCTGACGCCCACGCCCGACGCGTTCAACCAGACGCTGATGGCCGGGCCGCTGATCATCCTGTACGAGGTCGGCATCGTGTGCGCGCGCGTCTTCGGGCGAAAGCCCGCACCGGCGCCGGCTCCCGCGCCCGCCGAATCGGCCTAGATGGACTTCGCCTCTCTCGACCTCCCCGAGCCCGTGATGCAGGGGATCCGCGAGGCGGGCTTCGTGACCGCGACACCGATCCAGGAGGCGGCCCTGCCGTTGGCACTGCGCGGCAAGGACGTGGCCGGCCAGTCGCAGACCGGTACGGGTAAGACCGCCGCGTTCCTGATCGCCGCCTTCACCAAGATGCTGCGCACGCCAGCGCCGCCGCCGCCGGCGGGCGTGGGCTCGCCGCGCATGCTCGTCATCGCGCCCACGCGCGAGCTGGTCGTGCAGATCGAGTCCGACGCGCGGCTCCTCGGGCGATTCACGCCGTTCCGCACCCTGGCCGTCTACGGCGGCATCGACTACGCGAAGCAGCGCGAGACCCTGGCGGACGGCTGCGATCTTCTCGTCGGCACGCCGGGGCGCCTGATCGACTACCTCAAGCAGCACGTGTGGACCCCCCGGCGCGTCGAGATCCTCGTCATCGATGAAGCCGACCGGATGTTCGACATGGGATTCATCGCCGACCTCCGGTTCATCCTCCGGCGCCTGCCGCCGCACGAGAAACGGCAGTCCTACCTCTTCTCCGCGACGCTGTCGTTCCGGGTGCTCGAGCTCACCTGGGAATTCATGAACAACCCGACGCAGATCACGATCATGCCGCAGCAGAAAACGGCCGAGCGGGTCGAGCAATCGCTCTTCCACGTCGGCCGCGACGAGAAGTTGCCGCTGCTGCTGGGCCTCCTGCGCCGGGAGGGCGGCGACCGCATCCTGATCTTCACGAACACGCGCGAGGAGGCGCGTCGCCTCGAGGACCGGCTGACGCGCAACGCCTGGGAGACGCGCGCGCTCACCGGCGACGTCGACCAGAAGCGGCGTCTCAAGATCCTGAACGACTTCAAGGAGGGGCGGCTGCCCATCCTGGTCGCGACCGACGTCGCCTCGCGCGGGCTGCACATCGAGGCGGTGACCCACGTCGTCAACTGGGATCTCCCGCAGGACGCCGAGGACTACGTGCACCGGATCGGCCGCACGGCGCGCGCGGGGGCGGGCGGCAAGGCGATCAGCCTCGTGGACGAGGCGAGCGCCCTGGCGCTCGAGGCGATCGAGAAGTTCATCGGCCAGAAGATCGCGGTGGAGTGGGCGGACGACGACCTCTTTCTGTCGGAGATCAAGCCGACGGCGGAGGAGCGCCGGCGCTACAACGAGGAACGGCGCGCCCGGCTGGCGGCGCGCGATCGCTTCGGCGACCGCGGCCGCCGCGGCGGCCGCGAGCACGCGCGCGGGGGACCCGAGCGGCCTCGCCACGATCCGGCGCCGGCCGCGCCACCGCCCCCCGCCCCGCCCGACGGCGCCGGCGGCCGGCGCCCGAGGCGCCGACGTCGCGGACGCGGCGGAGGCGGACCGCGCCCGCCGGGTGCGCCTCAGCCCTAAAGCGAGAGTCCGGCGCGCGCTCGCCCGTACGCGGGCTCGTCGCTGCGCGTCGTGTCGGGATTCACCCCGCGCCGGATCGCCGTGTGGTAGATGAAGAGCTGGAGCGGCACCACCGTGAGGATCGGTGAGAGCAGCTCGTTCACCTCCGGGATCGCGATCGTCTCCGCGGCGAGCGACGCGATCTCGCGATCGTCCTCACGCGCCAGGGCGATCAGCGGCACGCCGATCTCCTTCGCGACGCGCGCGACGGCCAGGCACCGCTCGTGGGACGGTCCGGGCGGCGCCACCAGGAACACCGCGTCCTCACGCTCCAGCGCCGCCCAGGCGCCGTGCAGGAACTGCTCGCAGTTGAAGCCGGCCGCCATCGCGTGGCTGGCCTCGCTCATCTTGAGCGCCGCCTCCCAGGCCGTCGCCGTGTTCGGCCCACCACCCACGAACCAGTAGCAGCGCCGGTCGCCGTAACGGGCGGCGAGCTCCTCCCACGACTCCTGGCCGAGCAGCAGGGCCAGCATGTCAGGGATCGCATCGAGCTCTCGCGGGATGTCGCTGTCGCCGCCAACGGTCGCGGCGAGCGTCGCGAGGAGCGCCAGCGCCGCGGTGTAGCTGATCGTGTGGGCGCCCGAGCGCTCCTGGTCCACGGTGCGGAAGGTCCAGTCCGCTCCCGCAGAGCCGTCCGTGCTTTTGCCGGTGATCGCCACGGCGATGCCGCCGCTGGCCTTCGCCCGGGCGAGCGCCTCGAGCGTGTAGCGGTTGGTGCCGCGGTGACTCATGCCGATCACCCCGGTGCGCGCCGCCGGCTCGGGCCAGTAGCTCGCGAGCTCGAACGAGTGCACGGCGCACGCCCGCTGACCCAGGCGACCGGCGAGCGCGAAGAGCAGCTCGCCGACCAGCGCGGCGTGCCACGAGGTCCCGATGCCGGTGAAGAGGACGTGATCCATTTCGCGCAGCCGCGCGGCGGCCGCCTCGATCGCGTCACCCTGGCCTCGGGTGACGAGCCGCAGTGCGCCGGGCTGGGCGTAGATCGCGTCGTGCATGTAGTAGGGATGGGCGGTGCGCGGCGCCGGCGAGGGCTCAGCCACGACGGTGGTCCTCCGTTATCTCGCCGAGGGGAAGGCCGGCGCGCGCTTCTCGCGGAGCGCCTTCACGCCTTCGCGCACGTCGGGGTACGAGAACGAGAGCATCTCGAGCGCGAGCGACTGGTCGAAGATCGGACCGGCCTGACGCAGCCAGTTGTTGAGCGCGCGCTTGGTCCAGCGGATCGAGTGCTGGCTGCCCTGGGCGAGCCGATCGGCGACGTCGAAGGCCTTCGCCATGAGCTGGTCGAGCGGCACGCACATGCTCACGAGGCCGATGCGCTCGGCCTCCCGGCCGTCGATGAAGTCGGCGGTGAGCAGGTAGTATTTCGCCTTCGCCATGCCGCAGAGAATCGGCCAGAGGATCGCCGCGTGGTCGCCGGCGGCGACGCCCAGGCGCGTGTGGCCGTCGGTGAACCGCGCGGTCTCCGCGATGATGCTGACGTCGGCGAGGAGCGCTACGACGAGGCCTGCTCCCACCGCCACGCCGTTGATCGCCGAGACCACCGGCTTGTCGAGGTTGATCATGTTGTAGACGAGGTCGGAGGCTTCCCGCATCGTGCGCGTCAGCGCGTCCGGATTACCCGCCATATCCTCGACCAGCGCCAGGTCACCGCCCGCCGAGAACGCCTTGCCGGCGCCGGTGACGAGGACCACGCGCGTCTTCGGGTCGGCGTCCACCGTGAGCCAGACCTGCGTGAACTCCCAGTGGAGACGCGCGTTGGCGGCGTTCAACACCTCCGGCCGATTGATGGTGACGAGGAGCACCCCGTTCGGCTTGGGCTCGAACGTGAGGTGACGATAGTCGGCGTAGTCCATGACGTTCTCCTCAGGCGGGCTCCGGGCCGAGGCCGCCGCCTGTCCACGTGAACGAGTGCCCGGCCAGCTCTTCGGACAGCGGAGCGCCCGGCACCTCGACGGCGGCGCGTGCGTACGCGAGAACCGCACCGAACAGGTCGGGCGTGTTGATCCGCTTGAACCACAACGGCTGCCCGTGGAGGTACACGAAGACGACGTTCGCCTCGCTACACGGGCCGAGGCACTCGGAGAAAGCCAGGCGCACCCGTCCCTGGAGGCCGGCCGCATCGAACGCGCGTCGCAGCGCCGGCCGCACGATGCGCGCGGCGCCGTTGTTCGTGTGGCCGCAGCAGCAGCCGAAGCAGGCGAAGATCAGCCCGGTGTCAGCCATGCACGGCCATGGTACCCGAGCTTCGAGCGCGCGCGAGAAGGAGCAGGCTTGTGAGCGCGAGCGCGGCGGTCCAGAGGGCGGGCAGGAACCCGGCCAGGTGCATGCCGAGGATACCGGAGAGGAACGGGCCGAGGAAGAGCCCGCCGTCCACGCAGACGCGATAGAGCCCGGTCCGCCACGAGACCTGCTCGGCCGCGGTCTCCCGCCGCAGCACGCTGAGGGGTAGCATCCAGCCGGACATCGAGAGGCCGAAGAGCGCGCACCCGAGGACGACGACCGGGAGCGTGCCGAAGCCGACGAGCGCGTTCGCGGTCGCCATCACCATCAAGATCACAGAGAGCACGCGCGCAGCACCCCGCCGGTCGGCGAGGATGCCCGTGGGGATCAGCGCGGCGATGTCGAAGACCTGCTGCACCATGAAGAGCCGCGCGACGCCCGCGCGCTCGAGCCCGAACTCGCGGCTGACGCGCAGCGGGACCAGGAACTGCTCCATCGTCGAGTACGTGAGGGCGATCATTCCACCGGCGGCGAAGGCGAGCGGCACCAGCGACGGGCGTCGGGTCTGGTCCGCGTGCGAGGTCGGGTTCACGGCTGTGCCATTCGTCGCCTGCCGCGCGAAGAGGGGCTGCGCCCCCGCGCCGTCCTGTGCCGGCAGCGCCGCGAGCAGCTTGGGAACGGTGATGACACCGATGAGCTGGGGCGTGCACGTGAGCAGGAACGCCGTGTTCCACGGAAGGGACCCCGGCAACGCCGCGATCACGGCGGCGCCCCCGAGCATCCCGATCATCGCCGAGAGCTCGTACGCGGCCAGCGCCGCGGCGAGGTTCGTCCCCGATTGGAAGCGGAGGATCGCCGTCAGTCCGCCCACCATGCTGAGGGCCTGCCCGAGGCCCATGAGCAGCCGCCCCAGCACGAGCATCGGCAATCCTCCGCCGCTGGTGACGCAGAGCGCGCCCGTCGCCAGCACCAGCGGCCCGAGCCACAACGCCCGGCGCAAGTTGTGGGTCAGGAAGAGGCCGATGGGAATGGCCGCGACCATGCGGGCGAATCCGAAGGCGCCGGCCACGAGGCCGAGCTGCCAGTCGGCCAGGGCAGCGCTGCGCGCCATGTCGGGCAGGACGGCGGGGAAGGCGCCCCCCGAAAAGATGTTGGAGAAGGTCGTCAGGCACAGCAGAGCGGTCAGGGACGTCACGAGGCCTTTTATGGTAAACCATTGCCCCATGACCGACGCCAGGACGATCCGCCTGGACGTGCGGGGTGAAGTTGCCCGCATGACGTTCGACCGACCGGACGTGCTCAACGCCGGCAATGCGCGCTTCGCCGCGGAGCTCGCCGAGGTGGTCGCGGCGCTCGGCGCTCGGGACGACGTGCGCGTGGTCGTCATGACCGGCGCGGGCCGGGCGTTCCAGACCGGCGTCGACCTCAAGGCGCTCGCGGCCGGCGAGCTGAGTCTCGCCGACCTGGTCCGGTGGGAAGACGCCATGACCGCGCTCGAGCGCATGGACAAGCTGGTCATCGCGGCGATCAACGGGCACTGCATCGGGGGCGGCCTCCAGCTGGCGCTCGTCTGCGACTACCGGCTGGCGGCCGAAGACGCGCTGCTCAGTCTGCCGGCCGTCAAGGAGTGTCTGATCCCCTCGATGGCGCTCTACCGCTTGCCGCGACTGATCGGGCTGGCCCGCGCCAAGGAGCTGATCCTGCTGGGTGAGCCGATCACCGCGCGCGAGGGCGAGCGTATCGGTCTCGTGAACCGCGCGGTGCCGCCGGCGGACTTTCCCAAGGCGCTCGACGAGACGATCGAGCGGTTCCTGGCGCTTCCGCCCGTGAGCGTGACCGCGAGCAAGCGCTTGAGCACGCGCGCCTTCGACCTCGACTTCGAGTCGTTCCGCGAGGAGATGAACGCGGCCCTGGCCGGATGCTTCGCGTCCGACGACCACCAGCGCGCAATGGCCACCATCCGATCGAAGAAACGGAGCCGATGATGAAGATCCTCTACACGCCCCTGATGATCGTGCCGTCGGTCAGCCCCGAGCAGCGCGCCGCCATCCTCGAGGCCGCTGGCCCGGGCTCGACCTTCGTCGAGGCGAAGGACGCCGCCACCCAGCGGCGCGAGATCGTAGACACCGACGCGCTCTTCGGCCGCGTGTCGCCCGAGATCTTCGCGCTGAACAAGCGCATCCGCTATTACCAGTCGATCGGCGCCGGCGTAGACTCGATCCTCACGCAAGAGCTGGTCGAGAGCGACGTGCCGCTGGCCAGCGAGAAGGGCGGCGTTGGCATTCACCTGGCCGAGCACGCGTTCGCGCTGCTGTTGTGCCTGACCCGCGGCTTGCACACCGCGATCCGCCAGCCGGACTACACGTTGCGCGAGCCGATCCGCCTGCTGCAGCTCGAGCTCTACGACCTGACGATGGGCATCGTCGGGTTCGGCGGCACCGGGCGCGAAGTGGCGCGCCGGGCGCTCGGCTTCGGCATGCGCGTGCTGGCGGTCGACATCGAGGACGTCGCCCCGGAGCCCGGCGTCGAGGCGATCTGGAAACCAGATCGCCTCGGCGAGCTGCTCGGCGCCTCCGATGCCGTCGTGATCTGCCTGCCGCTCACGAAGGCGACCCACCATCTGTTCACGCGCGATCTCTTCCGGAAGATGAAAAAGACCGGCTACCTGATCAACGTGACCCGGGGCGCGATCGTCTACGGCGACGACCTGCTCAAGGCGCTCGACGAGGGGATGATCGGAGGCGCCGGGCTCGACGTCACCGATCCGGAGCCGCTCCCGGCCGGCCACCGGCTCTGGACCCACCCACGCGCGATCGTGACGCCGCACACCGCCGGCGGCTCGCCGCGCCGCGCCGGGCGCGTCATCGAGACGTTCTGCGAGAACCTGCGGCGGATGCGCGCGGGCCAGCCGTTGATCGCGCTGATCGACAAGCGCAAGGGGTACTGAGCGCGCGCCTCACACCGGGCGCTCGAAACCATACTCGCGCGTCTGGTTGAGGTCGTCCGGTAACGTCCGCTCGCCGGTTCGGCTGAAGCCCATACGCGTGTAGAGCCGGTGCGCCTGGTCGAAGCGCGTGTCGGACCAGAGGATCAGGCGCCCGATCTTCTGAGCGCGACACCAGTCCAGGACCGCCTCGACCAGCGCCCGTCCCGTCCCGCGGCCACGCAGACGAGAGTCGAGATAAAGGCGATGGAGCTCGGCCGTGTCGTCGTCGACCCGCTCGACGCCGACCGATCCCACGACCGCGTTCCGCTCGAGCACGACGAAGAACGCTCCGCGCGGGGCCGAGTAGTGCTCATCGAATCGAAAGAGGTCTGGGACCTCGACCTCCGGCGCGTAGACGAAGCCGTATTCGGCGTACACGCGGCCGATGAGGCCGACCACTCCGGGCGCGTCGGCGCGGCCCGCCGGTCGGACGAGCAGCGCGGCGTCGCGCGCCCGGACGCGCGGGCTCAGCCGGGCGGCCACGCGATCCCACGGCAGCACGATGACGGCGATCCCGAGGAGCACGAGCGCCATGCCGGCCAGTCGGAGCGGGCCGAATCGCTCGCCGAACACCAGGGCGGACGAGTAGCCGCCGACGAACGGGACGAGCAGGGCGAACGGCGTCACCGCGGCCGCCGGGTACTGGCGCAGCAGCCGGCCCCAGATCGCATAAGCCAGGACGGTCGCGACCAGGCCGAGGTACAGCGTGGCCGCGACACCGAGCCACGATGAGCCCGAGACGGCCTGCGCGAGAGCCGCGGGGCCATCCAGCAGCAGCGAGAGCGCCAGCGCCGGAAGGGGAGGCACCAGACTGAGCCACACGATGAGATCGAGCATCTCCACGTCGCCGATCCGCTTCAGAAGAATGTTGCCGACTCCCCAGCTGACCGCCGAGCCCATCGCGAGGCAGAAGCCGACGACGGTCAGATCGTGGCCGACGGTGAGAACGATCAGCACCAGGCCGGCGAACGCCACGGCCACGCCGGACAGCTGGCGCGAGGTCGGCCGTTCACGCAACGTCATCGCGGCGAACAGGATGGTGAAGAGCGCCTGGGTCTGGACGAGCAGTGACGCCAGGCCGGGCGGCACGCCGTTGGCGATCGCGAAGAACTGGAGCAAGAACTGGCCGGCGAAGAGCGTCGCCCCGATCGCGATGAGTTGCGGCCATGGGAGCGGCGGCCGGGGCAGCACCAGGGCCGGGACGGCCGCGATCAGGAATCTCAGCGCGGTCAACTGCGGCGGCGAGAGGCTCTCGAGCCCGATCTTCGTGGCGACGAACGCCAGGCCCCAGATGACGACGACGAGCAGCGCGAGTGCGACGTGGAGGGGCTTCAGGGCCCGGTCAGCCCTAGCTCAGGATGGCGCGACGGTAGTGGCTGGGATAGACGATCACCGGGCGTGTGGGCAGCGCCGCCAGGTCCTGCGCGATCTGCCAGCCGAGCGTCTTCAGCGCCTCGACATCGGAACGCTCGCGTTCGGCGAGAAGAGCCCACGCCGTCGCCTCGTCGAGCGCCGCGACGATCACGGGCCCGATGAAATCGTCCTCGGTGATCCGCTCGAAGAAGTAGAGCGTCACTCCGGCTTGAGGTCTGGGCGCTTGAGCGCGAGCGCCGACCACTCGAGGGTCGCCTTGCGCTTGAACTCGATCGCCTTTTCCCATTCTTCCAGCGAATAGCAGTCGCGCTCGGCGACACAGCGAATCTCGGTCACCGTGCGCTCGTCGAGACCCAGGCGCTCGGCGATCTGCTTGTCGGAGAGGCCGGGCTGGTCGATCCGCTGGAAGGAGTTGCAGAGCTTCAGCACCTCGTCCTTGTAGCGCTTGTAGACCTCGGGATCGAGCTTGAAGACACCCACTTACCTCATCTCCTTGAGCCCGTGGGCGGCGGGACACACGCGCATGCACTCGAAGCACTGCGCGACGTTCGTCGACGAATAGGTGATCGCCCAGAGGCTCCGCGTGAAGAAATCGCCGTAGAGGAGCATCTTGCGCTTGTCGCGATCGGGCTCGTTCAACGTCTCCTCGAGCACCTTCTGGAAGCCGCCGACCCAGTGCGTGTGCACGCGCGTGTTGCAGCGGGCGGCGTCGTAAAAGGTCCGCACGGCTCGTCCGTTCTCGAGCTTGCCCGAGAGACAGCCACCGTCCGAGCCTGGGCAGATCTTGAGGCACGGCGTGGTGCCCTCACGCTCCCACATCTCGCGGCAAGGCGGCGCCGGGCACGCGGGCTCGGTCTCAACACGGTCGGCATCGAACGGCGCCGTGGTGATCACCGCACTCCAGTACATGAAGCCGTGCTCGCGGTGCAGCACGGGACCGGCCAGCGATCGCGAGCCGAGGCCGGCGAGCTGGGCGGCGAGCATCAGCGACAGGAACGGCGTGTCGCCGCTGGCGGTGCCGGGCGGGACGTAGAGCGCGTAATAGCCGAACTCGTGCTCGATGTACTGGGCAAGCCGGCGGCCGACCCCCTGGATGCGCTCGGTCGTCCCCATCGTCTGGAGGACCCAGGGCGAGGTCGCCGCCCAGTCGCCTTCACGCGGTTGCGCCCCGCCGACCACGACGACCGATCTGGCCCCCGGCAGGAGATCGCCGGGGCGATGCTTCTCCGGGGCATAGGAGTCAAAGGCCGCCGCGTCG
>Ga0066709_100000888_pt1 | contig 18167 bp, 15 predicted proteins | sample GraSoiAngelo_158_FD_79665 | JGI IMG/M metagenome (GOLD analysis project Ga0066709, IMG submission 79665) | Grasslands soil microbial communities from the Angelo Coastal Reserve, California, USA - 14_1009_16_30cm | ecosystem: Environmental > Terrestrial > Soil > Grasslands | place: USA...
CCGGAGCGGTTGATCGACGGCGCGCGGGCCCCGATCAGGCGGGCCGGATTGGGCGCAGCACGCGCGCCGGCAGGCCGGCGGCGAGCGTGAACGGCTCGAGATCGCTCGTCACCACGCTGTTGGCGCCGACCACGCACCGCTCGCCGATCGTCACGCCGCTGGTAACGACCACGTGGGCGCCAAGCCAGCAGTTGTCGCCTATGCGCGTCGGTCCCTTGCTCTCGAAGCCCTGCCAGGTGATCGGCATGCCGGGATCGTCGTAGCGATGGCTCGAGTCGCTCACGAAGCATCCATTGGCGAGCATGCAATGCTCGCCGATCTCCACGAGCTCCTGGGCGGCGATCATCACGCCGAGGTTGAGGAACGTGCCCGCGCCGATGCGCACGCGCGCGTCGCCCGGAGCGGTGATCCACACGCCCGGCTCGAGCAGCACCCCGGGTCCGATCTCCAGGCGCCCCGCGCGCAGCGCCTCCAGCACGTTGCCGTGCACCGGCCAGCGCACGAACGCCTCGCGGCGCAGAAACTGCCAGTGGATCCCGGCGCGGTTCCAGGGCAGCGAGTTGCGCTCGTACCAGCGCCACTTCTGCGCCCACAGCCGGGCGCGGCCAACGCCCTCGATCAAGCGGCGACCTTCGCCGCTCGCCGGCGACGTCCGCCGTCGGCGGCGGAGCTCTTGCCGCGCCGCGCCGCCGGCACGAGCACGCGGCTGAGGAACCGCCCCGTATGGGAGGCCGGCTCGGCGGCCACGTCCTCGGGGGTTCCCTGCGCGATCGCCAGACCGCCCTCCTCGCCCCCCTCGGGACCCATGTCGATGATCCGGTCGGCGCACTTGATCACGTCGAGGTTGTGCTCGATCACGACCACGCTGTTGCCGGCCTCGATCAGCCGGCGCAGCACATCCAGCAGCCGCTGCACGTCGGCGAAGTGCAGGCCCGTGGTGGGCTCGTCGAGGATGTACAGCGTGCGCCCGGTCGCCACCTTGGACAGCTCGGTGGCGAGCTTGATGCGCTGGGCCTCGCCGCCGGACAGCGTCGTGGCGGGTTGCCCCAGGCGCACGTAGCCGAGCCCGACCGCGTTCAGCGTCTCCAGCCGGCGGCGGACCTTGGGGATGTGCTCGAAGAAGCCAAGCGCCTGCTCGACCGGCATGTCGAGCACATCGGCGATGTTGCGACCCTTGAAGCGGATCTCGAGCGTCTCGCGGTTGTAGCGCTTTCCGTGGCATTGCTCGCACGGCACGTACACATCGGGCAGGAAGTGCATCTCGATCTTGATCTGCCCATCGCCCCGGCACACCTCGCAGCGTCCGCCCTTGACGTTGAAGCTGAAGCGGCCCGGCTTGTAGCCGCGCGCGCGCGCCTCCGGGGTCTTGGAGAAGAGGTCCCGGATCACATCGAACAGGCCCGTGTACGTGGCTGGGTTGGACCGCGGCGTGCGCCCGATCGGCGACTGGTCGACGGCGATGATCTTGTCCAGCTGGTCGAGGCCGTGGATCGCGCGATGCGCGCCCGGGCGCTGGCGCGCTCGGTGCAGGCTGTTGGCCACGGACTTGAACAGCACGTCGTTGACCAGCGTCGACTTGCCCGACCCCGACACCCCGGTCACGCAGGTCAGCACGCCGAGCGGTACACGCACGTCGATGTCGCGCAGGTTGTGCTGGCTCGCACCGAGGATCTCGATGTAGCCGCTGGGGCGCCGGCGTCGTCGTGGCGTGTCGATCGCGCGCACCCCGGCCAGGAACTGCCCGGTGAGCGACTCCGCCACGTGTTCGACATTGGCCGCCGTGCCCTGCGCCACGACATGACCGCCGTGCTCGCCCGCGCCCGGGCCGAGGTCGACGAGATGATCGGCGGCGCGCATCGTCTGCTCGTCGTGCTCGACCACGATCACGGTGTTGCCGAGGTCGCGCAGCCGCTCGAGCGTGCCGATCAGCTTGGAGTTGTCGCGCTGGTGCAGTCCGATCGAGGGCTCATCGAGGATGTAGAGCACCCCGACCAGCGAGGACCCGATCTGGGTTGCCAGCCGGATCCGCTGCGCCTCGCCGCCCGAGAGCGTGGCCGCCGCGCGGTCCATCGACAGATAGCCGATGCCGACGTTCTCCAGGAACTGCAGGCGCTCGGAGATCTCGCGCAGGATCAGCCGCGCGACGTGGCGGTCGGTCTCCGAAAGCTCGATCTCGGCGAGCCACTGGAGCGCTCGCCGCGCTGACAGCGCGCAGAAATCCTCGATCCGCGCGCCGCCCACGAGGACGGCGCGCGACTCGGCCCGCAGCCGCGCGCCCCCGCATGCGGGGCAGGGCCGCAGCGACATGAACTCCTCGATTTTCTCGCGCGTGAACTCCGACTCGGTCTCGCGGTAGCGGCGCTGCAGGTTGGCGACGATGCCCTCGAACCTCGTCGCGTACGAGCGGCGCCGCCCATAGCGATTGCGGTAGGACACGCGCACCGGCTCCCCGTCGGTGCCGTGCAGGAACAGGTCGCGGTGCTCGGTGGGGAGATCCTGCCATGGCACCTCCAGATCCACCCCGTAGCGTTCGGCGATCGCCTCGGTTAGCAGCTCGTAGTAGCTGGAGGAGCTGTTTGCCCATGGCGACAGTGCGCCTTCGGCGATCGACAGGGTTGGATCGGGCACGATCAGCTCGGGGTCGATCTCCATCTGCGAGCCCAGTCCAGTGCAGTGATCGCACGCCCCGTGCGGCGAGTTGAACGAGAAGATCCGCGGCTCGAGCTCCACCAGCGACGGACCGTGCTCCGGACACGCAAAGCGCTCCGAGAACGTGAACACGCTGCCGGGCTCTGGCGCGTGGCCGGGGACGATCTGCGCCGCCGCGGCCCGCACCCCCAGCGCGCCGGTCGAATGCGGCGCGACACCCGTGTCACGGTCGGAGTCCGAGGAGTCGCGCGACGCCACGACCTCGATCTCGACCAGCCCGTCCGCCTGCGCCACCGCCGTCTCGATCGAGTCCGCGAGGCGCTTGCGCACGTCGTGGCGCATGATCAGCCGGTCGACCACGATCGAGATGTCGTGCTTGTAGCGCTTGTCCAGCACGATCGACTCCTCCAGCATGCGCACGCGGCCGTCGATCCTGACGCGGGCGAAGCCGTCCGCGCGCAGCTCGGCCAGCAGCTTGCCGTACTCCCCCTTGCGTCCGCGCACCACCGGCGCCAGCACCATGAAGCGCGTGCCTTCGGGCAGCTCCATAACCTGGTCGATGATCTGCTCGGCCGACTGCCCCACGATCGGCCTGCCGCAGATCGGGCAGTGCGGCTTGCCGACGCGCGCCCACAACAGGCGCAGGTAGTCATAGATCTCGGTCACCGTTCCCACGGTCGAGCGCGGGTTGCGCGAGGTGGTCTTCTGGTCGATCGAGATCGCCGGCGAAAGCCCTTCGATGGAGTCCACGTCGGGCTTGTCCATCTGGCCCAGGAACTGCCGCGCATACGCCGACAGCGACTCCACGTAGCGGCGCTGGCCCTCGGCGTAGATCGTGTCGAACGCCAGCGAGCTCTTGCCCGACCCGGACAGGCCCGTGATGACCACGAGCGCGTTGCGCGGCAGCGCGAGCGAGATGTCCTTGAGGTTGTGCTCGCGTGCCCCCGAGATAACGATTTGGTCGCCGCCGCCCATCCGCAGCCTATTCTATGACTGCGAACAGATGTTCGCCCAAGGGCTGGGACCCGTCGGCGCCCGCGTCGGGGTCGGGGCGTCCTCAGTCTTCGATCGCCGCGTACACCTCGTCGATCAGCGACTGACGCTCGGCGAGCTGGAAGTGCTCCGCCAGGTAGCGCTCTGTGGCCGCGCGCGACTCGCCGCTGAGAGCCATGTTCAGGGCCACCAGCCGCGCCCCGTCGAGATCGCCGTTGTCGGCCGGCGGAGCGCTCTCCGAGCTCGCCGCCGGCGCCGGCGAGGGCACCGCGGGCTGCGCCGCGCGCTCCGCAGCTGCGCCCTGCGCCCCGGTGCGCTCCGCGCCTGCGTCCCGTGCCCCGGTGCGCTCCGCGCCCGCGCCCTGCGCCCCCGCGCGCTCGGCCTGCTGCGCCTGCCCGGCGGACGCTGCCGGAGCGTCGGCACGCGCGCGCTGGACGCGCCCGGGCGCTGCCGCTGGCCCCGCTGCGGCGGCGTAGAGCTCGTCCATGCTCGCGTCCAGGGCCGCCACGTCGCTGGCAACCCGCCCGGCGCCGTCGCGCAGGTTGTCAAGCAGCGCGCCCACCTCGCCCTCGAGCGTCGTCACCCGCTGCAGCAGCGCCGAGGCCGCCTGCGCCACCTCGGCGAGGTGCGCGCGCGCTCCCGCGATCGCCTCCTCGCGCGTTCGTTGGGCATCACTGTCGGCGCCGCCGCGCAGGTTGCTCGCGCGCTCGAGCGCGTCGCGCTCGATCTCGGCGGCTGCCTTCTCGGCCGCGCGCAGGATGCTCTGCACCTGGCTGCTCGCCGCTGCTGCGAGCGACAGCTCCTCGCCATCGGCGAGGCCGCGACTGAGCTGCTCCAACTCGGCGGCCAGCGCGTGCAGATGCGCATCCACGGCCGCGGGCTCATAGCCGCGCCTGACGATCGGGAAGTCGCGGCGCTCGATCGCCTGGCGGTCGATGTCCACAGCGCCAATCCTAGGCTATGTCTGCGGCCACCTCGGCGGGGATGACGTTCCCGATCTAGCTGTCAGGGCCCGGCTCACCGCCGCTCAGAGCCGGGGCGATCGGCGCCTCGCTGGCGTGCAGCTCGCGCAGGTCGCGGCGCAGCTCGCGCAGCTCGTCGCGGAGCTGGGCCGCGTACTCGAAGCGCAGCTCATCGGCGGCGGCCAGCATCTCCTCCCCCAGCTCGACCACCAGCCGCGCCAGCTCATGCCGGGGCATCTCCTCCGCGGCACCCGACCGGCCGCGACGGCGCCGCCGTCGATCGCCCCTGCGCCCGCGCGGGACGCCCGACTCGGTCTGCAAGAACTCGGCGATGTCGGAGATGCCCTTGACGATCGTGGCGGCGGTTATGCCGTGCCGCTCGTTGTAGGCCAGCTGGATCTCACGGCGGCGGTCGGTCTCGGAGATCGCAGCATCCATCGCCCGCGTGGGTTTGTCGGCATACATCAGCACCGTGCCCTCGACGTTGCGGGCGGCTCGCCCGATCGTCTGGATTAGCGAGGTCTCGCCGCGCAGGAAACCCTCCTTGTCGGCATCGAGGATTGCCACCAGCGAGACCTCGGGCAGGTCCAGTCCCTCACGCAGCAGGTTCACGCCCACCAGCACGTCGTACTCCCCCAGCCGCAGGTCGCGGATGATCTGGATGCGCTCCAGCGTGTCGATCTCCGAGTGCAGGTAGCGCGTGCGGAAGCCCATCTCGAGCAGGTACTGCGACAGGTCCTCGCTCATCTTCTTCGTCAGCGTCGTCACCAGCACGCGCTCGTCGCGCTCCACGCGCGAGCGCACCTCGTTCATAAGGTCGTCGATCTGGTTGCGCGTCTCGCGCACCTCCACGAGCGGATCGACGATCCCGGTGGGGCGCACGATCTGCTCCACGATGCGGGTCGAGTTGTCGCGCTCGTATGGGCCGGGGGTGGCGGACACGAGCAGCAGCTGCGGCGTGATCGAGAGGAACTCCTCGAAGGTCTGGGGCCGGTTGTCGAGCGCGCTGGGCAGGCGAAAGCCATAGTCCACGAGCGTCTGCTTGCGCGAGCGATCGCCCTCGAACATACCGCCGAGCTGCGGCACGGTCTGGTGGGACTCGTCGATGAAGCAGATGAAGTCGCGCGGGAAGTAGTCGATCAGGCAGTACGGCCGCTCGCCGGGCCGGCGTCCGTCGAGTATGCGCGAGTAGTTCTCGATGCCCGCGCAGAAGCCCATCTCCCGCAGCATCTCCATGTCGTACTGCGTGCGCTGGCGCAGGCGATGAGACTCGAGCGGCCTGCCCTCGGACTCCAGCTGCGCGCAGCGCTCGTCGAGCTCGCGTCCGATCTCCTCGACGGAGGCCTCGATGGTGCCCTCCTTGACGTTGTAGTGGGTCGCCGGCCAGATCGCCACATGCTCGAGGTCGTCGGCGATCAGCTCTCCTGTGAGCGGGTCGAAGTGCTGCAGGCGCTCGACTTCGTCGCCGAACAGCGTCGCCCGGAAGGCGGTCTCGGCGTAGGCGGGAAACACCTCGAGCGTCTCGCCACGAACCCTGAAGGTTCCGCGAGACAGCACGGTGTCGTTGCGCGCGTACTGGATCGAGACCAGCTTGCGCAGCAGCCGGTCGCGATCGATCTCCTCGCCGCGCTTGAGGATCTGCATGTTCATCTCGTACGTCTGCGGCGAGCCGAGGCCGAAGATGCACGAGACGGATGCCACCACGATCACATCCCGGCGCGCGAACACCGCCGCGGTGGCCGCGTGGCGCAGGCGGTCGACCTCCTGGTTGATCGCCGAGTCCTTCTCGATGTACAGATCCCGGCTGGGCACGTAGGCCTCGGGCTGGTAGTAGTCGTAATAGGAGACGAAGTACTCGACCGCGTTGTCCGGGAAGAAGGTCCGGAACTCGTTGCACAGCTGCGCCGCGAGCGTCTTGTTGTGGGCGATCACGAGCGTCGGGCGCTGCACCTCCTGGATTACCCCGGCCATCGTCATCGTCTTGCCGGTGCCGGTGGCGCCGAGCAGCGTCTGGAAGCGCTCGCCGGCGGTCACGCCCTCGGCGAGGGCGCTGATCGCCTGTGGCTGGTCCGCCGTCGGGGTGAAGGCGGAGTCGAGTTTGAACTCGGGCACCACCCCACCGTAGCGGGGCGCTACGCCAGTCCCAGCTCCCGCGGATAGGTCGCCCGGTAGGCCTGCCGGGCGGCCAGCACACGCTGCACGTACGCTCGCGTTTCGCCGAACGGGATCGCGGCGAGCGTAAGCGTCCGGCCGGTCGCGTCGGCGCGGGCCACCCAGCTGTCGACGTTTGCCACGCCGCCGTTGTAGGCGGCGAGCGCAAGCATCTCGTTGCCGCCGTAGTGATCGAGCAGGTAGCGCAGGTAGTAGCTGCCATACGCCACGTTGATGCTGGGCGTGGACAGGTCGCTCGCGGTGAACCTGCTCCCCCCGGATCGGCGCGCGATGAAGTAGGCGGTCGCCGGGAGGATCTGCATGAGCCCTTGCGCACCCGCGGCGGACGGTCGCGGGTCGAACTTCGACTCCGCATAGATCACGGCGGCGATCAGCGCCGGGTCCAGGTGCTCGGCCGCCGCCTGCTGGCGGATCACGCTCGCCTGGCTGAGCGGCAGGCTGAGCCGGCGCACGGCCGTGTCGAGCGCCGAGACGACCAGTGCCACCAGCGCCGCGGCCAGCACCAGCGCCGCAACTGTGCCTAGCGCTCGCCTGCTCATGGCGCTAGCTTGTCAAGCACGGACGACAGCTCGCGCTCGAGATCTTCCCTGGTTCCGTCATTGCGCACCACGAACGTCGCCCTTCGCGCCTTCTCCTCCTGGCTGAACTGGCGCGAGGAGCGCTCGTCGGGCAAGACGTGTCCGCGCCCGGCCGCGCGCTTGCTCCGAACGTGCTCGTCGCTGACGATCGCGATCGTCACGTCGTAGCCGTCGGTCAGGCCGGACTCGAACAGCAGCGGGACCTCGATCACGGCCGCGCGTGGCGGCGGCGTGCGTCCGCGCACCTCGCGTATCCAGGCGCCCGCGCGCTTTCCCACGAGTGGCCACAACAGGCCCTCGAGCCACGCTCTGTCGGCGTCGTCGGCAAACGTCTTGGCGGCAACGGCCGCTCGGTCCACCACGCCACCGGGCGCGACCTCCTCTCCGAAACGGTCGACGACGGCGTCGCGGACCTGCGCGCTCGCCAGCAGCTCGTGCACCACCGCGTCCGTCGACAGCACCGCCGCGCCCAGCCGGGCCAGCGCCTCGAGCGCCGTCGACTTGCCGGCGCCCATGCCTCCGGTCAGCCCGACGATCGGAACGGCCGGCTGCACGCGCGGGACCGCTCCCGGGCGCGTCAGTCCCGCGCCGGCTCGACAGCCGCGTCGGGGCCCTGCTGCGAGGCGCCGCCACTCTCGCCCGCGGGTGGCTCGCCCTCCGCGGAGGCCCCATCGCCCTCGCCGGAGCCCTGCCCGTCCTGCGCGCCGGCGCCGTCGGGCTGCGCGCTGCCGCCGGCCTCTGCCCTGCCCTGCTCGGCCTCGACCGGCGCGGCAGGCACCGCGGCCTCCGTGACTGGCGCCTCCGAAGCAGCCTCCGCCCCGGCCTCGGCCTCGACATCCGCAGTGCCCTCCGCCCCGGCCTCCGAACTGGCCTGCGACTCCGCCGCGGCCGCGGTCTCGACATCCGCACCGGCCTCTCCCCCGGCTTCCGAACCGGCCTGGCGCTCCGCCGCGGCCTCGGCCTCGGACGCCGTATCGACCGCCGCGCCAGCATCGCCCTCGGGAGCCTGCGGTGTGCTCTCGCCGGCGTCGGCGTCGGTCGTGTCCGCTCCCGAGTCAGGCTCCTGCCGGGTCACGGGCAGGACCTGATCCTCCACCCGCTTGGCCGACAGCGACAGCCGCCGGCGCTCGGAGTCGATCTCGAGGATCCGCACGCGAATCTCATCGCCGGGATGCACGATCTCGCGCGGGCTCTCCACGTGGTGGGGAGCCAGCTCGGAGATGTGCACCAGCCCCTCGACGCCGTCGAGGATCTCGACAAAGGCGCCAAACGTGACCACCTTGGTGACCTTGCCCTGCAGCTCGTCGCCGACGTTGTACGTGTCGACGATCCGCCGCCATGGGTCCTCCTGCGTCTGCTTGAGGCCAAGCGAGATGCGTTGGCGATCGCGATCGATGTCGAGCACCTTGACCTTGACCGTGTCTCCGATCGAGAGCAGCTCGCTCGGATGGTTGACGTGCGACCACGACAGCTCGGAGATGTGGATCAGGCCGTCGATGCCATCCAGGTCCACGAACGCGCCGAAGTCGACGATGTTCGAGATCTGGCCTTCGACCACGAGCCCCGGCTGAAGGCGGTCGAGGATCTGCTGGCGTACCTCCTTGCGCTCCTCCTCGAGCACCGCGCGACGCGAAAGCACGACGTTGTTGCGCGAGCGGTTCAACTCGATGACCTTGGTCTCGATCTTCGTGCCCATGTACTCGTCCAGGTTGGGCACACGCCTGATGTCGACCAGCGACGCCGGCAGGAAGCCGCGCACGCCCAGATCGATGATCAGACCGCCCTTGACCACCTCGATCACCGTGCCCTCGACCGGCTCGCCGGACTCGGCCGCCGTTTCGATCCGCCGCCACGCCTTCTCGAAGCGGGCGCGCTTCTTGGACATGATCAGCCGCCCGTCCTGGTCCTCCTTGGTGAGGACGATGGCGTCGACCTCCTCGCCCAGTTGAACCTCATCCTGGGGATCGACCGACTTGCGAATCGACAGCTCGCTGGCCGGGATCACGCCCTCGGACTTGTAGCCGATGTCGACCAGGACCTCGTCCTTGTCGATCCGCACCACGTGCCCCGTTACGACCTCACCCTCCTCGATCGTGCGGAAGGTGGCCTCGTAGTTGGGGACGATCTGCCCGTCGACCTCCAGCAAAAGCCCGCCGGAACCCTCCACGACGTGGGCATTCTCGGTCTCGGTTTGCACGGGCGAAGCCTAGCGCAGCCGTATCATTGCGGGACAGATGCCGACGCGAGCGACGAAGCGGGGACCATTGCGCACCCGCTTGGAGCGCGATTGCGACGTGCTCGTGTGCGGCGCCAGCTTCGCCGGGCTCGCGGTGGCCCGCGAACTCGCCGGAAGCGGCGCCCGCGTGCTCGTGATCGACCGCTACGAGCTGGGCGAGCGCCCGACCTCGGCCTGCGCGATGCCGACCGTGTGGCTGCGGGCGCTGGGGCTCATGGGATCGCTGCGCCAGAGCTTCGATGAGCTGATCGTGCACACGCCCCGCGGCAGCTCGCGCTGGTCGCTGCCCTGGTCGTTCTCCACGTTTGACTACCGCGAGCTGTGCGCGCTGCTGTGGTCGCAGGGCAGCTGCCGCGAGGCCGAGCTGGAGACGGCCACCGTCACCGGCCGGCACGGGTCAACCGTTTGCACCGACCGCGGCGAGCTGCGCGCGCCGCTGATCGTCGATGCGCTCGGCTGGCGCAGGGTGCTGTCCAACGGCGCCCCGATCCAGCCGCCGAACGCGCGCCTGTCGCGCGGGCTGGAGGTCCACCCGCCGGGACGCGGAGAGCAGCTGCAGCTTTGGATCGATCCCGGCTACGTGCGCGCCGGTTACTCGTGGAGCTTCCCCGCCGGCGACGAGCTGCGCGTCGGCGTCGGCTCCTTCTGGCCCGCCCACCACGTCAAGGAGCCGACCGTGAGGTTGGCGGCCGACCTCGGCTTGGCGGCCGAACGCTACCAGGGCAACTGGATACCGCACCAGCTGCGCGACGCCGTCGAGGACGGGGTGTTCTTCGCCGGCGACTCAGCCGGGCACTGCCTGCCCCTGACGGCCGAGGGCATCCGCACCGCGCTGTACTTCGGCCTCGCGTGCGGACGCGAGCTGCGTGCAGTGATCGAGTCGCGGCTCGCTTGCGAGCAGGCGCTGAGGCGCTACGCGGCCTTCTCCGGTGCGCACGCCCGCAAGTACCGCTGGCTGCTCGCCGCGCAGCGGACGGTCGGGATGCTCACGCCGACCCGCGCGCTCCCGGCGACGACTCGCCTGCTCGAGCGGCCGCGGGTCGCGGCGTGGATCTTCAACCAGTATCTGGCGATCGCACCGCCTTCGTTCGTGCGGGACCGGCAGGTTCGGCTGCCGCGCGCACGGCTCGCCACGGCCGCCGCTTGAGCGCCGCCGCTTGAGCGCCGCCGCTGTTCATTGCCGCGCAGGCGAGCCCGGGCTGCCCTGTCCCGCCGCCGGCGTGATCTCCAGATAGCACATGTCGACGCGCAGGAAATCCACCCAGAGCTCGAACAGCGAGCGGCCGAATCCGTAACGCGATGCCAGTATCCGCTCCGCCCTCGGCTCCTCCTCGCGCGACAGCACCCGTGCGGTCGCGTCCAGCGGAGCGCCCAGCGGCTTGCCCAGGACCGTGCACGGAGCCACCAGCATGCGGCGATCGCGCGCCAGGCGCTTGACCTTGCCCGAGCTGCGCTCGGTGCGCACGTACAGGCGTCCGTCCTGCTCGGCCGCCCACGCGGGCGTCGGCACGGGCGTGCCGTCGCGTCGGTAGGTCACGAGCAGCGTACGCTTGCTGTCGCGAACTGCAGCCAGGGAATCCGTGCGTGCCCACTCGACGATGCGCCGCCCCGCCGGCGGGGCCCTCCGCGCGGCGATGCGAGCCATCGGCAGCGCCGCCGGCAGCCTCCTCCCGGGCACCGGTCGTGCCGTGCGCCGCGCACGGGCGGGCGCGGGCGCCGAGGTTGCAGCGGGCTCCTCGCGCGAGGTCTCAGGCCGGCGCCGGCGCACGCCGCCTCCGTCCCCCGTTCGCGCCCACCCCGTCGGAGAGCTCCGCGAGCGCCTCTGCCAGCGCGCGTACGCCCAGCTCGATGCGTGACTCGCTGAGGTTTGCATAGCCGAGCACCAGCCCATCGTCGTGCGCCTCGGGGCGCATGTAAGCCAGCGCGAGCGGGTACACGCCGACCGAACGCGCGGCCGCGGCGCGCATCAGGGCAGCCACCTCGAAGGAGTGCGGCAGGCGAACTATGGCGTGCAGTCCGGCGGCGATCCCCGTCACGCGCGCGCCCGGGTGGTACCGAGCGACCGCGTCGATCAGCGCGTCGCGCCTCGCCCGATAGCGGCGCCTTGCCTGGCGCAGGTGCCGATCGTACGCGCCGCTCTGCATGAGCCGCGCCAGGGCCAGCTGCTCCAGCGTGGGCGCACCGTGATCGGCCAGGTTGCGCTGCTCGACAACGAGCTCGACGAGCGCGGGCGGCAGCACGAGCCAGCCGAGACGCAGTGCCGGCGCGAGGGTCTTGCTGACCGTTCCCAGGTAGATGATCCGATCCGGCGCCAGCCCCTGCAGGGCGCCCAGCGGGGCGCGGTCGTAGCGGTACTCGGCGTCGTAGTCGTCCTCGATCACAAAGCCCGATCCGGTGGCGGCCCACTCCAGCAGCGCGGCCCTGCGCGCGGGCGCCAACGCGACGCCGGTCGGACACTGGTGTGCCGGCGTCACGAGCACGCCGTCCAGACTGCCTGCCTGCGCCGCGACGCGCGGCAGCTCGGCGACCCGTGCGCCCTCGGCGTCGACCGGTAGCGCCGACAGGCGCGCGCCATGGGCGGCGAGGATCGCCCGGTGCGGAGGCAGGCCGGGATCCTCGACGGCGAGGTGTGGTTGGCCCAGCGCGCGTGCGAGCAGGACCAGCGCCTGCGCGGTGCCCGAGCACACGACGATCCGCTGCGGATCGGCCACCACGCCGCGCACGCGGCGCAGGTGCTCGGCCAGCACGCAGCGCAGCTCGAGCGCGCCGCGGGCGTCGGGGTAGCCGAGGCTGGCGGCCGACGCGGTGGCGAGCGTATCGCGCACCGCGCGAAGCCACTCCCTGCGCGGAAACGAGGCGAGATCGGGAAAACCCGGGAAGAAGTCGACGCCCAGGGCGCCGCTCTCCACCGCTGCCGCCGGGGCGCTGGCGGCGGTGGCGGCGTCAGACACGTACGTACCCGCGCCGCGCCGCGCCGTCAGGTAGCCCTCCGCGACCAGCTGCGCGTAGGCGTCGACGACCAACCGGCGCGATACCCCGAGGTCGGCCGCGAGCGCGCGCGTGGCCGGCAGCCGCGCGCCGCCGCTCAGCCGGCCGCTCCGCGCGGCCTCGCGCAACCCATCTTCCAGCTGCGCGCGCAGAGGCAGCTTGTGCTGGCGCCGGAGCTCCACCAGCAGCTCCGGATTGCCGGCGAAAGTGGTACCCGTGTGCTGCATCAAATTGGACCTTTTCAGGGCTCCACTGGCAGCATATCGTGACTGACGTGGCTGTGCATCCGAGAACCCGACGACCGCCGGCTCGCGCGGCCGCACGCGCGGCGCTGCGCAACGACGTCGTGATCGCGGGCATCGCGCTGCTGGCCGCCTACGACCTCGCGCTCGCGGTGTTCATGGCCGCGTGGCCGCACGCGTTCTACGTCCACGTCGGCCCGTTCGGGCTGCGCAACGACCACTACATCCGTGACACCGCCACGTTCAACGCGGCCGTCGGCGTGGGACTCGCGCTCGCGCTTCGCAGACCCTCCTGGCGCGTCCCGATGCTTGCGATAACCACGCTGCAGTTCGCGCTTCACAGCATCAATCACCTCGTGGACATCGACAAGGCCTACCCGGCCTGGAACGGCTACTTCGACTTCTTCTCGCTCGCCGTCGCGACGATCGCGATCGCCGGGCTGCTGCGGGTCGCGCGCGGCGACGCCGAGGCGGGACCTGGTCGAAGTTGGAAAGGAGCCAACAGATGAGCCGGATCTCCGATCTCTCCCTCGCACAGCAAGGACCCCTCCTGAGACTCGTCAGGCGCGTTGCGCGTCGCAAGGTAAAGCAGCTCACGGGCCGCGAGACCGAGCACATGCTCGCGCCGCTTGACGCCTACGCTCGCGCGCCCCGCCTGCTGTTCGGCGTGGGCATGCTCGAGGACGCGACCGCCAGGCTTCACCGGGTGCCAGAGCGCCTCAAGGTGCTGGCCGAGCTGAAGGCCGCGACGCTCACGCACTGCGAGTACTGCATCGACATCGGCTCGCAGATCGCCCATCGCGCGGGGATCAGCGAGGCCCAGCTGCTGGCGCTGCCGCACTACCGCGACAGCGAGGAGTTCGATGACGCCGAGAGGCTCGTGCTCGACTACGCGGTCGGCGTGAGCAGCACGCCGGTGACCGTTCCGGACGAGCTGTTCGACGAGCTTCGTGCGCGCTTCGACGAGGCTCAGCTGGTGGAGCTGACCAACGTGATCGCGCTCGAGAACATGCGCGGTCGCTTCAACCTCGCGCTCGGCATCGGCTCCGCCGGGTTCACCGAGGGCATGGTGTGCGCCGTGCCCGACTCCGTGCCGCCGCCGAGCGCGGCCGCCAGCCTGACGCCCGCCGCATGAGGGTATTCCTCGCCGGCGCGACCGGCGCGATCGGCCGGCGGCTGGTGCCACTGCTGCTCGCGGACGGACATCGGGTCACGGGCATGGTGCGCTCGCACGAGCGCGCCGAGCCGGTGCGGGCGCTCGGCGCTGAGCCGGCGATCGCCGACGCGCTCGACGCCGACGCGGTGCGCGCCGCCGTGCAGGCGGCTCAACCGGAAGCGGTCATCCACGAGCTCACCTCGCTTCCACGCCGTATCGACCCGCGCAAGCTGGAGCGGGACTTCGCGCTCAACGACCGGCTGCGCAGCGAGGGCACGCGCCACCTGGTGGAGGCCGCGCAGGCGGCCGGTGCCAGCCGCATCGTCGCGCAGAGCATCGCCTTCGCCTACGCCCCCGGCCCGCCCGGGACCGTGCACACCGAGCGGGACCCCCTGTTTCTGCAGGCGCCCGCGCCCTTCGCACGGTCGGTGCGGGCGGTGCACGACCTCGAGCGCGCCGTGACCGCCGCCGGCGGCCTGGTCCTGCGCTACGGCTACTTCTACGGCCCGGGCACCGCCATCTCGCGGCGTGGCTCGATGGGCGAGGATGTCGCGCGACGACGCCTGCCGATCGTGGGCGCAGGGCGGGGAGTGTGGTCGTTCATCCACATCGACGACGCCGCCACCGCCACCGCGGCGGCGCTCGGCCGCGGTGGACCCGGCGCGTACAACATCGTCGACGACGAGCCGGCCCCGGTGTCGCAGTGGCTCCCGGCGTTCGCGGACTGCGTCGGCGCGCCGCGCCCGCTGCGCGTGCCGGCGTTCCTGGCGCGGCCCTTCGCGGGCAGCTACGGCGTGACGATCATGACGCGCGCTCAGGGCGCCGCAAACGAGCTGGCCAAGCGCGAGCTCGGCTGGCAGCCGCGACACCGCAGCTGGCGCGAGGGCTTTCGCAGCGCGCTCGGTTGAGCGCTACTTGCGCACCACCAGCAGAAAGCCCGCGATCAGCAGCAGCAGGCCGACGATGCGCGAGGCGCCGACGTGCTGCTTGGCGATTCCCAGCAGGCCGAAGCGATCGATCACCACCGAGATCGCAAGCTGGCCGGTGATCACCACCGCGGTCAGCCCGCTCGCGCCCAGCGTGCGCACGGCGACCAGCGCCACGCTCACATAGACCGCCCCGAGGAGGCCGCCGATCAGCGCCCACCAAGGGACCTGCGAGACGCGGCCGAGGTTGCCCAGACCGCCATGCCAGAAGCTCGCCAGCAGCAGCAGCGCAACGGTGCCGACGAGGAACGAGAAGGTCGCGGCCTGGGCGGTGCCGACCGACTTGCCCAGGCGCGAGTTGATCGGCGCCTGCATGCCCACGAGGCAGCCAGCGCCCACCCCGAGCAGCACCGCAAGTGCCCGGCTCACCGCGCGCGCCCCGCCGCGTTCACTTGGCCTCCAGCCAGTTCTGCCCCACGCCGATGTCGACGGCCAGCGGCGGGTCACGATCCCAAACGCCGCACATCTCGCGCTCGATCAGCTCGCGCGCGGCCTGCGCCTCCTCCGGCGGTCCCTCGAACAGGAGCTCGTCGTGAATCGTGAGGATCAGCCGCGTGCGCATGCACGCCTGCACCAGCGCCGCGTGACAGCGCACCATCGCCAGCTTGATGATGTCCGCGGCCGTGCCCTGTATGACCGTGTTCACTGCAAGGCGCTCGCCCAGCGCGCGCAACTGGTAGTTGCGCGCGCGCAACTCTGGAATCTGCCGTCGCCGGCCCCACAGCGTCTGCACGTAGCCCTCCTCCCTGGCCTTCTCGATCGTGTTGGTGATGAACGAGGCGACGCTGCCGAAGCGCGCGAGATAGGCGTCGATGAACGCCTTGGCCTCCTCGCGCGGGATGTTCAGGCGATCGGCAAGTCCATAGTCGGACAGGCCGTAGACGATCCCGTAGTTGATCATCTTGGCCTTCGAGCGCATGCCGGGATCGATGTCCTCGGCGCCGGCGCCGAAGACCTGTGAGGCGGTCGCGGTGTGGACGTCTTCCCGGCGCCTGAAGATCTCCCGCAGAACAGGCTCGTCGGCGGCGTGGGCGAGCACGCGCAGCTCGATCTGGGAGTAGTCGACCGAGATCAGGACCTGGCCCTCGGCCGCCTCGAAGCAGCCGCGGATCTCGCGCCCGAGCGGCGTGCGGATTGGGACGTTCTGGAGGTTGGGATTGGTGCTGGAGAGCCGTCCGGTCGTGGCCACCGCCTGCAGGAAGGTGGTGTGAATGCGCGAGCGCTCGTCGGCCAGCGCAGGCAGCACGTCCAGATAGGTCTTGATCAGCGTGGACAGCTCGCGCCAGCGCTCGACCTTGGGCACGATCTCGTGCTCTTCCCGGATCGCCTGCAGGACGCGTGCGTCCGTGGAGTAGCCGGTCTTCCCGCGTCGCTTCGTCGACAGGCGGAGCTTGCCGAACAGGATCTCGCCCAGCTGCTGCGGCGAGGCGATCAGGAACTCCTCCCCGGCCAGCGCATAGATCTCCTCCTCCAGCGTGGCGATCTCCGCGCGCACGCGCGCGGTGATCTCCGCCAGGCGGCTCAGGTTGAGCCTCACGCCGAGCAGCTCCATCTCGCGCAGCACCGCCACCAGCGGCAGCTCGATCTCCTGCATCACCCGCTCCAGTCCCAGCTCGGCGATCTGCGCCCGCTGCCACGCGGCCAGCGCTCCGAGCAGCACCGCCTCGGCGGCCACGGGATCGTCGACGTCGCTGGCCAGCCCGCGCTCCTCGCACAGCTCGGCAAGCGGATAGCCGCGTCGCGCGGGGTCGAGCAGGTAGGCCCCGAGCAGCGTGTCGTGGCTCAACCCCGGCGGCACCACGCCGAGCAGCTTGGCGTCGTGGGCGACGACCGGGCGATCCGCGCACGCCACGGCCACCTCCTCGGGGCCGGTGCAGTCGCCGGCGAGCACCTGCGCGGGCTGCCCGCGCGTGCTCGCGCTCCGGCCACCATCGCCGCGCGCGACCGCGACGGCGAAGCGCCATGGCGCGCCCTGCGCGAACAGCGCGCCCTCGGGCGCCTGCGGCGCGCGCGCGGCCACGCACAGCTCGGCGCCGGCATCGCCGAGGCGGGCGATGTCCGACGGCGTCCCCGAGCGCACGCGGGCGCTCAGCGTGAGCGCCGCGGCCGGCGCGGGCGCGGCGAGCTCCGCGTCGCCCAGCGCCTCCTCCAGGCGGCGCAGCGGATCGCGCAGCTCGTACTCTCGAAACACCTCCCGGATGCGCGAGCGGTCGGGATCGCGGGCCGCCTCGACCGCGATGTCGATTTCCACCTGAACCTCGCGCTGGATCGTCGCCAGTCGCTTTGACACGCGCGCGTCCTCGGCGTGCTCGGCCAGCGCCTGTTTGCGCTTGGGTCCGCCGATCTCGGAGGCGTGCGCCAGCACCCCCTCCAGCGAGCCGTAGGCCTGGATCAGCTCGCTTGCGGTCTTGTCGCCGATGCCGGGAATGCCGGGGATGTTGTCGGAGGTGTCGCCCTTCAAGCCGTAGAAGTCCGGGATCAGCTCCGGCTCGATGCCGTAGCGATCGATCACGGCCTGGCGGTCGTAGATCTTGGTATCGGTGATGCCGCGCGAGGTGGCCATCACCTGGATCACGCCGTCGGGATCGATCAGCTGGAACACGTCGCGATCGCCGGTGACGATCATTACCGGCACCGGCGGGTCGGCGCGCAGCGCGCGCTCGGCGAGCGACGCGATGACGTCGTCGGCCTCGAACCCCTCGACCTTGACGTTGCGGTATCCGAACGCCTCGACCAGCGGCTCCATCGCCGGCCACTGCTGCTTGAGCAGGTCCGGCCGCGCACGCCGCCGAGCCTTGTAGTCGGCGTAAAGGTCGGTGCGCCCGGAGCTGCCCGCGTCCCAGGCCACGACGGTCGGGCGCACGCCGTAGTCGGTCACGATCTTCACCAGCATCGATGCGAACCCGAAGATCGCGTTGGTGGGAACCCCGCGGGAGGTCGCGATCGACTCGGGCAGCGCAAAGAAGGCCCTGTACACGAGGCTCGGCCCGTCGATCAAAAACACGCGCGTGCTCTGCGGGGGCGCGTCCGGGGCGCCGTTGCTCGCGCGTGTCACGTCGCTCGCCATCGCTCGCTCACTCTACGAGGCGCGCCCGCGGCTCGTGGGTCGGGCGGGCGAGCCCCAGCGCCGCGGTGTGAGGCCGGCACGTAACATGCCAGCGCCACGATCAAGGGGATTCCGCAGTGAGTGCAACACCCAGCGCGC
>Ga0066709_100000890_pt1 | contig 18148 bp, 11 predicted proteins | sample GraSoiAngelo_158_FD_79665 | JGI IMG/M metagenome (GOLD analysis project Ga0066709, IMG submission 79665) | Grasslands soil microbial communities from the Angelo Coastal Reserve, California, USA - 14_1009_16_30cm | ecosystem: Environmental > Terrestrial > Soil > Grasslands | place: USA...
ACGAGATGCCGGTGGCCTCCAAGCTCGCGGATCGGATCTGGCCGTACCTGCTTGACCCGGCGAAGCGGCGCCAGCTGGGCGACGAACAGCGCACGCACGTGTTGCGGTACCATCCGGTGGAACAGAGCTTCGACGCCATGATCCAGGTCTACGAGCGTCTCCTTGGCGGTGCGACCGAGGAGCTCGAGCCGAGGCCTGCGCGGCGGCTGGCGATTTCCGGCTCGGCCGATCCAACCCGTTTGGAATGACCCGAGCTTGCATCCGTTCGCCCAGGGTGGCCGTGGCGGTGGTCACCTACAACCACAAGGCCGCTCTCCTCACCTTGCTCGACTTCCTGCAACGGAGAGCCATCCCGACCTTCCTCACCGAGAACGCGTGCTCCGATGGCACGCGCGAAGCCGTGCGCGGCCGCTTCACCAACGTCTCCATGTTGGAGAGTTCCGCCAACCTGGGCGGTTGCGGCGGGTTCAACTGCGCCGTGTTGGCGGCGCTGTCCGCCGGCAGCGACTACCTCCTGTTGATCGACGATGATGCCCTGCCGGTGGACGACTGCATAGAACAGCTGGCGGATTTCCTGGACGGGCATCCTGACTACGTCTTCGCTGCGCCCGCAGTGTACATGACGTCGAAGCCGGACACCTTGCAGGAGGCCGGCGGCGGAGTGAACTTCGCCAACCCCTGTCCGGTGGAAGCCTGGTACCGCTTCCATGTCGATCCGCGGCTCCCTCCCCACATCGATATCGACTACGCGAGTGCGTGCTGCTTGATGCTGCGCTCCGAAGCGGTCATGAAGCTCGGCGTGATGGACTGGAACTATTTCATCTTCTCCGACGACGTGGACTGGAGCTTGCGTCTACGCCGTGCCTTCGGCAAAAACGCCGCCTGCGTCACCACCGCTAAGGTGCTCCATGACTTCCCGTGGGCGAAGCCGTTCTCTCCCATGCGGCTGTACTTCTTCCGGCGTAACGGGCTGTATCTGCTCTCGCGTCTACGCGAAGGCGAAGCGAGCAAGCGTATCGTGCGATCGACGGTCTTGCACATCCTGCGGCCATGGTTCTACAGCCGGATGATCGGCGATCGTGAAGCCGCGCAGACGCTGCGCGACGCGTTCATGGACGCCTGGCATGCGCGCTATGGCAAGTGGCGCGCCCCGGTGCAGTTCCCGTTGCAACGGACCAAGCTCGACGTGCAATACTTCCGTCGGCACAGGATCAAGAGAGTTTTGCTCGACATCACGATCGAGGACTTCGACGCGGACGCGTTGCGCGTGATCCACGAACTCGGCGGGGAGGGCGTGACCGTTGACATCCTGTGCGACGGACATCGGGTCGAGGCGTATCGGGAGAAGAATTCGTTTGCGAGCGTCTTCGGCCGCACGGGCGGGAGACTCGGGCCGATCAAGGATTTCTGGCCCACCTGGCGGCGGCGATATGACCTGACGGTCACAGATGCCTCCATGGATCCGCGGCGACCGACGAGCATGAGCGGCCGCCGAGCCGCGTTCTTCCACGACGGCGCGCTGTATGAGGCCGCCGGTGCCGGACTCTGGAGCTGTATCGCCTATCTGGGCGCGGCCGCACTCGCGAACGTGTCGTCTCGCTTCCTGTACAGGCGCTTCCTCACCCCCCCGCCGCCGGGGCGGCCGCCCGCGGATGCCTACCCCCTGCTCGAACGGATCGGCGTCAGCCGGCAGCTCGGCCAGCCGTGGGCCCGGGACTGGGCCGTGCCGTTCCCCGCTCCGCCACTGCCGGACGCGACCGTCCTGCGGGTACCCGCTCCCCACGCGAACGACGTTGGGAGAACAGCCTATACGCCACCGGTGGCCCCGCCGCCTTTGGGACCGGGACGAGGTGAGGACGACTACCGGGCGTGGTGTGAAATGCGAGACGGCAATGCGCCCGCGAAGTACGGTCGCGTCGAACCGGGGCCGCGGTTCTCGGTGGTCGTGCCGGTGTGCGATCCGCCCGCCGAATGGCTGCGGGAGTGCATCGCTTCGGTACGGAGCCAGTCCTATCCCGCCTGGGAGCTGCTTCTTGCCGACGACGCTTCCAGCGCGGCCGACGTTCCGGCGATCCTGAGTGCGGCAGCTAAGATGGACGGCCGGATCAGCTTCACCCCCGTTCGGCAGCGCGAGGGGCCAGCCGCCGCCACCAACCGCGCAGCTCAACGAGCCGCCGGCGACTACCTGGTGTTCCTCTGCGACGGGGACATCCTGGACCCGTATGCCCTGGCCGCGTTCGCCGAGGCTGCGCGGGAGGGCCGCCCCGACCTCATCTACGCCGACGAGGACCGCTTCGACGAGACGCGGCAGCGAATGAACCCGGTCTTCAAGCCGGACTATTCTCCCGACAAGCTGCTCGCCACCAACTATATGGGCCGGCCGGTCACCCTGCGCCGCTCGCTGTTCGAGCAGCTCGGCGGCCCGCGCGAGGCACCAGACAGGCTCCCCGAGCACGACCTCCTGCTCAGGGCGGTCGAGATCGCCCGCGAGATCGTGCACGTCCCCGACGTGCTCTACCACGTGCGCGTGCGTGCTGACGCGCCTACCGGCGATGCCAGCACCGCGCCCCGCGTCGATGCGCGACGGCTAGCAGTGATAGCAACTAACGGCCAGAATGGGCCGCCCACCGCCTCCGTGCTCTTGCTGCGCGAAGGGCCAACCTCGGATCACGAGCTGCGCACGATCTGGAACGGGTGCGAATGCCTGCTCGCGCCTGCCGGTCCGGAGCCGGCGGCGCAGAAGCTCAATGCCCTCGCTGAGCGGGCGAGCGGCCAAGTGCTCGTGGTCGCCAGTAGCGAAGTCCGGCCGAGGGACAACTGGCGGGAGGTGCTGCTGCCACATGTTCTCCGCCCGGAGATTGGCCTCGTCGGCGGCAAGCTCGCGTATCACGACAACCGCGTCTACGCCGCCGGCCTAGTGCTCGGCATCGCCGGGGCCGTGGGACGCTGGCATCACGGAGGGAGCGCCTCGGAGCCCGGTCACGCGGGTTGGCTGTCGGTGACGCACGAAGTCTCAGCACTGCCATGGCAGTTTTTGGCGGTGCGCCGCGAGCTCTTCCTGGCCGAGGGCGGATTCGACCGGGCGTTCAATGAGCGCGGCTTCGATGCCGACCTGGCGCTGCGGCTAAACGACCGTCTGCACCTGCGCCACCTGTGCGTCCCGAGCACCGGCGCGTCGTTCGCACCGGGATACCCAGAGACGCCGCTCGAGGCCTGGCCCCTGGGAGATCTGACGCTCTTCTGGGAGCGCTGGGGGCACGTCGTTCGGCGAGGGGATCCCTACGTCAACGTCAATTTCTCGTTAGCTAGCGAACACCCATATCTCCTCTCCGCCCAAGAGAACACGTGGCGTGCTCGAGGCGAACTTATGGCTTACGATTGCCCAACAGTCGAGCGACTGGCGCGGCGGTTTCCTGGCAGACTGGACGATCGGAGCCGACCGTCGCCCCGGCGCACGACACTCTCGGAAACTGATTCGCCGGCATAGCGACGGCCACCACTGATAAGGACGGGCCCCTGCGGACGACACGCGTAAGGATGACGTCGTGGTACGAGAGGTTAGGCCGCGCCGTCAAGGCTGCGTCATGGCTCCGCGGGCGCCGATATCACGAACAAAACTCACGGAGGAATACTTCTATGCCCTCCTTTAAGGAACGTCTCGACCACGACGACGTGCCGCGCATGCAGTACGCCTACCCGCTCTACCAGGCTGCGGTCCAGGCCAAGCGGCTCGACATCGATCGGATTACGGCGATCGAGTTCGGCGTTTTCACGGGGCATGGACTGCGCGACCTCGAGTACATCGCTGGCGAGGTCGAGCGCGAGGTGGGCGTCCGCGTCGACATCGTTGGGTTCGATTCGGGCACCGGAATGCCAGACCCGGTCGACTACCGCGACATGCCATATATCTGGCAGAAGGGCTTCTTCTGCATTGATCTCTCTGCGGTCAAGCAGTTGCTCAACCGGTCGGAGATCATCCTCGGCGACGTCGGCCGCACCGTGCGCGAGTACGCAAGCCGCAAGCGGGCGCCGATCGGCTTTGTGAGCTTCGATCTCGACTACTACTCCTCGACGGTCAAGGCATTCGAGCTCCTGACCTATTCGTCCGATCTCTTCCTGCCCCGCATGTTTTGCTACTTCGACGACGTCGTGGGTGATGACTTCGAGCTGCACTGCGACTATACGGGCGAGCTCCTTGCGATCCGCGAGTTCAATGAGCGCAACGAGCGGCGGAAGATCTGCCCGCTGCATCTGCTCCGGAACAAGCGCCTGCGCCCGGCAGGGTGGAACGAACACATCTATGTCTTCCACCTCTTCGACCACCCCCTCTACAACCGGTTCATCAATACCGACAAGAATTGGTGAGCGGCCCCGGCTTCCCCGCCGGAAGACTTGCGTTCACGTGCCTTTGCCGGCAGCCTAACGGTAGGAGGCGATGGGGTTGGGATGCGGGGCGCCGTTGGCAATACGTGAGCGATACCGGCCCGTCGACGGCGGACGCCGCACTGGCTTCGCCGATCTCTCTGACCGGCCCGGGCGACGCCGCCTGAGCGCACGTCCGAAGCACGTTCGCCGAGAGCCAGCCGACCGCACGAAAATCCGGCCCTCTACCTCATCGAGACTGCCTGAGGGAGGCCCTTATGCCTCGGCATGAAGGCCGTCTGCCACGGCGACGGGTCCTGGCGACCGTCGTCACCCTGGCTGTGATCATTGGACTGGCATCGCACGGCGGGGCGACGCTCATCCCCGGTTCTAAGAACGGCCGGAACGACTGTCTGATCGAGGCCGACGTCGACGCCGTGGTCGGCACCGGCCCCCGGATCACCTGCACCGACGGCGACCGCTGCGATCACGACGCCAGCTGTACGAACCGATCCTGCCGACTCCGCTTGCGCGCCTGCATCAACGAGACCAACGTCGCGCGCTGCACCGGCGCCCCGATCAAGAAGGGCTCCGCCATCGTCAAGGTCGGAAAGCGCAAGACCACCCTGCCCCTTCCCGCCGACCTGAGCAGTCCGGGCTGCGGCGCCTTCGTCGATGTGGACGTTCCGGTGAGCGGCAAGAAGAAGCCCAACCCCGGTGCCCGCGCCATCCTCAAGGCCAAGGCAAAGAAGGTCGACTCTGACCGGGTCCTGCTCACCTGCGCGCCGCGGCAGGGTGCCTGCCCGTCGGGGATCGCCGATCCGATCACACCCGACCACCCGCTGTGGCCCGTGCTCAAGGGAGAGGTGGTGATCGACGGTTCGCTGAACGACCCGGACTGGAGCCGCGCCGTGCCGATCGTCCGCACCCAGGCGTGGCGTGGCGACGGCACCGCCACCATCCGCATGCTCTATTCCTCGCAGGGGCTATACCTCTCGGCACAGGTCGCGGACCGCAATCTCTGGGCCGACGGCATGGGCGGCGGCAGCGGCTCCTACTGGGAGGTCGAGAGCGACGATTCGGTCACCTTTTACTTCGACCCCGATGACAGCCGTGAGGAATACTTCCAGCCGACCGACCGTGCTTTCGGCGTAAACCTCGGCAACCCGACTGATCCAGTCAACGGCGGGGGGAGGGTGCGGCGGTGCAAGTTCGTGCGCGGTGATGGCGCCCTCGGCGCGCCCGACGTCGTGTCGTGCGGAGATCCGGTGGACGCCTTCCTCACCACCACCGGGATCAAGTGGGCCACAACCGTCGACGGCAGCGTCAACGCGTCCACCGACACGGACAGCGGCTGGGTGACGGAGATCTTCCTGCCCTGGTCAGCACTCAACATGAGCCCGCCGAGCCACGGGCAGACGATCGGGATGAACTTCGACGTCATCTTCGACAACGACGGAGGAGCGCGTAATTTCGTGAACAACCGTGGCGGCCCCGCCCGGTTCACCCTCCCCCCCTTCGTCGACGACCACATCCAGGGCGCGTTCAGCAGCTTTCACGACAGCCTCTCGGGACTGCGAGGGCCCGTCAGCTACGCGGAGGCGATGTTCGTCGATCCTTCCGCCACCGCGCGGCCGGCTGCCATCCGGGATCTGTCGGTCGTCGGCGCCTCCGCGCACGGAGCTCGTCTCCTGTTCACGGCGCCCGCCGGGACGACGGGTGGGTCGGGCCACGTCTCGAGCTACGACATTCGGACCTCCACTTCCCCCATCACGGACGAAGCCAGTTGGAGCTCCGCAACACCATTCGCGCAGCGCTACACCCCGCGCCTCGCCGGGCTGCCGGAGACGCTGAGGATCGCCGGGCTCTCACCGTCAACCACGTATTACGTCGCTGTCCGCGCGCGGGACGCCGCGGGCCATCTGGGCGACCTGTCCAACGGGGCAACCGTCGGCACGAGCGCGCCGCGCGGTCCCACCGACCGCGGCCGCGTCATCCCGGCGCCCAACGGTGACCGCCTCGTGTTCGAGGACGGGACACCGTTCGTTCCGGTCGGTGAGCACCTCGGAATCGGATGGGGCTGGTTCCGAAACCTCTTTCCGGGCGATGTCTGGGATCCGGCAAACCAGGTCTTTCGGAACTACTACACAACTCCCGGGATCGAGGGACCGATCGGGCCCCACCTCGATCAGCTCGCGGCGCGCGGCGTGAACACGCTCCGCGTCTTTCTCGAGATGCTCAACCTGGACGAAACGGGCAATCCGGAGAAGCCCCGCGGCCGCTACTGGATCGAGTTTCTCGCCGGCACCTTCAATCCGAGCATGCGGCAGCTCGTCCTGAACGCCCTGGCGGAGGCGGCGACGCGCGACATCTATCTGATCTTCAGCCCGTTCGACACGTTCGACTGGAAAGGGGCATTCACGCAAGAGACTCCCTGGTACACCGGAAACGGCGGGCCGCTCTCCGACCTCGACGACTTCTTCCAAAACGGGCAGACGATGGATATGACGCGCAGGCGGCTGCGCCAGGTCATGGACTGGGTTGCCGAGAGTCCCTTTGCCGATCATCTCCTCGGATGGGAGCCACTCAACGAGTGGGACGCCTGGGCGTGGACGCTGAACGCCGAGGGCAACGGGGAGCCCGGCCGCGAGACCGAGATGCGCCGGCGCGCCGTGTGGCTGCACGCGCTCAACGACTACGTGCGTCAGCTGGACCCAGACCGGCTGGTCTTCTCGAGCACGGCGGGGCTCGACCCGCGCGGTCCGATCGGCCGGGCCGTCTTCTATGATCGCTCGTTCGACGTCCTTGTGCCGCACTTCTACACGAACTCGAGCGAGGAGCCCATCAACAACCCGGCCACCGACAAGAAGGTGCTGCCCGGCGTCGAGTGCGCCGAGCTGACGGCGTACTGGCTGACCCACCGGCGGGACCACCGCCCGCTCCTGAACGGGGAATGGGGCATGACCTCCGCCGACTGGCCGGGCGGGGTGCCGTTCTACGGGCCGGGCTTCACGCAGCAGCAAGACGAGGCGCTATACCGGGTGGTGTCGTGGAGCGGTCTCGCCGCCGGCCAGCTGGGGCAGGGCCTGCGGATCGCCAACGGTGAACTCAGCTTCAACTTCAACGCCCTGACCCCTGCCATGGGCGACGTGGAGAGCGCGCTCTCCACCGTGGCCACGCGCTCGGTGCTCGCCCCGACCCTCGCGGACTTCGCACCCGCGACCCTGGTGGGCCGGATCGCCGCGACGAGCGCCGCGGGCGCTGCGCTGCTCGCGTGGGGCGTGAGCGACGGCGCACACGGGCTCGCCTACGTGTTGCAGGACGGCAACAAGACCTCGGGCATGGTGACCGACGCCAGGCTCGTCATCGAAGGGCTCGATCCGGGTGTCACGTTCACCGTCGAGTCCTGGGCGCCGGCCGGCACTGCCTCCACACCGATCGCGTCGCTCAGCGCCACGGCGCCGGGCGGCGTCCTGGGCGTGAGCCTGCCTCCGTTCGCAGAGGACGTGGTTGTCGTGTTCGCCCGGTGACGCCTTCCCCGCATGCCTTGCCCGGCTGACGGCGCGCCGTCCGCGCGGCGCAGAAGGTTCTACCTCGTGTCTGCGGCCGGCATGCCCAATTTCGGGGACGATGCCATCACGCGCCACTGGATCGGCTATCTTCGCCGGCGGTTCCCCGGCTGCCAGATATACCTCGACGCGATCGATGCAACCGTCGCGTCGTTCCTGCACCCGTCGGTGACGTGCGTCGATCTCGTCTGGCGCATCGCAGAGTGGAGCCGCTTCGACGACCCGATCGCGACGCGCGACGCCCTCCGCTCCGGCTGGTTGGCCGCTGGCCCGCTACCGATGCGTGAGCGCCAGCTGCTCGCCCTGATGCGGGATGTCGACTCGGTCCATTTTCTGGGCGGCGGCTACATCAACGACCTCTGGCCGAAGAACAGGAACCTGATCGCGGTGGGCAGCGTGTTAGCCGAACGCTCGGGCGTGACCGTCTTCGCCACCGGACTCGGCCTCCAGCCGTTGACCGGGCAGAGCGCCGTGCAGCTCGCGGAGTTCCTGGCGGGGTTCTCGCACATCGACGTACGGGACCAGGCCAGCCACGATGCGCTCGCCGCGCACCTCCGGGAATCAGAGCACGGGAAGCTCTCCTGCCTGGGCGACGATCTCTTGCAAGTGGACCCCCACGACATCGTTTCCGTGGTCGACGCGCCGGCCAGAATGCATCTGTGCGTCAAGAACGAGTTCTTCGACAGCGAGGAGACGGCCGCAACGGTGAGGCGGTTCGTGCTGTCCGAGGTCGAATCATTTCAGGCGGACCATCCCGACGCCCCCGTGCTGTGCTATGAGTTGAGGCCGCACTTCGATTACGCCATCTACGAATTCCTCGGCTCGCACATCGGGAATGTCGTGCTGGTGCCGTTCGAGCAGATATGGGCCGATGGCATGACCCTCGGCCGATCCGACCGCCTGCTGTCGTCGCGCTATCACTTCCAGCTTCTCGCGGCGGCGACCGGGCTCGACGGCACCGCTCTCAGCTGGAGCACCTACTACGACGAGAAGTTCTTGAGTCTGCGGGCCTTCAGCCGCTGGCGCGTACTGCGGCTCGAACAGGGGGGCTTCGCGGAGGTCGAATATCCGGAGGCGCCCGACGGGGCCCCGGACGCGGCCGAACTGGGGCGGCGCAAGCGTGAGTTCGTCGCGAGCCGGCTCTATCCGCCGTCGCGTGCGCGCTGAGCGCATCGGAGCGCGGCGTCCTCATGGCGTGGCGGGCCGGCAGGACCCGTGCCGGGAGGGGGAGCCGGGAAAGCCCCGCGGCGCGGGACACCGCCGCTCTGCCGAGCCGCCGCGCCGGTGGAGCGGGTGCGGCCTTTCTGCTAACGGAACGCTGACGTGCACGCACCCCCCGACGCGCCGAGCGGCGTCCCCCGTCGCGTACGCTCCAACCGCGCGCCGAAACCGCGTGACCGCAAGACGAGCAGGGGACGGTGAGCACAGCGCAGACCATCATCCTCGGCGGCGGCATGACGGGGCTCGCGGCCGGCATGGCCTCGGGCCTGCCCGTGTACGAGGCCGAGGCCACGCCGGGCGGCATCTGCGCCTCGTACTACGTGCGCCCCGGCGACACACGGCGGCTCCCGGCGCTGCCCGCGGACGGGGACGCGTACCACTTCGAGATCGGCGGGGGACACTGGATCTTCGGCGGCGACCCGGCGATCGTGCGCCTCATCACCGACCTGGCGCCCTGCAAGAGCCTGCGGCGCATCTCTTCCGTCTATTTCCACGAGCCCGGGCTGTCGGTCCCCTACCCGCTTCAGAACAACCTCCGCCACATCGACCCGGCGACGGCCGAGCGCGCGCTCGCCGAGATGGCGGCGCCGCGCGACGGCGCCACGACCATGAAGGAGTGGCTCTACGCGAGCTTCGGGCCGACTCTCTCGGCGCTCTTCTTCGACCCCTTCCACGACCTCTACACGGCGGGCCTCTATGATCGCATCGCACCCCAGGACGCGTACAAGTCCCCCGTCGACATCCGGCTCGCGCGCCAGGGGGCGGTCGGCACCGCGCCGCCGGTCGGCTACAACGTCACCTACCTCTACCCCGAGGCGGGGCTCGACACGCTCGCCCGCCAGATGGCGACGCGCGCCGACGTCCGCTACGACAAGCGCACCGTCGGGATCGACGTCGAGGCGCGCGAGGTGCGCTTCGCGGACGGCTCCGCGGCACCATATCGCCGGCTCATCTCGACGCTGCCGCTCAACGTGACGCTCGCGCTCGCGGGGTTGTCGGTGGAGGCGACAGCCGACCCCTTCACCTCCGTCCTGGTGCTCAACGTCGGCGCCGTGCGCGGGCCGAAGTGCCCGCCCGATCACTGGCTCTACAACTGCCGCACGCGCGCGGGCTTCCACCGTGTCGGCTTCTACAGCAACGTCGACCCGATCTTCCTGCCGCGCCGCGGGCGGCGCGACCGGGTGAGCATCTACGTCGAGCGCGCCTTCGTCGGCGGCACGCGACCCACGCCCGCCGAGGAGGCAGCCTACGTGCGCGCCGTCGTCGGCGAGCTCCAGGACTGGGAATTCATCGGCTCCCCGGAGGTCGTCGACCCTACCTGGATCGACGTCGCGTACACCTGGGCGTGGCCGGGCTCGCGCTGGCGGGGGCAGGCGCTCGCTTGCCTCGAGGCGCGCGACATCTACCCGGTCGGCCGCTACGGGCGCTGGATCTTCCAGGGCATCGCCGATTCCATCCGCGACGGCCTCTTCGTCGGGGGCGCGCTCAAGGAGAGGGCGCGCGGATGAGGCTGCTCGACCGGTGAACCGTGAGCGACCCCCTCAACGTGATCGCGGTAGTCGTCACTCACAACAAGCTCGACGTGCTCGCGCGCGCCGTGCAAGCCTTGCGCCAGCAGACATGCCCTCCTGCACGAGTCATCGTCGTCGACAACGCGAGCACGGACGGCACCGCCGACTGGTTGTGCTCCCAGCCTGATCTCTCTCCTCTTCGCCTGCCCACCAACACCGGCGGCGCGGGCGGTTTCCACTTCGGAGTCAAGGAAGCCTACGCCCAAGGGACCGACTGGATCTGGCTGTTGGACGACGACTGCATCGCTCGGCCGACCGCACTCGAAGAACTCCTCAAGGTGGCACGCGCGTGTCCGGAGGCGGCGTTCCTGAACAGCCTGGCCCTCTGGAGAGATGGCACCCCTTGTCGCATGAACGTTCCCCCAGCTGCCTGGTCCTGGACCGACTTCGTTCAGGAGAGCGAGCCCAAATTCCCCATCGCTTCGTGCTCCTTCGTCTCCTGCCTGGTCAACGCGGCGTACGTCAGAGGCTGCGGCTTTCCGATCAAGCAGTTCTTCATTTGGTGCGATGACTTCGAATATACCCGGCGCCTGGCCTCCGCCGGGCCTGGCTACCTCGTCCCGCGCAGTGTCGTCGTGCACGAGACGAAAGAGAACATCGCTGTCGACTGGACGACGGTTAACGATGCCAACGTGTGGAAGTTCTCATACGGAATCCGTAATGAACTCTCCATTATCGCACATCGAGGCCGCCTGGGGCTCCCGCGCGCCGCGATTCGACTCCTCGAGATCTTCGCCGTCCTTCATCGCGCTCACGTGGCGAAGCGGTTGCAGCTCAAGCTCCTGATGGACGCTCTTCGCGGCCTCACATGGGACTACAGGCGCTGTATCGAAGCGCCAGGGCGGGAAGGCGCCAAGACCCGTCAAGCTATGCGACACCAAGGTGAACCCGCGTGGCAGCGCGACAGCAACGAGCAACTGACACGCGTCGGCGTCTCCGCAATCGCCCGTCAAGAAGAGACCCGCCAGTTGCGACGGTAGTGGGCAACCACCGGGTCAGCATCCTCATCCCCTGCTACCAGCAGGCCCACTACCTGCCCGAAGCGGTCGAGTCGGTGCTCGCCCAGACTGGCGACCTCGAGATCATCATCGTCAACGACGGGTCCACCGACGCGACGCGAGAGGTCGCCCAGGCCTACGTCGCCCGCCGACCGGGCGTGATCAAGCTCGTCGAGCAACCGAACCGCGGGCTCGCCATGGCCCGCGGTGCGGGGCTGGCGGCGGCGACCGGTCGCTATCTCGTCCTGCTGGATGCCGATGACACCCTGGAGCCCGGCATGGTGGAGACCTGCGTGCGCGCCTTCCGTCAGCACCCCGACGCCGATCTGGTCGTCGGCGATGCGTGGTCGGTCCCGGCCGACCACCCGACCGCCCGGCGGCCGCTCGACCAAGCGCAGGTTCCACGCTGGCCCGACGTGCTGGAATACAATCCCTTCGGCGCCGTGATGGCGGTCATGGCACGGTCCGATTCCGTGCGGCGCGTGGGCGGGCTCGCCATCGAGGGGCTCCGGGCGTGTGAGGACTGGGACCTCTGGATTCGCATGATTCGCTGCGACATGAAGGTCGTCCCCGTGCGCCGGCGGCTCGGCAACCATCGCGAGCGGCATGATTCGCTCAGCCGCGATCCCCTCTTGATGCTCGATTCGAAGATCAAGGTCCTCGACTGGTGCGTGGCCGAGGATCCGCGGCTGGTGGACCCCACGCTGGAGCCCGTCGTTCCGATCACGAGGGAGGCATACGCGCGGCTCCGCAACGGCGCGGTGCTGCATGGGCTCGGGCTCGCCCTCGGCCTCGGCGCGGCCGCGAGCACCCTCGATGCCCTCCTCGAGCGGTCCGTACCAGGCGACCTCGACCCCGACTACTGCGCTCAGCAGTTCGCCTGGGGCTGGCTGCACGGGCAGCGCGTCGACGAGGCACCCCCGCCACGCCCGGTGCTCGACGAGGCGCTGACGAGAATCGAGGGATTCCTGAGGGGTCGGGCGTGCTCGCCGCGTCTTTCCGCCAGCGTCGCTGGGCGGATCAGAGCGAGCCTGTACCCTCGCAGGGATCTTGCATGGGTCTGGCGCGGCCTTCGGTGGCGCTTGCGGCGCGTCGTGGCGGCGGCAGGCCTGGGGACAAGCGTGCCGCGCGCGTCTTGATGCAGACCGCCACCGTCGCCATATGCACCCACGATCGTGCCGCGAGCCTCCCGCGGGCCGCGGAGCGCGCCCTCGGGGAGGCGCGCGCCTGCGGCGCCGAGGTCCTCATCGTAGACAACGCCTCGACGGACTCCACGCCGGATCTCCTCGCTGCGCTGACGCGCGACGCCGCCCCGACGCTGCGGGCGGTGCAGGAGCCATGCCTCGGCCTCTCCGCCGCGCGCAACCGCGCGCTCGCCGAGGCGAGCGCCGAGGTCGTCGCCTTCCTCGACGACGATGCGGTGCCCCGGCCTGGCTGGCTCGCCGCTCTCCTCGGCCCCTTCAGCGCTGGCGCCGCGTGCGTCGGCGGCCGCATCGTCCTGCGTTATCCTGCCGCGCGGCCGGCATGGCTCACGCCTGCGCTCGAGGTCACCCTCGGCGCCCACGACCTCGGGCCGGGCGGCGGGTATTCACCCGGCGAGCATCCGCGGGGCGGCAACGTCGCCTTCCGGGTTGCCACGGCGCGAGCGCTGGGTGGCTTCTCGACGCGGATGGGACTGCGGGGCCGCCACCAGCTGCAGCACGAGGAAACGGACCTCTGCGCTCGCATCGCGCGCGCCGGCGGGACGATCGCCTATGCCCACGACGCGGTCGTCGAGCACACCGTCTTCCCCGAGCGGCTGACGCCGCAGTGGTTTCTCGAGCGCCAGTGGCAGCACGGCCAGTCGGCCGCCATCTACGAGCTGCGCAACCATGGGCTCCGCCGTGCGCTCGGGTGGCTCCGCTGGCACCATCGGCCCAACCTCGGCGTTGCGCGCTACGTCCCGCGCGAGCCCATCGACCCAGTTCGCCTGCTCGCGGAGGTCCGCCGTCGCGAGGCGCTCGGGTATCTCGTGGGGCTCCTCCGCGGTATCCCGCGCCTCCCCTCGCTCCGCCGAGACGCCTGCGTGCCGGCGGGAAGCCAGCGCGCCTGACGGTCGACCGCGCACCGGCGCTGTGGTACGTGACCCGTCCGTCGACCCCCGCCCGGCGGGGTCCGGCTGCGTGACGAGGGACACGACGGAACAGAGCGGCTCGGACGGCCTCGCCGCGGGCGTTCTCGAGCGGCTGCTCGCCGCGATCGACGAGCGCCTGCGCATCCAGGCGACGCTCGACCTTCCCGACGCGAGCGCCGTCCTGTCGTCCGACGGCACGCCCGACTCTCTGCCGACGGTCGACGAGGCGCTCCTCGTCACCCGAGCCGATCTGCAAGTCTTTGCCGCACCGCTCTTCGATCCGGCCCGGGGCGGCCGCCTCATCCGCGCGGGGAAGGTGGTTCTCAACGTACCGCTGCGGCTGCTCGGGACTCCCCAGCGCTACTTCAACGACGTCCTCCGGCGCATCGTGGCATCGTGGTCGGACATCCTGCGCGCCTCGCTCGCCACCCAGGCTGCGCTGCTGCGCGAGCTCGCTGCGCAGCGAGACCGCATCGATCATCTGGCCGTGAAGCTCCGGGAGCTCGAGACCGCCCTCGGCCGGGAGCCGGCCGCTTCGGCACCGCCCCACCTCGCCCCCGAGCCTCCGAGCCCGGGAGCGCCCCCGTCGCTCCGCATCGGGCTCCTCTCCCGGACCTATCCGCCGCGACCCGACGTGGGCGGGATCGCGCGCTACACCCGGGACCTGGCGCATGCCCTCGCGGAGCTCGGCCACCAGGTCCACGTCTTCACCGAGAGCCGCCAGCGCCTGCGCCGGGACGGCCCGCGCCTGTTCGTGCACGGCCTCTGTCCCGATATCCTCCCCGTCGTGCCGGACCTGCCGATGACGGACCGGCGGCTGCGGTGGAGCCTGGCCGTCGCCCGTTGCGTCACCGACCTCGCACGCGCGGGGGAGAGACTCGACGTCGTGGAGTCGCAGAACTGGGACAGCGAGGGGGTGGCGCTGCAGCGCAGCGGCATGGGCCCCGTCGTCGTTCGCGTCACCACGCCCCTGACGGTCACCGCTCGGCACGCGGGGTGGCCCGCCTCCGCGGACCTCGACGCCTCCGTGCAGCTCGAGCGATGGCTCATCGCAAATGCGAGCGGGGTCACCTACGCGACCGAGGCCGTCCTCGAAACTGCGCGGGACGAGCTCTCCCTCGAGGTGCACGGGAACCTCCGATGTGCGCGGATTCCCCTCGGCGTGCCTCCCGCGCCCCCGGGGCCCCAGCCCTCAGACCCGGGGCGTCGCCTCCTCTTCGTCGGCCGCCTCGAGCGCCGCAAGGGCATCGGCACGCTCCTCGCCGTGGTCCCGAGCCTCCTCCGGCGCTACCGCGACCTCATCGTGGACATCGTCGGGGACGACACGATCGCGGCGCGCGGAGAGCCAACGCCGCGAGAGCGGTTCGAGGCCGCGCACGAGCTGCGCTTCTGGCGGCGGCGCTGTCGCTTTCGCGGCGTGGTGGACGAAGATCGGCTGCAGGACTTCTACCGGAGCTGCACGGTCTTCGTCGCGCCGTCGCTCTACGAGTCGTTCGGCCTCGTGTACCTCGAGGCGATGCGCTGGGGAAAACCCGTCATCGGTTGTCGCGCCGGAGGCATCCCTGAGGTCGTGCGGGACGGCGAGACGGGACTTCTCGTTCCGCCGGATGACCCGGTGGGGCTCGAGGCCGCGATCACCCGGCTGCTCGACGATCCCGAGCTCCGTCAGCGGCTCGGCGAGCGCGCACGCGAGGCGCTGGCGACGGAGTTCTCGTCGCGCCGGATGGCCGAGCGGACGGCCGCCTTCTACGCCGGGGTGCTGGGGTGCCGCGCGACCGAGCGCGCGATCGCCTGACCCGATGAGGAGCGCCACCGTCATCATCTGCACGCACAACCGCGCCACCGTGGTGGGGCGGGCGGTCGAGGGGGCGCTCGCGGAGGTGCGCACCCGTGACGCCGAGGTGCTGGTCGTCGACAACGCCTCGACGGACGCGACGGCGGCTGTCCTGGCGGGCGTGCTACAGCGCTTCGGGCCGGAGGTCCGGGTCGTCCGCGAGCCGGACCTCGGCCTCTGCGCCGCTCGCAACCGTGGCCTCGCCGAGGCGCGCGGCGAGATCGCCGTGTTCCTCGACGACGACGCCGTGCCGCGCCCGGGCTGGCTCACGGCGCTCCTTGCACCCTATGAAGCCGACGGCGTGGTCTGCGTAGGCGGGCGGGCCCTGCTACGGTTCGCTTGCGCCCCGCCGGCATGGCTCACACCCGCCTTCTACCCGGCGGCGGGCAACTTCGACCTGGGCGACCGCCGGCGGCGTATCCGCGATCGGCCCGGCGACTGGTTCCCGTGCGGCGCCAACATCTCGTTCCGGGCCGCGATGGCGCGGCAGTTCGGAGGCTTCTCCACCGAGGTCGGGCAGCGCGGCCGGAGCCAGCGGGTGCACGACGAGACCGACCTGTGCGCCCGGCTCGACCGAGCGGGCGGCGTGATCCTCTACACGCCCGACGCCGTCGTCGACCACTGGGTCGGCGAGGAGAAGCTCGCGGCCGAGTGGTTCCTCAACCGCCACTGGGAGAGCGGCCAGTCAGCTGCGACCTACGTGCTCCGCAATCGCGGCGCGCTGCGCGGGTTCTCCGCCGTACGGTGGTACGCTCGCTATCTCCCGGTTGGGCGCTACGTTCCGCGCGACCCGATCGACCCGGTCCGTCTCCTGGCAGAGTGTCAGCGCCGCGAGGCCCTCGGCTACCTCCTCGGGCTCGCACGCGGCATCGTCCGGCTGCGTGCGCTGCGGCGTGGTCTGGCCGCCGCCCCGCGCAGCGTGGCCGCGAGCGAAGGGCATGCCTAGCGAGGCGAGCACCCCGGACGTCTCGATCATCGTCCCGGTCTTCAACGCCGGGCGCCACCTCGAGCAGGCGCTGGCCAGCGTGGCGGCCCAGACCCACCGGGACTTCGAGGTCGTCGTCATCGACGATGGATCGACGGAGCACCGAACGCTCGCGCTTCTCGAGGCGGCCGCCCGGCGGCCCGGCGTCACGCTGCTGCGCACCGAGAACCGCGGCCCCGCGGCCGCGCGCAACCTCGCCATCGAGCGCGCGCGGGGCGCGTACATCCTGCCCCTCGACGCCGACGACTACCTCGCCCCGGCCTTCCTCGAGCGGACCGTGTCGGTGCTCGACGCCGACTCTCACGTCGCGATCTGCCACACGTGGGTCGGCCTGGTCGGAGAGCACCGCGGCGTCTGGCGTACGGGACCCTTGGCCCTGCCGGAGCTCGCGTCCCGCTGCACGGTGCACGTGACATCGCTCTATCGCCGTCACGTGTGGGTCGATGTCGGGGGATACGACCCGAGCTTCGTCGACGGTGCGGAAGACTGGGATTTCTGGCTGGGGGCGGCAGCCCGCGGCTGGCAGGGACGCGGCATCCCCGAGGTGCTCGCTTACTATCGCCGGGGGCCGACCAGCCGTGAGCGCCGCGCGCGCGCGCCCGACGTCAGCGCGCGGCTCATGCGCCGTCTCGTCGAGAAGCACCGCGGTCTCTACGAGGCGCACCTCGAGGACGCACTGGCGGGTCTCTACGCGCACTACGCGGGCGTCTGCCTGTCGCTCGAGCGCGTCTACCGCCATCCCGCCTTGCGCGCCCTCCTCTGGCTGCGCGATCGGATGCAGCGCCCGCCGGCCGCATGACGAGACCCGCCGTCTCGATCGTCGTCCGCTGCCGGGACGAGGCCGCCCACCTGGGCGGCGTGCTCGAGGGCGTCCTGTCGCAGGCGGGCGCGCCGCCGTACGAGGTGCTCGCGATTGACTCGGGCTCGCGCGACGGGACGCTCGCGCTCCTCGGGCGCTATCCCGTGCGTGTCGAACGCCTGCGCCCGGAGGCCTTCACATGGGGTCGAGCGCTGAACCTGGGCGCGCGGCTTGCCCACGGCGAGATCGTCGTTTACCTCTCCGCCCACTGCCGGCCGCTCAGCGGATCCTGGCTTGCGACGCTGGTGGCACCGCTCGCCGACCCGGCCGTGGTCGCAACCTTCGGGCGGCAGGTGCCGATCCCCGGCGTCAACCCGATCGAGGCGATCGCCCAGGCGCGCCTCTTCCCCGCCGCGCCGCCCGCTGGCGTGTGCTTCTCCAACGCGAATGCTGCCGTGCGCCGCGCGGCGGTGCTCGTTCACCCCTTCGACGAGGACGTCCCTGCGGCCGAGGACCACCTCTGGGCCTGCCAGGTCGACGGGCCGGAGCGCATCGTCTACGTGCCGGCGGCGGCGGTCGCCCACAGCCATCCCATGACGCTGCGCGAGTGGTGCTTCCGCTTCTACATCAACGGCCTGGCCGGCGAGTACGCCCGCCGGCGGTGCGGGATCGACATGCCGTGGGATAGTCACGAGC
>Ga0066709_100000891_pt1 | contig 18148 bp, 15 predicted proteins | sample GraSoiAngelo_158_FD_79665 | JGI IMG/M metagenome (GOLD analysis project Ga0066709, IMG submission 79665) | Grasslands soil microbial communities from the Angelo Coastal Reserve, California, USA - 14_1009_16_30cm | ecosystem: Environmental > Terrestrial > Soil > Grasslands | place: USA...
ATCTGTTAGGTAATACAAATTGCGTCACAACACATGTGGAGCCTCTGATGAAAGCTGAACTGATTCCTATCGACGCGCTTGATCTCGACTAGCCGACTCTCAGAAAATAATGCCCCTGCAACCGAAAGTGAAAACAGTAATAGCTATTCCTGTCAACTTTCAGCCGGCGTTATGGTTAAATATTCACCATGATGAATATTTATGCAGGCCGTATTGCGATCGTAGGCGTGACCGGCTATGCCGGTCAGGAGCTGGATCGCATTCTGGCAACACACCCGAACTTCAAGGCCGCGGGCAGGTTCGCGTCGAAGGCGGATGACAGATCTGGTGCTGAGGCATTTAGCATGGAACGGCTCCGCTCTTTTTCGCCCGACGCAGTAGTTCTTGCGACGGAGCACGAATTGTCGCTGCACCTGGTCCCGGAATTGCTGCAGGAAGGCTATCGAGTGGTGGATATGAGCGGCGCTTTCCGGCTGAAAGAACCCGCGCAATACCAGGAATGGTACGGGTTCGCGCATACGGCGCCCCAGTTGCTGCAGGAAGCCGTGTACGGTCTTCCGGAATTTCTGTCCGAGCAAATTCGTGGCGCGAAGCTCGTGGCAAATCCCGGTTGCTACGCGACCGCCGCCGTGTTGCCGCTCATTCCGATCTACAATGCGGCGGCGATCGATTCCGCGTGCACAGTTGTGGTGGACGGAATGTCCGGCGTGTCGGGGGCCGGCCGATCACCAAAGCGGGAAACGCATTTCTGCGAGGTCAACGAAAACCTCAGCGCATATGGCGTGCTCCAGCACCGGCACACGCCGGAAATGGTCGCTCAGCTGCGTGGCGCCACATTTGATCGGTTCGTCTTTACGCCGCATCTAATCCCGATCAGCCGTGGAATCCTGAATACGATCACATTGCGGGCAGTCGAGCGGGGTTCAGTGCTTTCGATTCTGACGGAAACTTATGCGAAATCGCCGTTCGTGCGTGTGTTACCAGCCGGTCAGCTGCCGAATGTACAGAGCATCACCCGCACAAACATCTGTTCGATCGGCGTCGTGGCGAAGGGCACAACCGCGGTCCTCGTTTCGGCCATCGACAACCTGGTCAAGGGCGCGGCAGGGCAGGCCGTGCAGAATCTGAATCTGATGTTTGGGTGTGAACCCACCGCAGGGTTGCTTTAGTGACAAAGGTCGTCAAAGTCGGTGGAGCACTTTTACAGGATCCGGTGAAGGCAGTCGAAGCGATTCGCCGCATTGTGACAGATCGGACGGCAGTCGTGCACGGAGGCGGCGTCCAGATCACCCGCATGCTGGAACGAATGAACGTGAGATCGGTTTTCATTGAAGGACTGCGTGTGACCGACGAGAACACGCTCGGCGCAGTAGCGGCGGCATTGCTGGGCGAAGTGCATGCAGCGTTAGTGCAGGAACTTCGGAACCAAGGCCTGCCGGCTGTTGGTATGTTTGGCAGTATTCACGCTTCCAAGAAATCGGGCCCATGGGGACTTGTTGGAACATGTGTGCATGCCGATACTGCACCCCTGACGGCGCTGCTCGATTCCGGTCAGATGCCGGTGATTCCGACTCTCGCCCTAGGGAACGATTCGCAGCTGAACGTGAACGGTGATAAAACCGCTGCGGCAGTTGCTGTCGCGCTGCAATGCAGTGAGCTGGTGTTCCTGACCGACGTCGAAGGCGTAAGGAACGGAGAAGGTGTGGTCATCGATCGCGCGAATACACCGGATGAGCTGCTGAGTGCGAGCTTCGTCAGCGGCGGAATGATACCGAAATTGCGCGCTGTGAAAGCCGCCATCGATGGTGGTATCGGCATTGTACGCGTTGGCCGCACTATCTTTGGAGACCTTTCGTGAGAAGGGGCTGCCCCTATTCATTCACAGCTTCATAGACCGCCCCGGCTGCCAACCCGTCTTGCCCCTGATGTAACATGTTCATGCATTTCTTGGAGTGACCTCGTGGAATCCGAAACAAACCAGCGCACACCCCGATTAGTCCGGCAAGGCCTCATTGCGTTATTGATGTGCGCCGTCGCACTGCACTCGTTGGGACAGACTCCCCCGGCCAAGGTAATAATCCTTAGCCCGGCTCGTGTTTTCGATGGCGATTCGGTCCACGACAACTTGGTCATCGTCGTACGCGGTGAAAAGATCGAGGGGCCTGGGCCGATGGGCAATATGAATATTCCGGCGGGAACTCGTACTGTGGAGTTACCCGGTATGACCCTGCTTCCCGGTCTCATCGAAGCACACTCGCATGTCCTGCTGCACCCGTACAGCGAAACACCCTGGAACGATCAGGTCGCGCATGAAGCACTCGCATTGCGCGTGGCGCGAGCGACGAATCATTTGCGTAACACGCTGATGGCGGGTTTCACGACAATTCGGGATCTCGGAACCGAAGGCGCAGGGTATTCCGACGTTGGTCTGCGGGATGCGGTTGCGCAAGGCATCATACCTGGACCACGGATGCTCGCCGTAACACGCGCGATCGTCGCGACCGGCAGCTATGCACCGAAAGGATATGCACCCGAGTGGCGGGTTCCCCAAGGGGCGGAGGAAGCTGATGGCGTCGACAGTCTGATTCGGGTCGTCCGTGATCAAATCGGCAAGGGCGCGGACTGGATCAAGGTCTATGCCGATTACAGCTGGGGGCCGAACGGGGAAGCAGCACCAACGTTCTCGCTCGACGAGTTGAAACTGATCGTCGAAACCGCGAAAAGCAGCGGGCGGGCCGTCGCCGCACACGCCGCGACACCCGAGGGAATGCGCCGCGCAGTGCTCGCCGGCGTCGAAACGATCGAGCATGGCGATCGCGGCACCGATGAGGTCTTTCGACTAATGAAGCAACACAATGTGGCGTTGTGTCCAACGTTGACGGCTTCCCTCACGTTTTATAGCCGCGATCTCGGCGGCAAACGCGCCAGCTTCAGAGCAGCACTGGCGGCGGGGGTCACGATCGCGAGCGGGAGTGACTCCGGTGTTTTCGCTCACGGTGACAACGCCCGCGAACTCGAAGCCATGGTGGATTTCGGCATGTCTGCAAGCGACGCACTTCGCTCCGCAACATCGGTGAATGCGCGCGTGCTTCACATGGAAGACCGGATCGGCCGCATTAAGGAAGGCTTACTGGCAGATTTAATAGCGGTCGACGGCGATCCTGCCCGCGACATCTCAGCTACTCGCCGCGTACGATTCGTCATGAAAGGCGGAACGATCTTTCAGAATGTCCGGTAGTCATCGACATCGTTGGCGGTCATAGACCGCCCCTACAGTTCAGCCATCATTCGGCGGTTCCCACTGCCGTTGCAATCCACAGCAGGCCGGAAACTGCAACAGCGGCAGGGACGATCAAGACAGCACGAGCCAAACTGCTGATATCGGCAAGCACGCCAATGATCGGTGGCGAGATCGCGTCACCCAACAAATGAATCGTGAAAATACTTACTGCCATCGCCATCGCTCGTGCGCCAATCGGAACCACGCTGACAATCGCGACGTTGACGGGGCCCGTGCTGAGGAACAACAAGAACTCGGCCACGAAAAGCCATACAACATATCCCGGAGCTGAACCGACTGTCAGCGCAAACCAGGTGGGGACGATTGCCGCAATGCTCGAGAGACCTGAAATCCAGAGGTGGCCATGCTTCATCCGCCCCGATAAAAGATCCCCCAGATAGCCGCCGACGAACGTGCCTCCCAATCCGGCAACAACCGTGACACTCCCGACCATAAAATTCGCGCTGGATAGATTAACCCCGCGCACTCTTAGGAGATATTCCGGCATCCAGAAAGCGAGGCCGCTAACTGCGAATGTGTATGCGGCGGACCCAAGTACCGTGCCGATATATGCACCATTCTGCGCGAACCCGCGGAGCGTGACCGCGATCGGCTGTGATGTCGCGGCCCCTGCGGCTTCTTCAGTAGCCCCACGCGGCGGATCTGTGACTGTGAGTGCCAGAAGCGCCAACACGATTCCAGGCAATCCGACAACGTAGAACGCAGCCCGCCACCCAAGAGCTGGTTCAATCCAGCCTCCGAGCAAGTAACCGACGGCAGCGCCAACGGGGATCGCAACGTAAAAGATCGCAAAGGCGCGGCCGCGTTGCGAACGTCGAAAGTAATCCGACAGCAGTGCGGGCGAGATCGTTGCATATGCGGCTTCTCCGATTCCAACGAACGACCGGGCCGACATCAGTTGACCAAAACTTTGCATAATGCCGGTAGCCGCGGTCGCCACACTCCAGGCGCTGACACCCAGCGCCATGAGCCGCGTTCGGGAGAGACGGTCGCCCAGCACGCCGAATATGGGAGAGGTGGTGAAGTACGCGACCAAGAATGCAGTCGCGAGAAGCCCCGCCTGTGTATTCGTGAGTCCCAATTCGCTCTGCATGCGCGGCAGGACCGCGGCCAGAATGTAACGGTCGATGTAATTTAGAAAATTGAGAAGCGTTACTACGGCCAGACCATAGTAAGCCGCACGGTTTTGCATTTACTGGGATACGTGGTTTTTTCGGGCAACGATGTTTTCAGGCGCCAGGTAATCCGCGGGCAGTTGCGAGAAAAAAGGCGAAAACGCCGCAAGATCGATCTCGTTCAGCTGTTTGTTTTCTTGTAGAGCCGCACGCACAGCGCGCGCAACGATTTCGTGAGCCGCACGAAATGGCACACCTTTCATCACGAGAAAGTCCGCAAGGTCTGTCGCGCCCATGAAGGAATCTGCCGCAGCTCGTTCCAGGCGATCCGTTTTCAGCATGACGGTGCGGACCGACAGGCGCAACACACTCAAACAGAGCCGAACGTTTTCAAATGCTTTGAGAAACGCTTCTTTGTCCTCCTTGAGATCCTTGTTGTATCCGGTAGGGAGACCCTTCATCACACCAAGAACGCCTGCAAGCAGACCTGTGGTCATTGCCGCTTTCGCGCGAATCAGCTCGAACCCGTCAGGATTCTTCTTTTGAGGCATGAGACTGCTGCCGGTGGTCACCTTTTCAGACAATTCGAGGAAGCCGAATTCTTCCGTCGAATAGATGATCCAGTCCTCGGCAAGCCGGCTCGCATGAACGAGCAAAATCGATGCATTCGAAAGAAATTCGAGAACGAAATCGCGGTCGCAAGTCGCATCGAGGCTGTTGGTGGATACTTTCGAAAAGCCCAATTCCTTTGCGACTGTTTCGCGATCGACGGGGAAGTTGGAACCTGCAACGGCGCCGGAGCCCAGTGGAAGAACATCGACGCGCTTCAGTGATTCCTCGAATCGCTGCGCGTCACGGGCAAACATTTCGTGATATGCCAAACAATACTGACTCCATCGAATCGGTTGAGCACGGCGCAGGTGTGTGTACGCAGGAATGATGATATCGGAATATTTCGCGCCACTTTCGACGAGAGCAATCTGAAGCGCTTCAAGGTCGGCCATGACGAGACCGACTGCCTGCCAGACGAATAAGCGGAAATCGGTTGCCACCTGATCATTGCGGCTACGGCCCGTTTGCAGCTTGCCCGCGATCGGACCGATTTTCGACGCGAGCGTCGCTTCAACAAACGTATGGATATCTTCATACGGCGTCGCCTGGACCTGCGCGGGGGTGTATTCGGAAAGGATCTGTTCGAGGCCTTGATCAATTGCCTTCCATTCTTGTTGCGTGAGCACACCACAACCGAGCAACCCGCGAGCATGGGCGCGGCTGGCGCGAATGTCGACTTCCAGGAGGACGGCGTCGACTCCAAGCGACCGGTTCATCTTTTCGAAAACCGGATCGCTCTCCTCCTCAAACCGTCCTTGCCATAGTTTCATATTGATTCACCATCAGCCGAGATCGCACTGCAGCCGGCAAGCCGAGAAGATTGATGAATCCTTCGGCGTCGTGATGATTGTAGGTGCCGGTGTCAAACGATGCGATGTCTTGCCGGTACAGGCTGAATGGCGATACGCGACTCTTCACAGCCATCGTGCCTTTATACAGGCTCATGGTAACGGAGCCGGTCACGACTTCCTGTGTCTTGTCGAAGAAGGCGTCAAACGCTTCGCGGAGCGGTGTGAACCACTGACCTTCGTAGACCATTTGCGAATAGGTGATTGCAAGCATGTCTTTGTGATATCGCGTCTGCCGATCCAGCACGAGCGATTCCAGCTCGCGGTGCGCGGTCGTGATCAGCGTTCCGCCTGGCGTTTCATACACACCACGAGATTTCATTCCGACAACTCGATTCTCGACGCAGTCGGCGCGGCCGATGCCGTTGGTGCCGGCGATCTCGTTCAAGTCTTCGAGAAGTTGTACGGCGGGAATTCGATATCCATTGAGGCCGACTGGCACGCCCTGTTCGAAATCGATCGTGATTTCGCTTTCGCCTTCGGGACACGAGCGTGGATCGAGCGTCAGCATGAACAGATCTTCAGGCGGCGCTTTCGAAGGATCTTCCAAAATTCCGCCTTCATGGCTCATGTGCCAAATATTGCTGTCACGGCTGTAGATCTTCTCTGCGGTCGCAGTGATCGGAATGTTGCGTTCTTTGGCGTAGGCGATGGCATCGTGCCTCGACTGAATGCTCCATTCACGCCAGGGAGCGAGGATTTTCAGATGCGGAGCGAATGATTTGTAGGTCAGCTCGAATCGGACCTGATCGTTGCCTTTGCCCGTGCAACCGTGCGCAACAGCGTCCGCGCCCTCGGCCAATGCGATCTCAACCTGACGCTTTGCCAATAGTGGCCGCGCGATTGACGTTCCCAACAAGTACTTCCCTTCGTACATCGCGCCGGATTTGACGAGCGGCCAAAGATATTCAGTTACGAATTCATACCGCAGGTCTTCGACGTAACACTTGGACGCCCCCGTTCGGATTGCCTTCTCTTCAAGACCGTTGAGTTCATCATCCTGACCAATGTTGCCGGCCATTGCGACGATTTCACAGCCATAGTTTTCCTTGAGCCACGGAATGATGATGGATGTATCCAGGCCGCCCGAATACGCCAGAACTACCTTCTTTACCTTCTGATTCATCACTGTTCTCCAACGCGTTGCACTATAGGAGCGTTCTTTTCGGCCGGTTCACCAATACCCATGTACGTCACGAGAATTGCCTTTTCCACCGGCAACCGGTTGGCAGCCTGGTGAAAGACGATCGAATTGTCTGACTCGATGACGGAATCGGTTACTTCCTGCCCGCGATGGGCCGGAAGACAATGCATGAATAAAGTCTGCTTACCGGTTTTCGATATCAGCTCCTCGTTGACTTGGTAGGAATGGAAGATCTCGATGCGTTCCGGCAGTTCATCCTCTTGGCCCATGCTGGCCCAAACATCCGTGTAAATTGCGTCGGCACCCTTCACGTCAGCCGGATTCGTGGACCACTCGACACTCTCTTGCTTCGAAGGTCCATAGCGTTCGGGGCAGACGGCACGGAATCTCAAGCCGACTGTAGAACACACTTGCCACAACGATCGCGCCACATTGTTCCAATCACCGATGTAAACAAGTTCCTTGGTTGCAAAGGCCGGCCATATGTCAGTGAGGGTCAACAGATCCGCTATTACCTGGCAGGGGTGCTCGTGATCGCTCAACCCGTTGATCACAGGGATTGAGGCGAATAAAGCAAGGTTTTCGAGGTCCTCATGTTTGAAAACCCTCGCCACAATGGCTTCTACCCAACATGAAAGATTGCGGGCGAGGTCCTGGATCGGCTCGCGTTCACCGAGACGGCTTTCTGCCGAGCCCAACATGATCGGCCAGCCGCCGAGTTGGCGGATCGCCACTTCGAATGTCACGCGCGTACGCAGCGACGGCTTTTCGAAGATCAGCGCAACCGATTTGCCACGCAACGAGTCTCCAAACAAAGATTTCGACCGCAAGTCTCGCGCCAGTGCCAGGAGCGACAACAACTCCTGACGCCCCAGCTGCGAAACGGAAAGAAAGTCGGAATGAGGCGACACCGCTGCGGCTGAATAGTTATGCATATAGATGAATAAGTATGCACGCGCTCACCTGGAGGGGTCAATTATTTTGTTGTTATAATCCCGGCGGCATGAAACGCCTTCGGCATAACGCCATTCTGGACATCATCCGCTCCGGAACAATCGCCAGTCAGGAAGAGCTGATGCACGGCCTGAAGGCGCGCCGCATTGAAGTTTCGCAGTCGACATTGTCGCGTGATATTCAGGAGTTACGGCTGGCGAAAACGGGTGGTGTGTACACCGTGGTTGAGTCGGAGCCGGTAAGCAAGCCGTCGGACGAATCCTTTCGGAGGATTATCCGCGAGTTCCTGGTCGATATCGCCGTCGCGAAAAATATCGTCGTCGTGAAAACAGGACCCGGGCATGCCTCCACTGTTTCGCAGGCAATCGATGAGACGGGCTGGCCGGAGGCGATTGGCACAATCGCGGGCGAAAATACCGTGTTCATCGCCGCGCGCTCGGAAAAAGAAGGGAAGAAGTTAGAGCGCCGCCTACGGGAATTGCTATAGGTGAGTAAGCAAGATTCCGAAGAAGCCGGTGGTTACACGCGCTCCGCGCGTTAACCACCGGCTAATTTGTTCGCACGCTGATTCGGCGTGCGCAGAGGGGAAAGAAGGAGTCGCATCGTGCGCATGCGGACGGACGATAATCCTTATGCCCTATCCGCATTTCAACGGCTGCCATCCCTGGCGTTCATCAATAAAGCATGTCATACACCAAACGATATTCCCTTATGAACGCAGCATATTTCAGTCATCTCGGTTACTGGACTGACGAAATTTGTCGGAATCACTGCCGCAGCATGGTAGCTCCATCAGCGGGATGGCGAGTAGGCAACGACGCTAGAGTGGTCTGTACATATTTCCAACAATTGCTGCACCGTGTTGCCGCTGAGCGGATCGGTAAAGTCAGGCGCGATTTCGGCGAGAGGAACGAGAACAAACCGGCGCCCGGCGAAGCTTGGATGCGGTATGACGAGATCGGGTTTCTGAATAATTCGAGTTCCAAAAAATATGATGTCGATATCGAGCGTTCGCGGCCCTTTTGAATGATCGCGTACGCGCCGGTTTTCCTTTTCGACATCAACGCAGGCGCGAAGTAACTCGTCGGGGCCCAAATCTGTACTGGCTTCCAGAACCGTGTTCAGGAACCAGGGTTGATTCAAGACTTCGCGTGGCTCGGTGGAATAGAGCGAAGCACAACGGATAATGTGGACACCACGCGCGGCAAGACCGCGAATGCCCGCACGCAGGTACTCTTCGCGATTACCCAGATTCGAACCGAGGGCCAGGTAAACAGAATCCATGCAACATCATGGTACGACCGTAAGCGCGCGACCGGCGAAAGCCGACACCTATGAAGCTCTTCGCAACTTCCGGTACGCGTTCACGGCACGGTTATGTGCGGCAAGCGTTTCGGAAAACACGTGCCGGAATTCTACGGTGCGTACAAAGTAAATATAGTTCGTCGGTGCGGGCTGAATGGCGGCGAGTAATGACGCGTAGCCCGGATTGGCGATTGGACCCGGAGGTAACCCGGGATTCGCGTAAGTGTTGTACGGCGACTTGAACTGAAGATCCGCCAGGGTGAGCCTGCCGCGATACCGATCCGCCTGCTCTAGTGCGTAAATCACAGTCGGATCACATTGAAGCAACATATGACGGTGTAGCCGATTCAAATAGACGGACGCAACTAACGGCCGCTCGTCGGGTTGCGCGGCTTCGGTTTCCACCAGCGATGCCAAAACTATCGTGTCATGCAGGTTCAGCGGCCACTTTTCCTGCGGGAGTGTCTGTTGAAGCCGGCTCACGATCTGCTGAAACCGCGCGATCATCGCTTCGATAGCTTGGCGCGGTATGGTGTGACTTCGGAACGAGTAGGTTTCCGGGAACAGATAGCCCTCTATTGACGTGGCCTTTTCGTCCAGGGGACGCACCAAATCGAGGGCGCCTTGAGCTACCTCCGCAAACTCTTTTGCAGTTCCAAAACCTTGTTCCTCCCATTTTTGGGCGATAACAGCGGTGGTCAGTCCCTCAGGAATCGTAAACTTGTGCAGATACACAGACCCGCTCGAAAGCTTGCCGATAACCTCCGGAATCGTCATCGCATGATCGAAAAGGTATTCACCGGCTTGGAGCTTATGTCGAGTACCGCTAAAAAAGACGTAGGCAAGTGCTGCGTAACGGTTCAGAATGACTTTTCTTTCAACGAGCAGTCCAACGATTCCGCGCGCGCCGAGGCCGTGAGGAATCTCGACGATCTCACCCTCAGCCGGGCTTCCCACAACACGCCATTGCCGGCGCGCGTATAATGCCAGGCCCGCAATCGCCAAGACCATGACCGCAACAATCAGCAGCAGTTTCTTCATGTGGCGGGCTCGCGTTTCGCGTACGCGCGGGTATCGAGATAGTTTTGAAGAATGATCATGGCCGCAATTTTGTCGATTTGCGCGCGCCGTTGGCGCCAGCTGAGTCCCATCTCTTGAAGATGCTGTTCCGCTTCGAAGCTGGTCAGGCGCTCGTCCCAAAAAACAATTGGCAGGTCAAGCGCTTTTTTCAATTCTTCAGCAAATCGAGCGACCTTTTGACTTTGAGGGCTCTCTCGGCCATCCATATGAAGAGGTTGGCCGATAACAATCTCATGCACCTCATTCTCCACCGACAATTGCCGAATCGCCTCGATATCGGATTTAAGGTCTTTACGCCGAAGCGTGGGCCGCGACTGTGCCGTTAGCAACAGCGCATCGCTGATGGCAATGCCCATGTTCTTGTCACCAACATCGAGAGCCATAACCCGCATTTTTTCATGATACCGGCGGGCCGCGCACCCGGGCTATAATGAATCTACATTACGGTTGGGAGGTCCCCTTTGAGTTCGAAGAGTAAGTACGCGATTCTGCTGATCTCTTCGGTCCTAGTCATATACGCCATTATTGGCGGCATGCTTGGCCGCGTCAGCGCACAGAATGGATCGTATCAGCAGTTAACTATTTTTACCGAGGTCCTTAGCCGGCTCCAAAACGACTACGTCGACGACCCGAACATCAAAAGCGCCGTCGACGGCGCCATCCGCGGATTAGTCGAGAGTGTCGATCCGTATGGGGGCTACCTCACTCCCAAGGATGTCGCTTTTTACAAGGACTATGCCGCTAACCCACAGAAGATTGCCGGTATCGGCGCCACTCTGGCGAAGCCGGCCCGCTTGGGTTATCCCGTCATCATTTCCACGATTCCCGGGGGGTCTGCCACGAAGGCGGGCCTGAATTCGGGCGACATTATCGAATCGATTGACGGCTTAACCACGCGCGAACTGAACCTGGTCCAGATCAATTCGCTACTTGCAGCGCCGATGGGCAAGCCCGTCGCACTGTCCGTGATTCGAAGCCGGCGCGCAGATCCTGAAATCGTCAACGTGAATCGTGAAATCGTTCAGGCGCCCCCGGTCGAAGCGAAGATGCTGGAGAGCAACATCGCTTATGTAAAGGTGCCGTATCTGGCGCCGGGAAAGGCCCAGGAAACGAGGAGACAGCTTGATGGCCTGCTAAAGAAAGGCGCTAGTACCGTAATTCTCGATCTGCGTTACACCGCAGGCGGGGACGATAAAGAGGCGCTGGAAATTGCGAACCTTTTTATTGAGTCCGGGCCACTTGCGTATCTTGGTTCAACCAATTCTTCTCAAGCGCAGAAGAAGCCGAGAGAGGCACTCAATGCGGATCCGAAACAGGTTTTGACGAAGCTGCCGGTGGCCGTTCTTGTAAACCAGGGAACCGCCGGACCGGCTGAACTGGTTGCCGGCGCTATTGAAGACAGCCATCGCGGCCAGATAGTTGGTGTTAAGACATTCGGCACGGGTTCGATTCAAAAACTGATTCCTCTCGAGGATGGGTATGGTCTGCTGATCTCGACGGCCAAATACTTCACACCTTCCGGCAAGGAAATTCAGGACAACGAGCCGCAGGATTCCGGGATCAAGCCGACGTTGGAAATCCGCCAGAATGTGGAAGAGGCCCTTGACGCGTCCGATGACCCGACCGATGCGCCGGCGCCACCAAAAGAGAAGGTCAAGGACGAAGATCGGCAGCTGAATAAGGCGATCGAAATCCTGAAAGATCCGAGCAAGATTTCAGCGACCAACAAAGCCGCGTAACCAACTGTGGGGCGGTCATCAACCGATGGGTGGTATAGACCGCCCCTACAGAATATCCAGTGATCGTTCAGCTTAATGGTGTCTCGAAGTGGTTCGGTTCACAGAACGTGCTTCGAGACGTCACCTTCCAAATCAATCCCACTGAGAAGTTAGGGCTCATCGGCGCAAATGGGGCCGGCAAAACGACGCTCCTTAAAATTGTCAGCGGTGTTTACGCGCCGGACACCGGCTCTGTAACGCGCAAATCCGGATTGCAGATCGGTACTCTCGACCAGATTCCAGAATTCCATGAACGTACTTCTGTTCTTGAAGAGGGACTGCGGTCGTCCGACTATTTGCGCCAACTGGAAGCCGAGATGCGCGACTTGGAGCACGCGATTTCAACCGAACCACGCGCGGATATCCTTGACCGCTACTCTCATATCCAGCATGAGTTTGAACTGAAGGGCGGCTACACGTATCGGGCGCGCACCGAGGCTGCGCTGCATGGAGTCGGATTTTCAAAGAACACATTCGAAAGGCCCTGCCGCAATCTTTCCGGCGGAGAGAAAAACCGGCTCGCGCTTGCAAAGCTGCTTCTGTCGAATGCGGAATTGCTGCTGCTGGATGAGCCTACAAATCATCTCGACATTCGATCGATCGAATGGCTCGAAAAATTCCTGAGGGAAACGGATAAGACAATCATTTCCGTGTCGCACGACCGGATTTTCTTGGACCGAGTCGCGAATCGCATGATTGAAATCCATGACGGCCGGATTCAAGACTATCGCGGCAACTACTCCGACTACGTCAAACAACGCGTGGAACGCCTTGCGCGGCAAGAAAAAGAATGGCAGCTGCAAACCGAATGGGTCGAAAAGCAGGAAGACTATATTCGCCGCAACATTGCCGGACAAAAAACGAAGCAGGCCCAATCCCGACGTAAGCTGCTGGCGAGAGTGAAGCCTCTGGAGAAACCCAAGAGCGTCCCGGCGACAGTGAAGTTCCGATTCACTCCTCTGGAGCGCAGCGGCCGGGCCGTGCTGACCGCGCGCGCCCTCGCAATCGGTTACGAAGGAACGCCGCTCGTTCGGGGCATTCAATTCGAAGTGCAACGAGGAGAGCGATGGGGAATTCTCGGGGCTAATGGCGCCGGAAAAACAACACTGCTGACAACGTTAATTGGTGCACGCGCGCCTCTGGACGGTGAGTTGGAATGGAACGAAGCGCTGGAGGTGGGCTACTACGATCAACAACTACAGGATCTCGCTCCACAAGCCACGGTATTGGACGAAATCCGTGAATTGGATGTCACTGCCACGGATGGGGAGCTTCGGTCTTATCTCGCTCAGTTTTTGTTCAGTGGCGAAGATGTCTTCAAAACAGTCGCACAACTCAGTGGCGGAGAGAAATCGCGGCTAACGCTGGCGAGGATTATTTACGTTGCGCCGCAGTTGCTCGCTTTGGACGAGCCGACGAACCATCTGGACATTGCTTCACGAGAGGCACTCGAATCGGCACTCATGGAATACCCCGGGACCGTTTTGTTTGTAACGCACGATCGATATCTGGTGCAGAAAATCGCGACGCACTTGGTCTATCTCGAGAGCGGTAGAGCGTACGTATTTGACCGGCTTACTGCGTTTGAGGAATGGCTCACTGTAGGGGCGGTCTATGACCGCCCTGATTCGCCGAAACAGATCGTGGGCGGTCCGCCAAGCGCAAGCGCGACAGCGCGTAGCCTCAACAATAGAATGCCCACACAGGGTCTCTCGAAAAATAAGCGCGAGCAACTCGAACGAGAAATCACGGAACTGGAGAAAAAGATCGCATCTGTCGAAGAAGAAATTGCAGAGGTAGAGCTTTGTTTCCAAAATCCTGCGACCGGAGCTGACTGGGAGACGATGCACCGGCGCTACGCCGACTTGAAGGCCACCCTGGAGCACCTGTACGAGACTTTGGCAGACCGCTGGGAAATGATTGGGTAGATGCGCTAAGATCAGGGGTTCTTGTTAGCTTCGGCTTGTTCACTATGCAGCGCACTATTCGAAATATCACCGTCCGCGGCGCTCGACAGCACAACCTCAAAGGTATCAATGTCGAAATCCCTCGGAACAAATTAACGGTAATTACGGGACTCAGTGGCTCTGGAAAGTCCAGTCTTGCCTTCGACACCATTTATGCGGAAGGGCAGCGGCGATATGTCGAATCGCTTTCTGCGTACGCTCGCCAATTTCTCGATCGGCTCGAGCCGCCGGATGTGGACTCGATCGAAGGTCTCTCACCCGCAATTTCGATCGAGCAAAAAAGTGCGTCGCGAAGTCCGCGCTCGACTGTCGGCACCGTCACAGAAATTTATGATTACCTGCGGCTCCTATTTTCGTCGGTCGGTGTGCCGCATTGTTATCTATGCGGCAAGCCGATTTCGAAACAGACTCCCGATCAGATTGTTCGGCACCTGAAAGCCCTGCCTCAGGGCGAGCGCGTGATGATCCTTGCGCCCATCGTGCGGGGGCGAAAGGGCGAATTCAAGAAGCAACTCGAGGCTCTGGCGAAGACTGGATACGTGCGCGGCCGCATCGACGGCGTTCTTCACAATCTCGACGAGCCCCTCCAATTGGATAAGAAGAAGAATCACTCCATTGAGGTCGTTGTTGACCGCTTGATGATCAAGAAGGACATCGAAAAGCGGTTGGAAGCTTCAATCGAACAAGCGATCAAGCTGGCAAAGGGCATCGTGCTTGTCGCCGTCGTCGACGGGGAAGAACGGCTCTACTCTGAAAAAATGGCGTGTGTCGATTGCGGTATCAGTATTCCTGCCATCGAGCCCCGCACGTTTTCGTTCAACAGCATTTATGGCGCATGCGAAGTTTGCCATGGGCTTGGCATGAAGTATGACTTCGATCCAGCGCGTATCATTAGCGATCCGTCAAAGCCCCTGCTCAACGGCGCGCTTGGTCTGTCGGATGGCTGGTGCGACGAAGACTTTGAAGAGCAAATGAAGAAGGTCGCCGCTCAACTTGGCGCGGATCTCTCCGTGCCGTTCGAGCAACTACCGCCAAAAGTCCAGAATGCGATTTTCTACGGCATTAAGGAGCGGGGGAAGCGTCTAGACGGCATCATCGATCTTCTGGACAACTACTACGGACAAGACCTGCTGGACGACGACGATTTGGCGGAAATTATGGTGACGAAGGCATGAGCTGCATGTCATGGCGCGCGATTGCGACCGGAGAGTCTTGCAGTTCGGGTCGCTGACCGAACCATAGCCGAGTTCGTATCCTGGCCTGTCGCTGATTCTTTGAAGTTCTTCGCCGGTCTGAAGCTTGGCGAACGCGACGAGATGATTGCCGGGCGCATTATTCGTGAGATCCGAGACCGTCTTGAATTTCTCGATGCTGTCGGCCTGAATTACCTCAGCCTGCATCGCGCAGCGAACACGCTATCGGGTGGCGAAAGCCAGCGCATTCGGCTTGCGACGCAAATCGGATCGAAGCTGCGCGGCGTCTTGTATGTCCTGGATGAACCATCAATTGGGCTTCACCACAAGGATAATGCACGGCTGCTTGCGACGTTGGAGGAACTGCGGGATCTGGGGAACACGGTTATCGTGGTCGAGCATGATGAAGAAACAATCCGGCGATCCGACTATGTTATCGATCTTGGCCCTGGCGCGGGCACAGAGGGCGGATATCTGGTGGCTGCGGGTACGCCGCAGACCGTCGCTGAAGCTGAGAACAGCTTAACTGGGCGTTATTTGTCGGGCCGGAGCGAAATCCCAGTGCCGCACAAACGACGATTGACCAACGGCAAATCGATCGTCGTTCGAGGCGCCTCCGAACACAATTTGCAGAACATCGATATTGCATTTCCCATCGGCTTAATGACCGTCGTAACAGGCGTCTCCGGCTCGGGCAAATCTACGCTCGTAAACGAAATCCTTTACAAAGCGCTCGCAAGAAATATCTATCGGTCCCTGGATGAGCCTGGAGCGCACAAGTCCATCGAGGGCTTGGAATTCATTGATAAGGTCATCGAAATCGACCAGTCGCCGATCGGCCGGACCCCGCGATCGAATCCAGCTACCTATACCGGGGTTTTCACGCCGATTCGCGAGCTCTACGCCATGCTGCCGGAATCTCGCGCGCGCGGATACAGGGCCGGCCGCTTCAGTTTCAATGTGAAAGGTGGCCGGTGCGAAGCTTGCCAGGGCGACGGACTTCGCAAGATCGAGATGAGCTTCCTGCCGAATGTTTATGTGGATTGCGAGGTATGCCGCGGAAAGCGGTACAACAGCGAAACGCTTTCCATTCAATACAAGGGACTGTCCATCGCGGACCTGCTGAATTCAACGGTTGCTGATGCGCTCAATGTTCTAGGCAGCATTCCGCAGATTCACTCGAAATTGCAAACACTTGTCGACGTTGGATTGGGGTATATCCGGCTGGGACAGTCGGCGACAACCCTGTCTGGCGGGGAGGCGCAGCGCATCAAACTCGCAAAAGAACTCAGCCGGCGTGCGACAGGCAAGACTCTCTACATCCTGGATGAACCCACAACGGGTTTGCATTTCGATGACGTCAAGAAACTGCTCGACGTACTATGCCGATTGACAGACCTGGGGAACACGGTAATTATTATCGAGCATCATCTGGACGTTATTAAGACTGCCGATTGGATTGTGGATCTCGGCCCGGATGGGGGCGCTCAGGGTGGCCGCGTGATGGCCACGGGCACACCGGAGCAAGTCGCAAAGGGAAAAAAGTCGTATACCGGCCGCGCACTGGCAGAGGTGCTGTCGAAACCGCGATCGGCTGAAATGCAGTTGTCTGTCGGACCGGAAACAAACTCGGGCTGAAGTCTGCGCTTACGTCAAATGAAACGCGCCCCCCAACTGATCGACGACTTTGTCGCGGAGAGCCTTCGCGTTAAGACGCAGTTTTTTCAAGAAAACAGAGAACGAATCGCACAGACGGCAGAGATTATCGCCCACGGCGTACGCAACGGCCGGAAGATACTGTTTTTCGGCAACGGCGGAAGCGCGGCCGATGCGCAACATCTGGCCGCGGAAATGGTCGGCCGATTCGGGCCGGATCGTTCAGCATTGGCAGCCATGTCCCTTGCAACGGACACATCCATTTTGACAGCTGTAGGCAACGATTACGGCTATGACCACGTGTTCTCCCGGCAGATCGAAGCCTTAGGTCACGCGGGCGACACTGCAATCGCTATTTCCACCAGCGGCAACTCGCCGAGTGTGCTTCATGCACTCGATGTAGCGCGAGCAAACGGCCTGTTCACTGTGGGTTTTACCGGCGAAACCGGCGGCCAAATGACGGATCGAGCCGAGGTGTTGTTTTGCGTGCCCAGCCGGCAAACCCCGCGTATACAGGAAACACACATCCTTCTGGGTCACATTATTTGTGAACTCATTGACCGTGAACTCTTTCCGGAAGCTTATCCAACCGATTAATTGTGGATTCCGAATACCCTATAAAACTCTTCGACTTCGCCGGCATATCCACGTACCCGCTCGAATCTCGAAAGAGCAAAGTCCACGTGGAAATGTTCGGGAAAGTCCTGGATGGATCTGAGAACGTTCTCGCATTCATATCCAAACTTCCGCACATTCTTGCGGGAGAGAGCTTACGCAATCTGATTCGCGCGATTCTTTACGCACGATCAACAGGCAAGCCGATTATCTGGGGTTTAGGTGGTCACGTTATCAAAGTGGGACTCGGTCCAGTGATCAACGATCTGCTGCGTTCAGGATTTGTGACAGGGATCGCGCTGAACGGCTCCGCTGCAATCCATGAATTTGAAGTGGAGTTGCGTGGTACGACTTCAGAACAAGTTGAGGATCAAATCGGCCAGGGCTGCTTCGGGATGGCGCGCGAAACCGGCGAGTTCATGATTGCTGCCATTCAGCAGGGTGAGGCTTGCTGCGGTGGATTGGGTGAAGGTTTGGGAAGGTTCATCGCCGCCGGCGCCAAAGAAGGCATCCTGTTCCAGTATCTTCCCATGAGCATTCTGGCAGACGCGTATGCACTCAAGGTCCCGGTAACTGTTCA
>Ga0066709_100000892_pt1 | contig 18148 bp, 8 predicted proteins | sample GraSoiAngelo_158_FD_79665 | JGI IMG/M metagenome (GOLD analysis project Ga0066709, IMG submission 79665) | Grasslands soil microbial communities from the Angelo Coastal Reserve, California, USA - 14_1009_16_30cm | ecosystem: Environmental > Terrestrial > Soil > Grasslands | place: USA...
CCGCTCTCGGGCACCGGCGGCAGCGGCGTGGGGTGCGCGCGCGCGGTCGAGCGCGGCTGCTGGCCGCCGCGATCACCGAGACCGCCGCCGGCGCGCCGCTCGATGGGCGTGACGGTGGCCGCCGTCGTGGCCTGCACGCCGATGGGACCGCAGGCGGCGGCGACGAGCTCGTCGGATTCCGTGCGGAGCTGGCCCACGATCGAGTCGATCTGCTCGTAGACGGTTTCCAGCGGCACGCGCGTGAGCATGAGCCGCGGCATGACCTGCTGCAGGAGCAGCCCGAGGACGCCGCTGATGATGACGAGCGTGAACAGGATCATGAGCACGGTGGTGAGGGGGCCGCCGAGGCCGAAGCCCCCGTGGAACAGGATGAGCGGGTAGCTCAGGAGCCCGAGCCAGATATGCCCCCTCATCCAGAAGGTGGCGCGGCCGATCTGCCAGGTGGGCACCTTGCGCCGGGCGCCCAGCACGCCGGCGAACACCATCAGGATGGAGCCCACGATGCCGAAGGTGAGGCCCACCAGGCTGCCGCCACTGGGCCCGTTGAGCGCCCCGCGCACGTAGGGCACGTACACCGCGGTCGAGACCGCCAGGGCCACGACGCAGCCGACGATCCACTTGCGATGGGACGCGTCGATCAGCATCGCGCGGCCGTCACTGGGGGATTCCGAAAAACTTCATCGGCTCGATGCGATGGAGCGCATCGTGCGGGCAGGCGTACACGCAGGCGGGCTCGGGATAATCCCGGCTGAGGTCGCAGGTGGTGGCCTTCTCGCGCACCATGGCCTTGCGGCGGCCCGGGTGCTCGGGGTCGTCGCCCTGCACGGTGAACGGGTGCAGGTTGATGTTGCCGTAGGGACACTGGTTGGCGCAGAGGCCGCAGCCGATGCACCAGTCCTCGATGATGATCTCCAGCGAGTCCGGATGGCGGCGGATGGAGCCGACCGGGCAGCCCACCATGCAGAGCGGGTCGCGGCAGGAGCGGCAGGAGGTCGCGATCAGGAACTTGTCGTAGCGCAGCCCGTCGCGGACCAGGCGCGTGACGCCGTCGTGGGCCTCGGCGCACGCGCGCACGCACTGGTCGCAGCGCGTGCAGCGCTCGAGGTCGATGACCAGCAGGTTCTGCGCCTGCATGAGCCCCTGGCTGAGGAAGTCGTCGAGCGGCACCGCCCCGATCGACTGCCGCCGCTTGGCGTCCTCTTCCAGCCGCCGCTGCGCTTCCTCGGCCAGGCGCGCCTGGACGTCGGGGAACTCGCGCAGGAGCGCGTGGAAGTCGTCGGCCTTGATGCGCACGGCCTCCACGTGGTCCAGCGCGGTGCAGGTGGCCGTGCGCTCGCCGCCCTCGCCACCGTGCTGGCCGAGCAGGCCGATCTCGCCGAAGAAGTCGGGCCGCGTCAGGTAGCGCAGGACGAGCTCGCCGCCCGGGAACTCCTGGCTCACCTTCACGAAGCCGATGCGGATCAAGTAGAGGCTGTCGGCCACCTCGCCCTGGTGGCAGATGACCTGCTTGGGCTCGAAGCGCACCAGCTCCACGCGGTCGCGCAGCCGGTCGAACACGGCGCTGTCCATGCCGGCGAAGATCGGCACCGTGCGCAGGTGCGTGTCGAGCGCGCGCTCGCGGTAGCGCTGGTCGAGCTCGCGCTTGAAGACCTTGTCCTTCTGGAGCATCTGCAGCACGTTGCGCAGCATCTCCAGGACTTCGGTCTCCTCCACCGCGCGCACGGTGGCCGAGCGCGGGTAGAAGCTGAGGCACGTCATCTCACCGAAGAGGTCGCCGGCGTTGAGCTGCGCCACCGGGTTGGACAGCTCGAGATCCACCGAGGCGTCGATGGGGATGTAGCGCGGCGCCGTGACGTCGGTGCGGGGCGCCGGCTCCATCGCCACCAGCTCGGTGAGCTTGCGGAAGAAGCCCTTGCGCCCGGTGTCGCGCTGGCGGCGGGCCGCGCTGTGCCCGAGCGGCGTGGCGATGGAGACCTCGACCTTGCCCTTGAGGACGTAGAAGGCGGTGGAGCCGAAGTCGCCCTCGCGGCAGATGATCTCGCCCGGTCGGAAGGTGCGCTTCACCACGGCGCCGCGGTTCAGGTCGAGGAACGTGCCCGACATCCGCTTGAAGATGTCGAGCTGCTGCAGCTGCGCGGCCGTCATCTCCTGGCCGGACGGCAGGTCCACGTCCACGATCTTCTTGTTGGTCAGCGCGCCGGTGGGGCACGACACCATGCACTCGCCGCAGCCCACGCAGGTGGAGGAGGCCATCGGCACGTCGGTGTCGAAGGCGATGCCGGCCGCGTAGCCCTTGCCGGCGCGTCCGATGACGAAGTTCTGCTTGATCTCCGAGCAGCCGCGGATGCAGCGGTCGCACAGGATGCACGCGGTGTGATCGACGTTGATGAACAGCGAGGACTCGTCGTGGCCGCGCGGCGAGGGCCGCGCGCTGAAGCGGGGCGCGGCCACGCCGCAGGCGGTGCCGAAGCGCTCCAGCTCGCAGTCGTGGGTGGACTGCTGCCGCTCGCACGGCGAGGGGTGATCGCTCAGCAGCAGCTCGGCCAAGGTGCGGCGGGCGCGCTGCACGCCGTCGGTGGCCGTCGCCACCACCATCCCGTCCTCGCACGGCCGCACGCAGGCGGCGGCCAGCACGCGCGCGTTCTTCACCTCCACCGTGCACACGCGGCACACGCCCACCGGCGTCTGGTGCTGCGCGTGGCAGAGCGTGGGAATGTCGATGCCGAGCCCCCGGGCGGCGTCGAAGATCGTGGTGCCGGGCGCCACCGTGGCCTCGCGCCCGTCGATCGTCAGCTTCACCGTGTTCCCCGGGCTCATCACACCCCCATCGAACAGACGTTGGCCGGGCACCGGTGACGCAGCAGGTGATCGTCGATCTCCTCGCGGAAGTGCGTGAGCACCGACCGGATGGGCACCGGCACCACCTGGCCGAGGCCGCAGATCGAGGTGAGCACGAGCGTGTGGGCGAGGTCGTCGATCATCTTCACGTGCTCGGCGGCGCCCCGGCCGTGGGCGACGTCGGTGAGCACGTCGAGCATCTTGGCCGAGCCCACGCGACACGGCACGCACTTGCCGCACGACTCGTTCTTGAAGAAGCGCACGGCGTTGAGCGCCATGTCGAGCATGCAGGCCTGATCGCTCAGCACGACGATGGCGCCCGAGCCCAGCATGGAGCCGACGTCGGCCAGCGCCTTGAAGTCGAGCGGCGTGTCGACGAGCGACGGCGGCAGGTAGCCCGACGACGGCCCCGACGGCGCCCACGCCTTGAAGGGCCGGCCGCCCGCGATGCCGCCGCCCTTGCCGAAGATGACGTCGCGCGCCGGCGTGCCCATGGGGATCTCGTAGACGCCGGGGCGGACCACGTCGCCGCTGATCCCGACGAACTTGAGCCCGGGCCCGGCCGCCGTCTTGCCCTGGGCCTTGAACCACTCGGCGCCCTTCATGAGGATGGCCGGCACCATCACGAACGTCTCGACGTTGTTGATGACCGTCGGCTTGTTCCAGAGCCCGTGAGTGCCGGGGAAGGGCGGCTTGTTGCGCGGCTCCGCCCGCTTACCCTCGATGGCCTCCAGCAGCGCCGACTCCTCGCCGCAGATGTAGCCGCCCGGGCTCACGAAGACCTCCAGATCGAAGGTCAGCCCGGAGCCGAAGACGTCGCGGCCGACGGCCCCCAGCTTCTTGGCCCGCGCGATCTCGTGCTCGACGATCTCGATCTGCGCCTCGTACTCGTGGCGGATGTAGACGATGCCCTCGCGGGCGCCGGTGACGAGCCCGGCCAGCAGCATGCCCTCCACCAGCAGGTGGGGCGCGTTCTCCAGGATGAAGCGGTCCTTGATCGTGCCCGGCTCGCTCTCGTCGCCGTTGCAGACGATGTACTTGTCGCTGCCGGCCGTGTTGCGCACGATCTCCCACTTGAGGCCGGTCGGGAAGCCGGCGCCGCCCATGCCGCGCAGGTTGCTCGCCTTGAGCGCGGCGATCACGCCGAGCGCGTCCTTGTCGGCGGCGAGCCGCCGCGCGGCGCCGTAGCGCTGGCCCGCGTCCGTGTAGGGATCCGTCATGAGCTGGCCGCCCACCGGCGTCACGCGCTCGTGCGCCGGCGGCGTGCCGGCGGCCGCGGCGGTGATGTGGTCGACCAGGGTCTCCAGCGTCATGCCCGACAGGATCGTGTCGTTGACCACGCACGCGGGCGCGCGATCGCAGCGCCCCAGGCACGAGACCGGCTTCACGACGGTGCCGGCCGGGCCCGACTGCGCGACGTGCTGCTCGACGGCCGTCAGCAGCGCGGCGGCGCCGCGGCGATGACAGGACATGTCGTCGCACACGCGCACGTCGACGGGCGGCGGCGGCGCGGTGCGGAAGTGCGGGAACGAGCTGACGACACCGTAGAGCTGATAGAGCGGCGTACCCGTGCGCTCGGAGAGACCCCGCAGCGCCGCCACGGGCACGAACCCGTGCGTGTGCTGGATCGCCCTCAGTTCCGTGATGATCGGGGAACCGCCGCTCATGTTTTCCGCCGCGCGGGCCGCCGGGATCGGCGGGGACGCGACTCCGGGACGATACGGGCGGCGGCGGACGGTGTCAAGGTCCGTCCAGGACTGTCAGTTCCGTCCGCGGGCTGACACCGTCGCAGAGTGTTTTTGACAAACGGGCCGCAGCAGCGATACGATGCGCCCGCGCCGAGGGGGCGTTGACCGCCCCTCGCACGACCTCGATGCCCAAACGGACGATCATCGTCGTCATCGCGTTTGTTTTGGCGCTGCATCCGGGCGTCGGCTCCGCCCAGGAGGAGCCGAAGGCGGAGCGGCCGCCCGGATACGTCGGTCCGTCCATCGGCCATCCCCGCCCGACGGAGACGAGTCCGGATTACGTCCCGATCCCCGACCGCTGGCGCCTCGGCCTGCCCGACTGGAATCGCTACGAGCGGCCGCTCTCCGACGCGCCGTTCAAGCCCGGACGCTGGTGGGATCCGTACAACCAGAACATCCTGAAAGGCGACTTCCCGATCTACGGGCAGAACGTCTTCATGAACCTCTCGGCCATCTCGGACACGCTGTTCGAGGCGCGTCGGATCCCCATCGGCAGCGGGGCCAGCTCGGCGCGTCCCGACAGCGCCGACAACTTCGGCAACCCCGAGCAGTTTTTCCTCAACCAGAATTTCATCCTGTCGCTCAGCATCTTCAAGGGCGACACGGCCTTCAAGCCGCGCGACTGGGAGTTCCGCGCCACCGGCGTCTTCAACTTCAACTTCCTGCAGGCCCGGGAGCGCGGCGTGGTCAACGCCGACGTGCGGGAGGGCATCGCCCGCAACGAGGACCACGTGACGCTGCAGGAGCTGTTCGTCGAGTACCACCTGGGCGATCTCACGCCCAACTACGACTTCGCCTCCGTGCGGGCGGGCATCCAGCAGTTCGTCAGCGACTTCCGCGGGTTCATCTTCAGCGACGAGAACCTCGGCGTGCGGCTGTTCGGCAACCTCGGCTCGAACCGCCAGCAGTTCAACGCGCTCTACTTCCGGCCGTTCGAGAAGGACACCAACAGCGGGCTGAACCGCCTGGGCGACACGCGCGGCCAGCACATCGCCATCCTCAACTATTTCTACCAGGACTTCCTGGTGCCGGGCTATACGCTCCAGTTCAGCGCGCACTATCTGCACGACTCCGGCGGCTCGCACACCGACGAGAACGGCTTCGTCACGCGGCCGGCCGTGACCGGCATCGTGTTCACCGAGGCCAATCCCCAGGTGCACACGCTCGACACCGTCTATCTCGGGTGGACGGGTGACGGCCACATCGGGCCGCTCAACGTGAACCACGCCTACTACCACGTGCTCGGCCGCGACACCTTCAACAACCTGGCCGGCCGGCCGCTGGACATCAACGCCGACATGGCGGCCCTCGAGCTGTCGATGGACTTCGACTGGTTCCGGCCCAAGGCGACGTTCTTCTGGGCCTCGGGTGACGGCAAGCCGCTCGACGGCCGCGGCCGTGGCTTCGACTCGATCCTCGACAACCCGAACTTCGCCGGCGGCGGCTTCAGCTACTACGTGCGCCAGGGCATCCCGCTGCCCACTTCGAGCCTGGAGCTCAAGGGCCGCAACAGCCTGCTGCCGGCGCTGCGCTCCAGCAAGATCGAGGGCCAGCCGAACTACGTGAACCCCGGCATCTTCGTCTTCGGCCTCGGCGCCGAGCTCGAGCTGACGCCCAAGGTGCGGCTGCTGCTGGAAGCCAACAAGCTGCGCTTCCACAAGCCCGAGGCGCTGCAGACCGTGCTCTTCCAGGACAAGATCCGTTCCGACCTGGGCTGGGACCTCAGCGCGGGCATCCGCTGGCGCCCGCTCCTCATCGACAACATGATCATCAACATCGGCGGCGCCACCCTCATCGGCGGCGACGGCTTGAAGGACATCTACCAGAAGGAGAAGTTCAACTTCGGGCCCAACGGCCTGGAGAAGACGTCGAACTCCCGCAACATCATCCTCTACTCGGGCTTCGTCTCGTTCACCTTCACGTACTGAGGCGGAGCGCGTGAGCGGGGCGGCGGCGGAATCGGCGGGTCGGCGCTTCACCCGGACGGCGCTCTCGATGGCGTGCGTCCTGGTGGGCCTCTGCGCCGTGGCGCTGGTGGCCGGGCGCGATGCAGCGCCGCGTGACGGCGTCTCCGCGAACCTGACCGGCGCCCCGCGCGCCGGCGCCGGGCCGGTCGCCGCCGGCGCGGGCGTCGCGGTGAACGCGGCCGCACCGGTGACCGCGCCGCGCGCCGGGTCGCCGCCGCCGGCGGGCGCGCGCCGCGACGGGGGCTCGACGCTCGAGCGGCGGGACACGACGTCGGTCGACACCGGCGACTGGCGCGACGGCGTGGCGGCGGTGCTCGGTCGCAAGGCGGTGGCGAACGCGCCGCTCGACGCCGGGGCCATGCACACCCACCTCGCGCCGGCCGAGGGTACTCTTCCACAGGCCCTGGCGCCGGCGGCGCTGCCTGACCTGGCGGCGGCGCCCGGCGGGCCGGAGCTCCCCGGTTTCGATGGCGGCGATTTCTGGTTCGGCCCACACGGTCTCGTCCGGATGAGGGAGGCGCAACGATGAGCGCTGTCGTCAGACGATCGGGGTGGCGGGGCGGAGCCGTCGCGGCGCTCGTGATTGCGCTGCTGCTCGCGGCGCTCACGCCGCTCGGCGGCCGCCTGGGCGGGGGCGGCCACGTGCCGGCCCTGTCGCCGGCCGCGGCCGGCGAGGCCGGCGGCGCGCTGCAGCTCGCGCAGCGGATTCGCCGGGGCCCGGCCGAGGAAGAAAAGCCGGCCGAGGCGCAGCCGGAGAAGCCCGCCGCGCCCGAGCTGCCGGAGTCGCCGCTGCGGCGTCAGAGCCAGGCCGACGCGGACAAGAAGAGCGCGGGCTGCATGACCTGCCACGCCAAGACCGACTCGCAGAGCATGCACACCTCGACGGCGGTGAAGCTCGGCTGCGTCGACTGCCACACGGGCAACAACGACGTGCGAGCGCCCGAGGGTGCGACCCAGGGCTCGCCGGCCTACGATGCCGCCAAGAAGCAGGCCCACCCGGTGCCGCGCGATCGCGAGCTCTGGAAGACGGCCGCCAATCCGGAGCTGTCCTACACGGGCTTGCTGCTGGAGAGCTTCGACTACGTCCAGTTCGTCAACCCCGGCGACCTGCGCGTGGCCCGCAAGACCTGCGGCGCCGGCGGCTGTCACCCCGACCAGGTCACCCAGGTCGAGAAGAGCATGATGAAGACCGGCCCCATGCTGTGGGCCGCCGCGCTCTACAACAACGGCCAGGTGCCCTTCAAGCGCCCACGCTTCGGCGAGAGCTACGGCCCCGACGGCGTGCCGCAGCGGCTGATCACCAACCCGCCGCCGACACCGGAGGAGATCGCGAAGAAAGGGATTCTGGCCTTCCTCGACCCGCTGCCGCGCTTCGAGGTGGGGCAGCCCGGCAACGTCCTGCGCATCTTCGAGCGCGGGCAGGAAAAGCAGATCGAGATCGGCCTGCCCAATCTCGAGGAGCCGCCGGGGCGGCCGCTCAACCGCCTGAGCCCGCGCGGCCTCGGCACGCTCAACCGCATCGACCCCGTGTGGCTGAACCTCCAGAAGACGCGGCTGTTCGACCCCGCGCTCTCGCTGCTGGGGCCCAACCACGTCGCCGGCGAGTTCCGCTCGAGCGGCTGCTCGGGCTGCCACGTCATCTACGCCAACGACCGCTCGCCCGTGCACTCGGCCGACTACGCGCAGTTCGGCAACCTCGGCCGCAGCCAGACCGTGGACCCGACGATCCCGCGCAACGAGTCGGGCCATCCCGTGCGGCACACGTTCACGAACTCGATCCCGTCGAGCCAGTGCGTGGTGTGTCACCACCACCCGGGCACCACGGTCACCAACAGCTTCCTCGGCAACATCTGGTGGGACAACGAGAGCGACGGCCACCTGATGTACCCCGAGAAGGAGCGCAAGCTCACCCCCGCGCAGGTGGACGCCATCCAGCGCGCCAACCCCGAGGGGGCGGCGCTGCGCGGCAAGTGGTCGGACCCCACGTTCCTGGCGAACGTGACCGATCTGAACCCCAAGCTCAAGCGCATGCAGTTCGCGGATCACCACGGCCACGGCTGGGTCTTCCGCAACGTGTACAAGACGGACCGCAAGGGCCACATGCTGGACGCCGACAACAAGGTCGTGGACGCCGAGGATCCCGATCGCTTCAAGAAGGCCGTGCACCTCAAGGACATCCACCTCGAGAAGGGCATGCACTGCTCGGACTGCCACTTCTCGCAGGACAGCCACGGCAACGGCAAGCTCTACGGCGAGACGCGCGCGGCCATCGAGATCAGCTGCGTGGACTGCCACGGCACCATCAACGCCAAGGCCACGCTGAAGACGTCGGGGCCGGCGGCCCCGGCCGGCGGCACCGACATGTCGCTGCTCGGCACGCCGTTCGGGCCCCGCCGCTTCCAGTGGCGCGGCGACACGCTGGTCCAGCGCTCGACGGTCACCAAGGACCTCGAGTGGGAGGTCGTGCAGGTCCTCGACACGATCACGCCCGGCTCGGCGTGGGCGGCCAAGAACCCCAAGCGCGCCGAGCGCTCGCGGCTGTCCAAGACGGTCCGGCGCGACGGCACCACCTGGGGCGACGCGCCGGCGGACGACAAGCAGCTCGCGCACGCCGACAGCCGCATGACGTGCTTCTCCTGCCACACCTCGTGGGTGACGTCGTGCTTCGGCTGCCACCTGCCCATGAAGGCCAACGAGAAGAAGCCGCTGCTCCACAACGAGGGCACGGCGCTGCGCAACTGGACGCCGTACAACTTCCAGACGATCCGCGACGACGTGTTCATGCTGGCGCAGGACGGCACCACCGCGGGCAAGCGCATCTCGCCGGCGCGCTCGACGTGCGCGGTGCTGGTGGGCTCGCAGAACGGCACGCGCGAGTGGGTGTACTCCCAGCAGCAGACGGTCTCGGCCGAGGGCCTCAGCGGCCACTCCTTCAGCACGTTCGCGCCCCACACGGTGCGGGCCACCGAGACCAAGTACTGCGCCGACTGCCACGTGTCGAAGAGCAACGACAACAACGCCTGGATGGCCTCGGTGCTGATGCAGGGCACCAACTTCTACAACTTCATCGGGCGCTACGCGTGGGTGGCGGCCGGCAGCAAGGGCCTGCGCGCCGTCGTCGTCACCGAGCGCGAGGAGCCGCAGGCCGTCATCGGCAGCACGCTGCACCAGGTGGCCTTCCCGTCGGAGTTCGAGAAGCACAAGGGCCGCAAGGGCGTGCTGCACGAGGTCGAGCATCACCGCGGCCGCGACATCATGGACATCTTCGGCCGGGACGAGGTGCAGTCGATCCAGGTCCGCGGCGAGTATCTCTACACGGCCAACGGGCGCGGCGGCTACCGCGTCTACGACGTGGCGCAGATCGACCAGAAGGGCTTCTCCGAGCGCATCGTGACGGCGCCCGTCTCCCCGCTGGGCCAGAAGTTCTACGTCAAGTCCAGGTACGCGACGGCCATCGCCTCGCCGTCCACGCTGGCCGTCGATCCCACGCGACGGCAGTTCCCGGAGAACGAGGAGCAGAAGATCCCCCTCTTCTACGGGTTCCTCTACGGGACGGACCGCGAGGAAGGCTTCATCGTCATCGGCAACCCGCTCGACAGCCCCAACCGGCCCGGCGTGGCCACGCTGCTCGACGGCGATCCGACCAACAACTTCCTGGAGCGCGCCGCTACCTTCAATCCCGACGGGCTGTTGACCGGCGCCGTGAACCTCACGATCGCCGGGCATTACGCGTACGTGGTGGGGCCCAAGGGCCTCTTCGTCCTCAGCGTCGAGGACCCGCTCAAGCCGCGGCTCATCGCCAGCGTCGGAGCGCCCGCCGTCGTGAATCCGCGCGCGGTGGCCGTGCAGTTCCGCTACGCCTTCGTCACCGACGCCGAGGGCCTGAAGGTCGTGGACGTCACCGATCCCACCAAGCCGCGCGCGGTGCCGAGCGCGGCGCTGAGGATTCCGGACGCGCACGGCGTCTACGTCGCGCGCACGTACGCGTACGTGGCGGCGGGACCCAAGGGCCTGGCCATCGTGGACGTGGAACGACCGGAAGCGCCGGTGCTGGATCAAATGTATGATGCGGGCGGTGCGCTCAACGACACCCGAGACGTCAAGGTCGGGATGACGAACGCGAGCCTCTTCGCGTACGTGGCCGACGGCAAGAACGGCCTGCGCGTGCTCCAGCTCACCTCGCCGGAGGACACGCCGACCTATCTCGGCTTCAGCCCGCGGCCGCAGCCGCGTCTGATCGCCACCGCGCACACCGGCGGTCCCGCGCTGGCCGTCTCCAAGGGCATCGACCGCGACCGCGCGGTGGACGAGAGCGGCCACCAGATCGCCGTCTTCAACCGGGTCGGCTCACGCCCGCTCACACTGGCCGAGCAGCAGCGGCTCTACCTGCGCGACGGGCAGCTCTACACGGTGAGCGACGAGCCGCCGGGCGCGCCGCGCGCCCCGAGCGCGCCCCGGCGCGAGCAGCCGGCCACCGAGCCCGAGGGCGGGCCGCGCCTGCGCCGTCCGCGATGAACCGGTATTAGAGGAGCGCCACGGCCTAGCCGGGGCGCGACGAACGTTGGGGGGAATGGGGGCCGTTTCGGGGCCCCCATGTCACCAGTTCGCACAGGAGGAAGACCATGTCTCATCGTGTCGCCTGGGGGGCCGTCGTGGCCATCGTCATCCTCGCCGCCGTCATCGGCGGCAAGGCCCCGACGTCCGCCCCGCTGGTCCCGGATCTCGTCCACGCGCAGGCGAATTACAAGTACACGGGGGCGGCCTCCTGCGGCAGCTCCAGCTGCCACGGCAGCACCAAGCCCAAGGCGGACTTCCCCAAGCTGAACGAGAACATCGTCTGGCAGCAGAAGGACAAGCACGCCAAGGCCTACGCCACGCTCACCAACGAGAAGCTGAAGTCCGGCGTGAGCCCGTCGAAGATCGCCCAGAACCTCAAGATCGCCAAGGCGGAGACGTCCAGCAAGTGCCTGGTCTGCCACGCGGTGGACGTGAAGCCCGAGCTGCGCGGGCCGAAGTTCGACATCAGCGAGGGTGTGCACTGCGACGGCTGCCACGGCCCCGCCGAGAAGTGGCTGGAGCCGCACGCCGAGAAGGGCTGGACGCACGAGAAGTCGGTGGCGGTCGGCATGTACGACACCAAGAGCATGCTGCTGCGCGGCGAAAAATGCGTGTCGTGCCACCTCGCCATCGACCACGAGATGGTGGCGGCCGGCCACCCCGACCTGCTGGCCTTCGAGCTCGACACGTTCAGTGCCCAGATGCCGTCGCACTGGCGGGACAAGGGCCCGTTCGCGCCGACCAAGGCGTGGGCCACGGGCCAGGTGATCTCGCTGCGCGAGGCCGCCAAGCAGCTCGGCGACCGCGCCAACGCCAGCGGCCCACTCGTCACGGACGCGCTGTCCAAGGTGCAGGGCCATGGCGCCGTGGTGAAGGTGCTGTTCGGCGTGGTGGACCCCGCGGTCCAGAAGTCGGTCGAAACCGACGTCGCCACGCTGACCGACGCCGTCTCCAAGGGCGACAAGGCGAAGATCGCGGCCACCTCCAAGAGCCTGGCGACCGCCATGAACGGGCAGGCGGCCAAGGTGGCCGCGCGCGACTTCGATGCGGCCGCGACCAAGAAGCTCCTCGGCGACCTGGCCGCGTCCGGTGACGCCCTGGGCGCCGTCGGGCCGCGCGCCGCCGAGCAGGGCGCGATGGCGATGGACCGGCTCTACAGCGCTTACTCGAAGTCGCCCGGCCAGAAGGCCGACAAGGCGGCCGGCGACGCGCTCGACAAGATGTTCGGTACGCTCGACGATCCCAAGAAGTTCGACGCCAAGACGTTCAGCGGCGCCGCCAAGACCTTCGGCGACACCGTCAAGTAGCGTTCGACGCCATCACAACACACGGGGCCGGCGCGGCCGGCCCCGTGACGCTCGGCCCGTCGTGAAGTCTCCACTCCGCCCGAAGAGGTGCGCAGTTGATGGACCGCGATGTGCCGGTGGTGAAGCGTGCCCTCCGAGGCCGCCTCTGCGGTCTCGCCCTACTGGTCTGCGGCCTCCTCCTCATCCCGGGCGTCTCGCCGTCCGGGGCTCCAGGCGGCACCGACTCACGCCCTGACGCGCCGGCGCTGGTCGCCGACGGCGGCGGCGGCGCGTTCGTCGCCTGGCGGGACGCCGGCGGCATCGTGACGGTCCAGCGTGTCGATGTCGCCGGCGCCAGGCGCTGGCCGGCGCCAGGGGTCCGGCTCGGCGCGTCCTCGAGCGCGCCACGTCTGGCGGTCGACGGCGCCGGCGGTCTGCTGGTCGGCCGGCTCGACACCGACGGCCGTGTCCAGGCCCAGCGCCTGAGCGGCGACGGCACAGCGCTGTGGTCCAGCGCGGGCGCGCAGGCGGGAGTCGGGCCGTCGTTCGGCATCGTCGCCGACGGTCTCGGTGGTGCGTACCTGGCGTGGGAGGAGACGAGCCCGGCGTGCTGCGGCATCGTGGTCCAGCATCTGGATTCGGCCGGCGTGGCGACGTGGAGCGACGGCGGGCGCCGCCTCGCCGCGGCGGGCGTGGCCGTCGGGGAAAGTCTGGCGATGGCCGGCGACGACGCGGGCGGCATTCGCGCGGCCTTCACGACGGTGGGCGGCCCGATCGAGCTGCATCGCCTCGGGCCCGACGGCGTGGAGCGCGGCGCGGTCGTGACCGTGGCGAGCGCCACGACACCCGGCGCGCTCGTCATGGCCGAGGGACCGGCGGGTGGTGTCGTGCTCGCGTGGACGGAGCGCGACGGCGCCGGCGTGCGAGCCCAGCACGTCGATGCCGCGGCCGGGACGGCGTGGGCGGACGGCGCGCCGGCGACCGATGGCGCGCTGGCCGCCGCCGACGTCCAGATCGCCGTCGATGCACTGGGCCGGACGGCCGTCGCCTGGCAGGACGCGCGCGACGCCAGCGACGGATGTCCCCAGGATTGCGTGACGCGCGTTCAGCGCCTGGGCGCCGACGGCGCACGCGAGTGGTCCGACGGCGGACGTCCGCTCGGTACGCTGCCGGCGTTCGGGGCGCGCATCGTCGCCGTCGGCGACGGCGTGGTCGCCGCCTGGCAGCACTGCCCGACACCCACGTGCGCGGGCGCGAGCGACGTGCACGTCCAGGCGCTCGGCGGGTCCGCCTCCCTCACGGTGGGCGAGGCGCCGCTCGACTCGCGCGTCGCCCTGGTCGCGGACGGCGCCGGCGGCGTGATCGTCGCCTGGTGGCAGTGCGCGGCGGGAGCCTGCGAGGTCCGCACGCGGCGCCTGGCGCTCGACGCCTTGCAGGCCCTCGCGCCCGCCGCGCCCGCCGCCGATCTCGTGCTCACCGCGCTCACGGCGGCCGCCCAGGCGGCGCCGGGCCAGACGCTGCAGGTGTCGAGCATCGTGCGCAATGCGGGCGGCACTGCGGCCGCATCGTTCCGCGTTGGGTTTTATCTTTCCTCCTCGAATTCGTCAGCCATCGGCGGCTCGCTGATCGGCTTCCGTACCATCGATGTACTGCCGGCCGCCATGTCGAAGGCGATCTCCACGGCCGTGACGATTCCGAACAACGCCTCGGCTGGATCGACCTTCCTCGTCGCGTTCGTCGACGACCGGGATGAGGTCGTCGAAGACAACGAAGACAACAACCTCCGCAGCGTCCGGCTCACCATCGTCAAGCCCGATCTCGTGGTCAGCGCCGTGACCGCGCCGGCGACGGGCACGATCGGTGGCACGCTGGCGGTCAACACCACGATCCGGAACCTGACGACAGGCCAGGTGAGCACCGGCTTCACGGTGGGCATCTTTCTCTCCACCGACGCCACCGTGGATCCCGCCGTCGACCTGCGCATCGGCAGTCGCACGATCGACCGTCTCGCCGGCAGCGGCACCTCGTCGGCCTCGACCACGGTGAACATTCCGCCCGATCTCGTGCCGGGCAGCTACTTCGTCGGCGCGCTCGCGGACGTCGATCACGTGGTGCCGGAGGGCAACACCAGCAACAACACGCGCGTGGCCGCCGCCCGCACGGCGTTCGCGGTGGCGCTGACCTCCTTCACCCCGGCGATGGGCCCCGTCGGCACGCCGGTCACGATCACCGGCGCCAGCCTGCCCGCCGTGAAGGAGGTCCGCTTCTTCGACGGCGTCAACGTCTCGACCTTCAGCCTGCTGCCGCCCGCGACGCTGCGCACGACGGTGCCGAGCGGCGCCACCACGGGGCGGATCACCTTCGTGTTCGTCGGAGGCAACGTCTCCAGCGCGGCCGCGTTTCGCGTGACGCCGGCGATCGCCGCCTTCGCGCCGCCGGTGGCGCTGCTGGACGACAGCGTCACCGTGACGGGCACGACGCTGGCGGGGGCGACCGTCAAGATCGGGCCGACGCCCGCGGCGGTGCTGTCGTCGAGCGACACGGAGCTCGTCTTCACGGTGCCCCGCACCGCGCGAAGCGGACGGATCTCGGTGACCAACGCGGGCGGGACTGCCACGGCCAGGACCGACCTCATCGTGGTCCGCCCGCCGACGATCAGCAGCTTCACGCCCACCGCCGGCCCGGAGGGCGCCAGGGTGACCATCAACGGCGACCAGTTCGCCGCGGCCACCGACGTGAGCTTCAACGGCGTGAGCGCCGGACCGCCCACCATCCTCTCGCCGACCTCGATCCGCAGCGTCGTGCCGGGCGGGGCGACGACGGGTCCGATCGGCGTGACCAACCCGGCGGGGAGCACCTCGAGCACGGCGGTCTTTCACGTGGCCCCGCGCGTGACGGGATTCTCGCCGCCGCGCGGCTTGCCCGGCGCGAACGTCTCGATCACCGGCACGACGCTCGCCGGAGCCACGATCGTCCGCTTCGGCGGCATCGCCGCCGCCTTCACGCCGATCAGCGCCGGCGAGGTCGTGGCGACGGTGCCGGTGACGGCGATGACCGGCCGCATCACCGTCGTCACTCCCGACGGGCAATCGGTGAGCCCGGCCGACTTCCTGGTGATCCGCCCGCCGACGCTCACCTCGCTGTCGCCGGGCGCCGCGGCGGTCGGCGCGTTCGTCACGCTCGGCGGCACGAACCTGGCCAGCGCCACCGCCGTGACCTTCAACGGCGCCCCGGTGGATCGCCGGACCGTGCTGTCCAACAGCGCGTTGCGCGTGACCGTGCCGTTCGGCGCGACCACCGGACGGGTGAGCGTCACGAACGCCGCGGGCTCGGCCAACAGCTCGGCGGTGTTCAGGGTGCTGCCCGCGATCACCAGTGTCTCCCCGTCGAGCGGCTTCATCGGCGACACCGTGACGATCACGGGGACGACGCTCACCGATCCACAGGAAGTGCGCATCGGCTCGGTCTCGGCCACGGTGGTGACGTCGAGCGACACCCAGGTGGTGATCACCGTGCCATCCGACGCCACCACGAATCTCATCACCGTGAGGACCGGCGCCGGCACCGCGTCGAGCCCGAGCGTGTTCGAGGTCATTCGCCCGCCGACGATCAACGCGTTCACGCCGGCGGCGGCGCCGACGGGCACCGACGTGACGATCGACGGCCAGGCCGTCGGCAGCGCGACCGAGGTGACGTTCAACGGCGTCAACGCGAGCTTCACGCGCGTGCTGTCCAGCCGGATTCGCGCCAGGGTGCCGCTGCTGGCCACCAGCGGGTCGATCGGCATCACGAACCCCGCGAGCAGTGTGCTGAGCGCGAGTCCCTTCCGCGTGACGCCGCGGATCACGGACTTCACGCCGCCCTCGGGACCCCTCGGCACCGCGGTGACGATCAACGGCAGCGGTTTCGGCAGCACGCCCACCGTCCGCTTCGGCAACAGCATGCCGACGGGGCCCACGTCGGTGTCGCTCACCGCGCTGGTCGTGCTGGTCCCGGACGGGGCGACCACCGGGTTTGTCACCGTCACGACGAGGGACGGCCTCGGCAACTCGTCCACCCGCTTCACGGTCATCCGGACGCCGACGCTGACGTCGTTCACGCCGCTGGGCGGTCCCGCGGGGACGTCGGTCCTGCTCGGCGGGACCAGCCTGACCGACACCAGCATCGTGAAGTTCAACGGGGTCCCCGCGGAGACGAGCCGGCCGAACGCGAGCGTGACCACGTCGCTGCGCGCGGTGGTGCCGATGGGGGCCACGACGGGCCGGATCACCATCACCAACGAGGCGGGGACCGTGACGTCGGGGGGGAACTTCCGCGTGCTGCCGACCGTGACGGACTTCACGCCGACGGCCGGCGAGGCGGGCACCACCGTCACCATCAACGGTAACGCCCTCAACGAGGCGACCGCGGTGCGCTTCGGCTCCGCCGCCGGCACGGTGCTCTCCGGCAACGCCAGCCAGGTCCTCGCCATCGTGCCGGGCACCGCCACCACCGGACCGATCACCGTCACGACGATCGAGGGCAGCGCGACGAGCGCGGCCGACTTCGAGGTGCTCGCTCCGCTGACGGCGAGCTCTACATCGCCGTTGCGCTGAAGCGGCCGCCGCCGAGCTTGCCGGCCTCGACCAGGCCGACGAAGAACGCGTAGAGCTGGTCGTATTCGGCGTAACGCGCCTCGCCCAGGCGCGCCACCGTGTCCTCGCGCATCGCGCGGAACATCTCGAGCCGTGCGCGCAGCACGGCGCGCCACTCGTCGGCGAGGTCCTCGACGCCGACGGCGCCGAAGCCGGCCGCGCCCAGCAGCGCGCGATAGGCGTCGAGCGTCTGCAGCGTGGTGGCGGCCATCCACTCGCGCAGGCGCCGGCGCTCGCCGTCGCCGAGGGCGGGCCGCGCGACCCAGTCGGTGAAGGCCAGCCGGCCGCCGGGGGTCAGCACGCGGCGCGCCTCGCGCAGCACGGCCCCCTTGTCGTCGATGTGCAGCAGCGCTTCCTGGCTGAGGCAGGCGTCGAAGCGGCCGCCGCGGAACGGCAGCCGGGTGGCGTCGCCGCGCACGACGCGCACGCGATGCTGCAGGCCGACCATCGCGGTGAGTCGCGCCGTCCCCGCCGCGCGGCCCGCATTGAGCTCGAGCGCCACGACCTGACAGCTGCGGCGACTTGCCAGGAAGCGGGCGGGCCCGCCAAGCCCCGCGCAGAGATCGAGGACGCGCGTCGAGGCCCCAACGCCCGCCAGCCGGGCGAGCGTATCCACGGCGGCCAGGCCGCCGTAGTGGTCCTGGTCGAATGCGAACAGGTCGTCGGCCGTGAGGGGCGCGCGGGCGCGGCCGCGGCGGGCGAGGGCGGCCAGCACCTGCGCCTCGCTGATCGGATGGCGATCGTAGAAGTCGACCACGTCGCGCACGCGGCCCATTGTTCCATCGATGGCGGGGTGGCGGCGTTGAAGCGTGGGGCCGACTGTGATACAAGCGAGGCGTTCTCACCCCAAGTCTGCGAGGGAGCGCCATGAGCACCGTAGGCAAAGCCGGCCTCGAAGACGTCGTCGTCTCGACGACGGACATCTGCTACATCGACGGTCGTGAGGGACGGCTCATCTATCGCGGCTACGACGTGGACGACCTCGCGGCGCACTCGACGTTCGAGGAGGTCGTCTACCTCCTGTGGCACGGCGTGCTGCCCTCGAAGAAAGAGTACGAGACCTTCTACAAGGCGCTGTCCGCCAGCACCAACCGCAAGCTCCCGCCCAAGCTGATCAC
>Ga0066709_100000893_pt1 | contig 18146 bp, 11 predicted proteins | sample GraSoiAngelo_158_FD_79665 | JGI IMG/M metagenome (GOLD analysis project Ga0066709, IMG submission 79665) | Grasslands soil microbial communities from the Angelo Coastal Reserve, California, USA - 14_1009_16_30cm | ecosystem: Environmental > Terrestrial > Soil > Grasslands | place: USA...
CACGCGATCCGGCAACAAATCCACTCATCTTGGACTCAAGAAATTCTTCGCTTTAGTTCCAAATCTCAAGGCCAGCGACTTCGACTACATCATTTTCGATATGCCGCCAGTTAACCAAACTAGCCCGACCATCGGTTTGGCCGCGCTGATGGATAAGGTTCTATTGGTGGTAGAGGCAGAGAAGACCAATCGCGAGGTGGTAAAACGCGGTCATCGTGAGCTCGTCGGAGCGCGGGCGGATGTAGCAGTGATCTTGAATAAGACGCGTAGTTACGGTCCGAACTGGCTCGAAGGCGGAAGTTAGGCTGTTTCCAGATCGAGGTTTCAGTCACTTTTCTTCTCCGCCGCGGAAGAAGTGTCCTCGTTGTAATTCAGTTCGGTAGTTCGTAGTCATGTTACGAAATAAAATCTACTACCAGCTTAAACCGTTCATTCCCCGTGCCCTGCGCGCGGCCGTTCGCCGCAGAATTGCGTTGCGACTGGAGGCGAGAGTGCAGGACGTCTGGCCAATCATGCCTGGCTCAGAGCAGACTCCGCCCGGGTGGCAAGGTTGGCCTGATGGCAAGAAGTTTGCCCTCGTATTGACCCATGATGTTGAGAGTCCGGTAGGTCTGCGGCGCTGTCGTCGCTTGGCTCAGCTTGAATCTGAACTCGGGTTTCGATCGTGTTTTAACTTCATTCCCGCGGGACACTACGCGGTTCCGCCCGAGCTACGCGAGGAACTTACTTCCCAAGGCTTCGAAATTGGCGTGCACGATCTTCATCACGACGGCCGTTTATATCGCACCTGGCGCGGTTTTCTCGGAAAAGCCAAGCGAATCAATGAGTATCTCGCCGATTGGAATGCCGAGGGCTTTAGATCGGGATTTATGCTGCACAAACTCGATTGGTTACATCAGTTAGCCATTCGCTACGACATGTCCACCTTCGACACCGATCCGTTCGAGCCCCAGCCGGAGGGACGACATACCATTTTCCCATTCTTTATCGCTCGACCGCAGGCCAATTACCAAACCAATGGCAATGGGGATGGCTATTTGGAGTTACCTTATACCTTGCCACAGGACTCGACTCTTTTCCTGCTCCTGCGTCACGAAACTTCCGAGGTCTGGATGCGCAAACTAGATTGGATCGCCAGGCATGGCGGAATGGCTTTGTTAGATACGCATCCTGATTACATGGCATTTCAGGGTGCGTCCGATCCCTCGGTTGAATATCCGGTTGAGCGTTATCGCGAATTCTTGCACTACGTCCAAGACAAATATTCGAAGACATGCTGGCAGGCCTTGCCCCGCGAAGTCACCTCTTATGTGCTCGACATGAGAAATACCCAACTCAGGAGCGAAACGGCATCTATTGACCTAAATGGATGGCAACCGCAACCATCAGCGATCATACCCGACCTACAGAGAAGCCCGGGCGCGCAGGGCGTTGCGGCGAAGAAGGATCGTCGACTTCATGGGAAAAAGGTAGCCGTTCTTTTATTTTCAAATTATCCCGCGGACCCGCGCCCACGGCGGGCGGCCGAGGCGTTGACGCGGGAAGGGGCGATCGTTGATTTGTTATGCATGCAGCAAAACGAAAGAGAGCGGCGTCACGAAAACGTCAATGGAGTAAACGTTTCGCGTCTCCCGTTTAGAAGATATCGCGGCGGGAAGCTCGCCTATATCGGCCAATATTCGGCTTTTATCCTAATTTCTTTTGTTTACCTGACCATACGCTCGCTGCGGAAGCGTTACGACTTCATCCATGTCCATAACATGCCAGACGTGCTTGTGTTTAGCGCTCTGGTCCCGAAACTACTCGGCGCGAAGGTGGTGCTCGACCTGCACGATCCAATGCCGGAGCTAATGGAGGCGATTTTTAATTTGTCCCCGCAAAGCGTAAATGTCCGTGTGCTCAAGCAAATGGAAAAGTGGAGTATCGGTTTCGCCGACCGCGTTGTCACCGTAAGTCGAACGTTTAAAGATCTTTTCTCGGCTCGTAGTTGTCCGGCAGAAAAAATCGCCGTCGTTTTAAACTCGCCAGACGAGAGAATTTTCCGCTTTCGACCCTGCCGTCCATTCCGGCGTGACGAAAATGATGGGTCCAAACCATTCGTGATTCTCTACCACGGGTCCTTGCTCCGCCGAAACGGTTTCGATCTTGCCGTCGATGCCCTGGAAAGGCTAAGAAATGCGGTGCCTGTCGCGAGGTTGGTCGTTTGCGGGAGCCGGACGGCTTTTTTCGATGAGGTTATGGCCTCAGCTCAGGCACGAGGTCTGGACAAGTTTATTGAGTATCGCGGTTCTTGCCGACTCGAGCGAATCGTTGAGGCCATCGCTAGTTGCGACGTAGGGGTGATCCCAAATCACAAGAACATTTTCACCGAACTAAACACTCCGACTCGCATTTTTGAATGCCTCGCGCTCGGTAAACCGGTGATTGCTCCACGAGCACGAGGTATCCAGGACTACTTCGGCGACGATGACCTGATTTATTTCAATCTTGGGGACAGTGAAGATCTCGCCGATAAGTTAGAGTTCGTCGTTCGTCATCCTCGCGATGTTGCGGAAATCGTAGAGCGAGGCCAGCAGGTATATCAAAACCACACTTGGACTGGGGAGAAAGCGAACCTGCTCAACTGTTTCACCGACCTCGTTTGAAGTTGGCGACATACACGCCGGACCAACTTCCTCGCCATCTGATGATGGCGAGCTCTCAACTGAGAGATGTAGTTTGTTGAAGTAAAGACTATCAGACGTTGATAGTCATCTTAAGGAATTAATGCAGCTATTTCCGCCCCAACCTTTCCTGGCAGCTCTGATCGGTCTCCCTCCGCCGCTGATGCTGATCATCACGCTGGGATTCCTTTTTTACATTTTCCGACGAGACTTTCGCGAGAGGCCCAATGTGACGTGGGCTATCTGGCTGCCGACGATTTGGTGGTTCATCATTGCCTCGAGACCGGTCACCCAATGGCTCAGCATTCTGGGTCTGCCCGCCCTCGGTCCCACATCGGTAGAAGAAGGCAGCCCGGTCGATGCACTCTGCTTTTTTGCGCTGATGGCATTAGGTATTTACGTCCTGAAGAGGAGACAAATTGGGTTCTCCGAGATTCTTCGAGACAACGCATGGGTGCTTCTTTTCTTCGCTTATTGTTTCATAGCGGTTTTCTGGTCGGATTATCCATTCACATCCTCCAAGCGGTGGCTGAAGATCTTCGGTCACCCAATCATGGTTCTGATCTTGTTTACTGAGCCAGACCCGCGAGTAGCACTGGTAACGCTGATGAAGAGATCTAGCTATGTGCTATTTCCAGTTTCTGTGCTTTGGATGAAATATTACCCGTCGATCGGTCGAAAAGCTGACGAATGGGGCATGTTCACGAATATAGGTATCACAGGGGGCAAGAATGAACTTGGCGCTGTTTGTGTCATCATCGGACTTTTTCTCCTGTGGTATTTTTTGCAGGTCTGGCGGCGGCCAAAAAACCTCGAAAGACGCCACGAGCTCATTTTAACAGGGTTCTTGCTACTTGTGATCGGATATTGCCTCAGGAAGGCGCATAGTTCTACTTCCACGATATCGTTCCTGCTCGGCGTGCTCGTCATGCTCGGCCTCGCCATGCGATTTGTGAACAAGCGAATAATTGGCCTCTACGCCGTAATCGGGGTTGGGATATTAGCCGCTGCGCAAGTTTGCTTCGATTGGTACGGCAGTATCATCGAGTTATCGGGCCATGAATCGACGATCGAAGGGAGGGGCCACCTTTGGGAGTTCCTTTTGGCAAACGACACAAGCCCTATTTTTGGAACGGGGTTCGAGAGTTATTGGCTTGGCGACCGGATGCAAAACGTCTGGGCGGAGTTTAGGTGGCTCCCTAATCAAGCTCATAATGGCTATCTCGAAGCGTATATAAATCTGGGGGCCGTCGGCTTGTGTATTCTAATCGGATTACTTGTAGCAGCCTTTTGGAAATGCCGGCAGGACCTTTTGATGGACTTTCAATGGGGTCGATTTACTATGGGCTGTTTCATCGCGATTTTGGCTCATAACTGGACAGAGGCAGGCTTCAAGGGACTGAGCGTCATCTTTTTTAGTTTGTTCTTGATAATGCTCAGATATCGGGGCCTGCAGATGAGTGAGGAAACCGCCGCAGCGCCCGAAATGATAGAGAGCGTAGAAGAACAGGAACCCGAGTTAATTTACAGCAGCAATTATAATTGGTGAAGGTCGAACGATGGTAGTTCGAATGTCTCTCTCAAAATGGACCTGGCTTTGTGTTCATGAGTAAGCATGCGGTGCTTTTTATCCTCAGCGCAGTATGGAGCGTCACAGGCTCAGCAGCAGGTGCTACCATTGCAGCCAAGAGCGTGTCGGTTGTCGATGTCAGTTCTGCCGTGGCCGCAGCGAAAGATGGCGATGTCGTGACGGTGCCTGAGGGGACAGCAACCTGGACGGCATCGCTTACGATTACTAATAATATCACACTGCAGGGCGCCGGGGCAGGAGCGACCATTATCATTAACGAAATTGAACGCGTGCCTCGAGAAGGTGGGAAAGGTTTGAATCGGCCGAGTGCCCCTCAGGAGAAATTCTCGGCCGGACCCGCGCAAAGGGGCAAAGGAAGGCCGGGCAGAGCTGGTGGCAGAGTCCAGTCGGCCGGATCGCGGCGCCAGCCCGCTTTGATCTTTGTCTCGCTGGAAAAGGATCTGCCTTTCAGGATGAGCGGGTTCACTTTCAAAGGTGGCGCCGTCAACGCCCAGACAACGTTTAATGGTGAGATTAGAATCATCGGAAACTCACACTCATTTCGAGTAGATCATTGCACATTCGAGCAACTGCATGGAAACAATCTCGGAATCAGTGGTTTTCTTTGGGGAGTCATTGACCATTGCCACTTCAACATTGTAAACGCGCAACCCATCAAAATCGACCACGCGACCTGGAATGGCGGCGATCATGGGAATGGCTCGTGGGCGGATGAACCGTATTGGGGTAGTGAAAAGTTCGTCTTTATAGAAGATAACGCCTTCGAGGGAGGGGGAGGAGAATTGTCGCCCCACGGAATGCTAAGAGGGATCGACGCTAACGACGGCGCCCGCTTTGTCGTACGTCATAACGCTTTTCACAACTGCGGATTAGCGGCACATGGTACGGAGAGTTCGGGTCGGGGCACAAAACAAATCGAGGAATACAACAACACCTACCTCTATGACAAGCCAACTCCAGGAAAGCAGATTCGGAGCGGTTGTATAATCACGCACGACAATACGTGGACGAATGCGACTAAAGGCCATGTCTTACAAGCCTATCGTCAGTTTAGCTACAGCCCTCACTATAACTGGGCAAACGGACAAAACCCGTACGACGATAACGCGCCCAAAGAAGGTACGGGCTATTGGGAAAGAGGAACACATACGGGAGCGGACGGAGCGACGGTGTTGATCGACTCGAGCAAAAACTGGGCAGTTAATCAGTGGTATCAACCCGGAGTGACTTATATTCTCAGAAATAAAACCAAGGAAGGAAAGGCGGCTAGGGACGCAGATAAGTTGCAGTCATTTATTGTGTCAAACACCGGTAATACGATTGATTATAGCGAGCGTACTCGTGGAGGCCCTGTTTTCCTGACCTTTAACAAGGGCGATGTCTACGAGATTTGGAAAATCAACCACTCGCTTGACCAGCCTGGATTGGGGAGGGGGGATCTACTGAGAGGGCTGCCGGGATCACCCGCGAAATGGGCGAATCAGGTCACTGAGCCCTGCTACTCATGGAACAACCTACAAAACGGAAGCGCGGTAAAACTTTCCTCCACGGAACCGTCCATTAAAGAAGGGCGTGACTTTTTTAACGAAATGCGAAAGCCTGGCTACAAGACTTATATCTATCCACATTCGTTGGTGAGCGGTGTGCCTCATGCCGCATCCGGCCACGACTCGGCAGCAAATTGAGCCGCAGATAAATCGGTCGTTCGAGATGATTTCTGAGATGCCTTAGGCACCGGTCCTGCTTTATGGGATTTCTAAAACTGAAACCGTTGGCACTTGTATGCGCTCAGCGAAGTCATTATCCAGACCTATCTGCATCTTTCGATTCCCAATCTCTTTTGTACTGGGGATATTACCGCTCTCCTTCGTTCACTGTGAAGCGGGCGAGGTCAATGCCCGCAGCCCCTCTGTTGCCGACGTTAGTGCGGCAGTCGCACTGGCGCAGGAGGGTGACACGGTAAACGTGCCTCCAGGAACTGCGGCTTGGGCGACAACGCTGAATGTTTCCAAGAACATCACATTGCTCGGTGCGGGTGAAGGCAAGACGGTCATTACGGAAAACCTGTCCAGATCGGGATCGCCACCTTTGATAAACGTGAACCTGAACCATGATTCCCCAGCGTCCGTAAAATATTCGTTTCGGCTAAGTGGGTTCACATTCACATCACCAAGCACCTCGGCAATTCTTGCTTCTGATCACGCCTTTATTAGCCTCAAAGGTCGCTCCACTTACGTAGCTGTGCCCAGTGCTACAAATCCCGCACCGTACGTTCTAGGTTGCGTGAGCAGAGTAAGGTTGGACCATCTGACCCTGAACAATCTTAACGGCCTTAGTCTTATGGTCGACAGTTGCCTCGGAGTTGCCGATCACATCACCCAGATCACGTCTAGCAGTAAATACGACGGATACTCGATCAAAGTTTTTCATAGCAATTGGACGCCGACAATGAAACCAGATAAGAGCGGCCCGATGACCACACTCGCGACCAATGCTTTTGGAAGCTGGGCAGATGATCCATACTGGGGGACTGACAAATTTTGGTTCTTCGAAGATTCCAGCTTCACGCTCCCAGACAGCACCAACGTGTGCGACAACGAAGAAGGAGCCAGAGTCGTCTGGAGACATTGCACATTCAACGGCGGCGGAGGACTGGCATCACATGGAATGGAAGGACGCGCTGACCTGGGAATCAAACAATCGGAAGTTTATAACAATTATTACAACATTCACCGGGTACTCGGTCAGACTGCCCGGAGCGGGTCAATACTATGGTTTAACAACCATACCGTAGCGGTTGGAGGTGGAGGCGGACTTCCCTTTTACACCTATCGCGAGGCAAACACTTATACCAACTGGGGTGGCGCCGATGGAACCAACAGATATGACAATAATGCTGGTGGAGCCTCATTATACACTGGTACTGTAACAGCAACATCAGATGGCTGGGGAGATATTACCGATAATAACCAACCTAGTTTTAGCCTGATTAATGTGAACGATGGCAATCTTTATTCCGTAAACAATTTGGACGATCCGGCAGCCGGGACAACATATGATCCAGGTTGGAAATATAAGCACGCGGCCGTGGCTTCAGTAAATGGCAAAACATTAAAGCTAGTTACCCAGGGTAATACCAAAGCAAGCTACGGAGCTGCCAGCGCTCATTGGGCCGTCGGCAATCACTATGAGATCCGCAAGGTTCTGGCCTCCTATGGACAACCGGGACAAGGGAAGGGCCGATTGCTTAATTTCGGCAGCACCGCTGGCGGTTACAACACTTATTTCTGGCCGGCCACTTCTGGCGCCAAGGCCACTTATCCACACGCCGGCTGTCCGCTCGAGCCATGTTTCGCTTGGAACAATTACGATGACGTGCACGGGCAGCTTGGATTATATGCCTGCGGCAGTAAAAACGGTAGCCTCAAAGAAGGCCGAGACTATTTTAACCTCGGTGACCGCGGTACAATCACCCAAAAGGTAGGGTATCCGGCGCAGGACTTCGCCCACGCAACGAGCAACTACCCGCAGATCGGCCCGAATCGAACAACCCCTTACACTCCATATATATATCCACATCCGCTTGCCAGCGACTTGAAACCGCCAAGCAACCTTCAGGTGGTATCTGGTAATTAAACACCCGCTTCCGCTGCTTCAGTATTCATCAGTTGCAAGGCAGTTTGCCGCTGAGTACGCAGCACCTGCGACAATCGTGTTGATGGATGCGCAGCTCGGAAATTTTGAATTCTCCAACCCACGAGCTCAACTCTTCTGGCTGCTTCAGAACTGCTTTCGGAAGCCGTAAAAGAACAAACCGGTGTTGCCGAGGCGCGGCGGGATCTCCGTCCAAAAGACAGTGCTTATCGTTAACGCTGATGATTGGGGCCGGTCCGAGCTCGAAACCAACGCTGCTCTAGACTGTCACCGTCGAGGAAGGATTACCTCCGCCAGCGCAATGGTGTTCATGAAGGACTCGAAACGCGCAGCTGACCTGGCCAACGAACATGGATTAGATGTTGGATTACACCTGAACTTTGACGAAAAATTAACAGGAAATCAATGCCCGGGTAGCTTGATCCTGCATCACAATCGGACTGCACTCTTTTTAACTCGCACCAAGTGGTCGCAGTTGCTGTATAACCCATTTTTACGAAACGATTTTTCCTACTCTTGCCGGGCACAGCTGGAGGAATTTATGCGCCTTTTCGGCAAGCCGCCTTCGCACATAGATGGGCATCATCATATGCACCTCTGCGCAAATGTGCTTCTGAACAGGGTATTTGCGCCTGGCACAAAAATGCGGCGTAATTTTTCGTTTTCAGCCGGGCAGAAGAGCATCGCAAATCGCGCTTACCGCGCAGCTGTTGATGCGTGGCTGGCATACAGATACGTGCTAACCGACTATTTTTTTGATCTTTCGCAGTCACTCGACGAAAACAAGTTTCAAAAGGTGATTGCTCTTGCTCGTGTGAGTAAAGTCGAACTAATGACCCATCCTATTGTTCAGCGGGAGGCCGATTATCTTGGCAGCGATGAATTTGCCCTCCTCCTGCGAGATCTTAATGTGGGGAGCTACGCCAATTTGCAACCCAACCTTGAGCCGCAGTTGAGCGAACCGATCAATCCATCCTCGACCCGGAACTAATGATGCAACACCCCATTGATCACCCCTGTCCATTGAGGCATTAAACACGCGATGCTGAACACGAAATACGTCCTGATTACTCCAGCGCGAAATGAAGAAGCTTTCATTGAAAAAACCCTTGCCTCGATGGCGGCTCAAACCGTATTACCGCAACGCTGGGTAATCGTAGATGATGGCTCAACGGATCAGACGGCTGAAATAGTTCAGTCTTATGCTTCCCGATTCGGCTGGATCGAAGTGATCCGGCGCGAACCGCGAACGCAACGACATTTTGCCGGGAAAGTCGAAGCCTTTAACACGGGCCTCGACCGCTTAAAATCGCTCGATTTTGAGATCATTGGCAACTTGGATGCCGATCTTTCGTTCGACCGCGATTATTTGGAATTTCTCCTGCGAAAATTTGCAGAAGATTCTAAACTAGGAGTGGCGGGCACCCCTTTTTTGGAAAATGGCTACGACTCCGCTTCGGACAGTTTCGAAGGCGCAAACCATGTTGCCGGCGGATGCCAGCTCTTTCGCCGCCAGTGTTTCGAGGAAATCGGCGGCTACGTGCCGAATCGCGCCGGTGGGATTGACTGGGTCGCCGTGACGACCGCCCGTATGAAGGGATGGAAAACGCGATCCTTTCGGGAAAAACGATTTCATCATTATCGATCATTGGGCACAGCTGAGCATGGGGTATTATCAGCCCTGTTTTCGTACGGTCAAAAGGACTATTATCTCGGAGGCTCGCCAGTTTGGGAATTGTTTCGCGTCTGCTACCGCAGCACGAAAACGCCTGTTCTGGTGGGAGGTTTGGCCCTTCTCGCCGGGTACTGCTGGGCGGCATTGTGGCGGCTGAAGCGCCCCGTTTCCCAAGATTTGATACGCTTTCATCGTCGCGAGCAGATGCAGAAGCTTCGAGCGATCTTCCGTGCCCTCCTAAAGCGTCAAAAGATCGATAGCTTCCGAGTTGCAACAGAACAATAAACCAATGCAGTTCGTCGATTCGACAATCGTGGGTGGCGGCCCGGGGTGGGCTTCAGTAGCGTTCATTCTAACGTGACAGAAAAAGCGTTGTTGTTGACGGGCGGCGGCTTGCCTCCCGCTGTACCGCCACCGCTACCAACGGCCTCACGAGCATTACAGATAACAACAAGGCCAATTTTGACTTAATCAACACCACTGGTGGCAGCACCTATGCGGGGCCGCTACTTATCCCGGTGTTGGGCCGTTAGGCGCTACTCCTTACCAGCCGTACACCTATCCCCATCCGTTAACTAGCGACATTGATCCGCCGACGGATCTTAAGGTCATGCCATAGTCGTCGAGACGCGGAGGAGTTTTTGCTTGTTGAAGCGAGCACACCGCGATGGCTTTAGCGAAGAGCATTTCAGTGACAACTAGAGTTGATACTCGGTTCGAACCCATTCATATTTTGGGGGAGGATGACGTTGCACTGGTGACAGGCTCGAGCGGGTTTATCGGCACTAAGGTTGTTGAGACATTTCTTAGGTATGGTTTCACAAATCTCCGCTGCTTTGTTCGTCCTTCGAGCCGACTTGGCCCATTGCAGCAAGTACTTCAACGATCACGCGCCCAGAGCAGCACAGAGCTGGTGATGGGAGACCTTCTCTCGTGCGATGATTGCCGCAGGGCTGCTGAAGGTGTCTCGGTTGTGTACCATCTGGCAGCTGGAATGGAAAAGTCTTTTGCTGGAGCTTTTATGAATTCAGCTCTGGCTACCCGTAATCTTCTGAATGCGTTCATTGAATACGGACAACCGAAGCGTTTTGTGAGTGTAAGCTCCTTTGCCGTTTACTCGAATTTAAGCTTGAAACGCGGTGCATTATTAGACGAGAATTGTCCATTGGAAGATAACTCCCAGGAGAGATGCGATGCCTATGGATTTGGGAAATTGAAGCAGGAACAATTAGTTAGAGAATACGGTCGGAGCCACAACCTCCCTTACGTGATCTTACGACCCGGCGCTGTGTTTGGGCCGGGCAAGCGCGAACTAAATGGTCGTGTCGCAATTAATACATTTGGTTTTCTTATCCAGGTAGGTGGATCACATCTCCTGCCCCTGACTTTTGTAGATAACTGTGCAGAAGCTATTGTGCTCGCCGGCCTCAAGGCCGGTATCGACGGAGAGGTTTTTAATATTGTAGATGACGAACTCCTCACCGGCAGACAATTTCTGAGGCTGTATAAGACTAAACTAGAGCAATTTTCAGTACGTATTCCCTATCTCGCTGCATACGGACTGTGTTTGCTCTGGGAGAAATACGCTAAATGGTCGAAGGGACAGCTCCCGGCCGTTTTTAATCGCCGCCGCTGCGCGGCGGAATGGAAGGGGAACCGCTACTCCAACCAGAAGCTCCATGAGCGCCTGGGCTGGACGCCGAGGGTGCCGATGCAGCAGGCGATGGCCGCCTTCCTTAGCCAGTTCGAATCGAAGGTAGAGGACAGATGACACAGGACAGGGACAGATATCAGAAGTCAGATGTCGGAAGCCAGAGTTAACAGATAGCTGTGCAGATCAAGTCAGCGAAAGATCTTATTGTTTATCAGAAGGCGTACACGCTCGCGATGGAATTTTGCGGTGAGTAAAGGCTTTCCTACGGAGGAAAAGTACTCGCTAATCGATCAAATCCGGCGTTCCTCTCGGTCTGTTTGTACAAATCTGCGAGAGGCGTGGGCCAAGCGGAGGTACGAAGCGCACTTTGTAAGCAAATTAACGGATGCGGACGGAGAGAATGCTGAAACGGAAACCTGCCTCGATTTCGCTCATTATTGCTGCTATTTATCCGAAGGCAATCATGCCACGTTCACGGAGAAGTCCCGTGAAATTGGCGCAATGCTTGGAAGCATGATCAATACTCCGGCATCTTTCATTCCGAAATAGCCTGACCTCCGATCTCTGACCTCTGGAACTATGCTCCGTATAGCGATAATCGGCTGCGGAAAGGTTGCCGACCAGCATGTCCAAGCCATTCATCGCATCCCGGATTGCAAGATTGTGGCCGGTTGCGATCGGGAGCCACTGATGGCAAAACAATTAGGCGAGCGCTTCGGAATTTCCGCATGTTTTTCCGATTTGAAAGAAATGCTACACGTGGTTTCCCCAGATGTCGTTCATATTACGACCCCGCCACGGAGCCATTATTCGCTTGCCAGACAGTGCCTCGAGTCCGGAATCCACGTCTATTTGGAAAAACCTTTCACCATCACAGCCGGGGAGGCGGAATCGTTGATCCAATTGGCTGAAAACTGCGGTTTAAAGATAACCGTCGGCCATAATTATCAGTTCACTCTCGAGATGCTGGAAATGCACCGGCTCGTAAAGGAAGGATTTCTTGGCGGGAGGCCTGTTCATCTCGAAAGCTACTGGTCCTATGATTTGGGAGATTTAAGATACGCCAGTGCATTCCTCGGCAGCCCCAATCATTGGGTGCGCCAATTACCTGGACAATTATTTCACAACATCATCAGTCACGGAATCGCTAAGCTGGCAGAATTTCTCGATGACGAACTCTCCGAAATTGTTGCCACAGCAACTCAAAGCGATCTACTCCGAGGCCTTGGCGCAGAGGAAGTTCTGGATGAGTTAAGGGTGCTGATCCGAGATAAGTGTGGCATCACGGCATTCTTTTGTTTTTCAACGCAGATCAAAGGACTTAACCAATTGCGCATTTACGGACCGGCCAATTCGATGATTGCAGATATTATTACGGGAAGCCTGATTCGGCGGGAGAACCGCTCGTATAAGAGCTATCTCACCTATTTTATTCCACCGCTGAAAAATGCCAGTGAACACCTTCGAAATACGAGGCGCAATATTGCTAATTTTGCGCGACGCCGGCTTTATCAGGACTTCGGCATGAAGGAACTGATCGAACGTTTTTACAACAGCATTCGTCTCGGCGATCCGCTCCCAATTCCATACCGCGAGATTCTATTAACGGCGCGCATCATGGACGAGATCTTCACCCAAATTTACCTCGAACGCTCGAAAGCTCCCGTGCCTTCGCGTGAACCGATTGCTCCCACCGTCTGATGCTAACTTCTGATGTCTCAGCGTCAAAAGATCGACAGCTCCCGAATTGCGACAGAGCAGTGAGTGTCTAAACAGCGCACCTTGTCGATCGGAAAATCGTAGGTGTCGCCCTGGCGTACTGGCCGTTACTAGCATTCATTCTAACGTGACAGAAAAGGCGTTATTGTTGACGGGTGGCGGCTTGCCTCCCGCTGCTCAGAACATCGGCAAGGTCCTTGCCTTTTTCGGTGTTCCATCGTCTGTCCAGACGCTGGCGGACTTTGTCACCACCGACAGATGCTCGGCAGACGCGTCAAAAACGAGCCGTGTATTCGTCTCATCGGAGACTTTTCTTGACTTAGTTAGTCAACTCAAGCGCGCGCCCGAGCTCATTCGCGGATGGAAGGAGTCTGTGCACTCAGTATTCGTTTACGGAGGAGATCGGACCGTGCTGCAAAAGCTCATGACGCTGCTCGGTCACGAGGAAGCCGTCATTGTTAATACCTTGTGGCGCGGATCGTTGAGCTTCCTCATTTCCGACGACCCCGAATTATGCCAAGGCATGGCTGGTATCCGAATACCTGTATCGAACGGGACTGGCACATCCTACGCCTTTCACAGCCTGAACAGTGAGGTCCAGAAGATCATCTCGGCTGAGAATACGGCTGTTTTTATACGCTTAGAATATCAAGGCGTGGCGGTTTTCATCTCCACTTCCACCGAAGTGGTGGATCTCGATGCCGAGCTGGCGCGCGGGATTTTCGACATTCGCAAACATCTCTTTACGGCGCTGCCACTCGTTGTGTATGTGAAATGGGCTTTCGCACGTTCTTCCTGGCAACCATTGCAGGCGAATGCGTGTGTGGTGATCGATGATCCTCTCCTGAAACCACGTCACGGGTTCATCGACTTTGGTGAGCTCCTTGCGTTGATGAAGCGTCATAATTTTTCGACGAATATCGCGTTCATTCCGTGGAACTGGCGAAGAACCGATAGACGCACTGCTCGGCTCTTCCGAGAGAACCGCGAATACTATTCCATCTCTATTCACGGATGCGATCACACTCGCGCCGAATTCGGCAGCAATGATTCGCACCTTTTATATTCCAAGAGTCAGCAGGCGCTTAAGCGCATGGCCTCGCACAAACGTGCAACCGGGCTTGATCACGAACCCGTGATGGTATTCCCCCACGGCGCTCTGTCGGAAGCAGCCTTATCGGCCCTCAGGCACACTGGGTTCATCGCCTCGGCGGGTAATGAGAGTATCAGCAAAGACGTCGTTCCGCGAGCTATTAGGATATCCGATATGTGGGACACTGCTGTGATGTGCTACAGCAGTTTTCCGATATTCACTCGCCGCTCTCCTCATGAAGGAATTGAAAACGTTGCTTTCGATGTCCTGTTGGGCAAGCCCGCGCTTATTTCCATTCATCACGACTTCTGTCGCGATAAGTACAAGCACCTCATCGCCTTTGTCGATTCCGTGAATGCGCTCAAGACGCGCATGAATTGGTGCAGTTTGGGTGGCGCGATAAAGCGTAGCTATCGGCAGCGGGAGATAACGCGAGAGGAAATGGAAATCGATATGTTCGCTCGCGAGATAAACATCGAAAACCGTTCCGATTCTCCAAAACGTTTCCTCGTCAGCAAACGCGAATCAGACCCTTTGGGAATTCGCGCCGTTCGCACTGAGGTGGATCAGCTTTCGTGGAACTTCTCTGACGATCGTGCGCGGTTCGAGATCACTTTGGACCCTGGTCGAGATGCCACGGTTCACCTCGATTTTCATGAGATGAGCACTTATCCGCGCCGCGATATAAGCCTCCCGTATCTGGTACGGACGATGCTCCGCCGCTACGCGTGCGAGCTACGGGACAATTACGTCGTGACAGAAAAATTGCCGGTTTCGCGCCCGCTGCGTGACATTTTCCAAGGCAATCCAGAGCCGAATTTTTCGCCGTCGTGTCCGCAGCCAAATGGAGGTATGCCTCTCGCGCCTGCGAGCAGGTCACTCGGCGACACGAATTGTACCATGACCTCTGATGAAAGACGAGACTTTCTGTCCGGCCGTACCTGGGAAGTGATCAGAAATTTTGTGGTTTGGTTAGACAGGTATGGCGAAACGTCGTGGGATCACCAAAGCTTTTATGCCGGTTCAGTGGGTCGCCGCGCTAAATCGCTTTACTATCGTCACGGATTAATTGGGACGCTAGCTGTCGCTCCCATGGTGTTTTTTGAAGCCTTCATGCCGGATGCCCGCCGTCTTTTTCACCGCCGTGTTCGACTACCCATTGCCGACGCGCACTATGCGATGGGATTCGCCTTCCTTTACGAAGTGACGCAGGAGCGGCGACATTTTGAGCGTGCGATTCACTTTTTGAAAGAGCTGGAGCGGTCGCGTTGCCCTAATTTCGAGGAGTACTGCTGGGGGTATCCTTTCGACTGGGTGACGCGAGATGGGACGATCAAGCACGACGTGCCTCTCATTACCACTACACCTTATGCTTATGAGGCTTTCTTGCAGATGTTCCGGCTTGAACCACGGCGTGACTGGAAGGAAATTCTTGCCTCCATTGCGCGTCACGCTGCCTGCGATATAAAAAGCTTCAAAACATCCGAGCAGGCAAGTAGCTCATCTTATACGCCTTTTGACACCGGAGGAGTAATCAATGCTGCCGCTTACAGGGCGTTTCTGCTGACAAGTGCTTCTCAATTTCTCTCGAACACTGACTACCTCGAGATCGCCGAAAGAAACTTGAATTTCGTTCTCGAGACGCAGAACCCAGATGGCTCATGGTTCTACGCCCTCGATCACGTCCGCGATTTCGTCGATCATTTTCATACCTGTTTTGTTTTGAAAGCGCTGGCTAAGATCTACCGGTTGACTCGCGATCAACGTATCGACGAGGCTCTGGAGAAAGGAGTTGAGTACTACGTCTGTAACCTCTTTGATAAGGACGGATTGCCAAAGCCATTCTCGAGGGCGCCGCGTCTTACCGTCTACAAACGCGAACTCTATGACTGCGCTGAGTGCATTAATGTGTGTTTGCTGCTGCGTAGTCGTTTCCCCGACTTGGAAAATATTCTAACGAACGCAATAGCGTGCATTTTAGACGAGTGGGTTAAGTCGGACGGATCATTTTGTTCTCGCCAGCTCCATCTTGGCTGGGATAACGTACCAATGCACAGGTGGGGACAATCCCAGATGTTTCGCAGTCTGGCATATTATCTTAGCGAGACGAAAAAAACTGAAAAACTGAAAGCTGAAACGCATTCAGAGGACGGAAGACAGAAGACGGAGGACGGAGGGTTGCGGGCGAAAGTTGCGACACAAGCGAAATAAAATGAGCGAGAAGATATCGAGCTTTAAGGACTTGCGGGTCTATAAACTGGCGTTTGAACTCCAACAAGAAATCTTCGCAACCTCCAAACGTTTTCCAGTAGAAGAGCGCCATGCTCTAACCGATCAAATCCGACGAGCATCAAGATCAATCGGAGCCAACCTTGCCGAAGCTGGCTCCGCCCCGTAGGTGAAAAGCGATGTTCTATGTTTAGGCTATCCAAAGTTTGGTGAACGCGCGTGTTTATATCGGTCAAACTCAAGACATTGACAGGCGGGTCGCGGCTCATAATTCGGGCACAGTGAAATCTACCCGCCAGCACCGGCCGTGGAAACTAATCAAGTCTAACCCCTGTGAAACACGCGAAACTGCTCGCTGGCTTGAATATTCGATAAAATCATCAAAAGGGAAAAGATTAAGATGGCTGAAAGATTGACGTGGAGCTACGCGCCGGAGGGGCAAAAGCGTCGCTATGTGACCCATTTCGTAAGCAAATTGACCGACGCAAACGGAGAACAGGCCGAAATGCAACATTGGCTAGACACAGCCACGGCTTGCAATTACTTCTCCCAAAAAGAACAAGACGCCTTGCTCGCGAAATGCTCAAGGATTGGTCAAATGCTCGGAACTATGATGGCAAAGCCTGAGAAATTCTGCCACGAACGACGGTAGTCGTCAGTTATTGGCCAGTCCTCGAACCAACTTTCAGTGATGATCCACTATCGGCTATCGGCTATCGGCCATCAGTCATCTGCCCTCTGACCCATGTGCGGTATCTGCGGCCAATTTAACTTCGCTACTGGCGAGCCGGTGAATTTAGCAACAATCCGACGCATGACGCAAGCCATAGCTCACCGAGGCCCTGATGATGAGGGCTACTTCATTCGAGATTCTATCGGCCTTGGATTCCGACGCTTATCAATCATCGACTTAGCTGGTGGTCACCAGCCAATGTTTGACGAGGCACAGACGGTGTGCGTGATCTTCAACGGCGAGATTTATAACTACAAAGAGCTGCGCCACCAGTTGCAACAAAACGGGTACCGGTTCCGTACTGCTTCGGACACCGAAGTGATCGTGCACGGTTATAACGAGTGGGGCACCGATGTCTTCAGTCATCTCAATGGAATGTTTGGCCTCGCCATCTGGGACCTCGAACGTAAGCGGCTGGTCATCGCCCGCGACGCCATGGGCATCAAATTAATCTACTACAGGGTCTCGCGAGATGGATTGACTTTCGGATCAGAGGTACGCCCACTGATAGCGGCGGATCAATCCCAGCCGGAAGTTGATCCCTTCGCTCTCAAGCTCTTTTTGCGCTTCCGTTATACGCCATCGCCGCTGACGATTTTTCGAGGTATTCGGAAATTAGCCCCGGGCTCAATGCTAATCGTCGAAGGAGGAGAATGCCGCGAGGAGCGCTGGTATAACTACACGCCAGTTCCGTTTAGCGAGACGAAGCATGAAGGACAAGCGACGGATGAGTTGCTTGAGCTGTATCGCGCCGCCATTAAACGCCATCTTCTTAGCGATGTACCTGTCGGTATACTTCTGAGCGGCGGTCTGGATTCCGGTCTTCTTCTCGCGTTGATGAATGAGCAGGGAGGCCCATGGCCAGCTTATACCGTCGGTTATGGTGACTCCTTTAAAGACGATGAGTTATCCGACGCTGCCGAGACGGCAAGACTTCTCGGCGCTCGTCATATCACCGTGCAACTTGACCGTCGCGAATTCGAAGAAGCCCTCCCTCAAATTGTACGATCGCTAGAGGAGCCGGTGGCAAGTTCCTCGATAGTACCGATGTACTTTATTTCGCAACGTGCTCGCCAGGACGTGAAAGTAGCCCTGATTGGTCAGGGACCTGATGAATTGTTTGGTGGCTACAACA
>Ga0066709_100000894_pt1 | contig 18143 bp, 15 predicted proteins | sample GraSoiAngelo_158_FD_79665 | JGI IMG/M metagenome (GOLD analysis project Ga0066709, IMG submission 79665) | Grasslands soil microbial communities from the Angelo Coastal Reserve, California, USA - 14_1009_16_30cm | ecosystem: Environmental > Terrestrial > Soil > Grasslands | place: USA...
CGCCTTTCCCGCCAATGTGTGCCTGGTCGGCTCGGTGCTGCCGAACGGCTACGCCCAGGTCACGCCGCGCGGCGGCACGATGGTATTCGACGACGAGCACATCGCGCTGTGGGAGCGCGGCAAGGGATCGACCAGCGCCAATCTTCACGATGGGACGCCGCTCACCGTCTACTTCCGCAAGCCGCAATTGCGCGAGGAAGGGATCCTGCCGAAGGGCGGGATCGCGCGCTTTTACGGCCGGGCGAAGATCTACAAATCGGGACCGGTCTACGAAGAAGTATGGCGCCGGCTGGTGCAGCCCGAGAAAGACCGCGACCCGAATAAGGCCGGCTTTGCGGTGCTGATCGAAATCGAACGCGCCGAGGATCTCGACGGAACGCCTCTGGCACTCGACTAAACACCTCTCCGCGGCTGTCAATGCAAGGAGCGCCGCCCGGCAGGCGCAAGCTTTGCTTGCACCGAAAGGGAGCGACGAAGCAATCTCGCGGGGCAAAGCCAGCGCCAGATTGTGTCGCTGCGCTCGCAATGACAGCGGCTGAATTATCGCTGTGAGACCCATGCCCAACCCCGCTAATCCGCGTGTCGCCGTTCTCGGGTTTTCGATCGAGTGCAACAAATTCGCGCCGCCGGCGACGAAGGCGCATTTCCTCGCCCGCACCTATCTCGAAGGCGAGGCGATCCTTGAGGAGGCGCGCCGGCCGACCCCGACGATGCTGCCCGAAACGCCGGGCTTCATCGCGGCGATGGACGCGGCCGGGCGGTGGATCCCGGTGGGCATAGTGCTGGCGATGAGCGAGCCAAACGGGCCGGTCGAACACGGCTTCTTCGAGGAATTGCTCGACACGTTCGAGCGGCGGCTCACAGCGGCGCTGCCGGTCGACGGCGTCTATTTCTGCGCCCACGGCGCGGCGATCACGACCGAGGAGGATGATCCCGAGGGGGTGCTGTTCGAGCGGATCCGCAACATCGTCGGCCCGGACGTGCCGGTCGTCGCCACCTTCGACCTGCACGCCAATGTGTCGGACCGTATGGTCGACACGATCGACGCCTTCATCGGGTATCGCACCAATCCGCATCTCGACATGCGCGAACGCGGCGCCGAGGCGGCGGCCGTCATGCAGGAACTGCTCGCGGGGACAAAAACCGAGCGGGTACGCCTGCGCCTGCCGATCGTGCCGCCGACCGTGACATTGCTGACCGCCGCCGGCCCGTATGCCGAGATGATCGAGCTCGGCCAGCGCAAGAAGACCCCGGCGATTATGAACGTGTCTGTGATGGGCGGATTTGCCTATGCCGATACCGCAAAGAACGGCCTCAGCGTCATCGTGACCGCGCGCGGCGACCGGCAGGCCGCGGCGGCACTGGCGACCGAGATCGCACGATATGGCTGGGACAATCGCTCGCGCTTTTACCCGAAGCTGACCGCCCTCGACGAGGCGGTGCAGAAGGCGCTCGCCGCGGCGCGCGACCCGAGCCTGCCGGCGCTGGCCTTTGCCGATGTCGCCGACAATCCCGGCGGCGGCGGGCGCGGCAACACGATGTTCCTGCTGCGCGGCTTTGCCGAGGCCGGCGTCAAGGGCGCGCTGTTCGGCGTCATCTACGACCCGCCGCTCGCCGCCGAAGCGCACCGGCACGGGATGCACTACAATTTCGATGCGCACTTCAACCGCGAGGAGACGACCAAGTTCTCCGAGCCGTGGAGCGCGCCGGCGCGGGTCGCGGCGCTGCATGACGGCAATTGCGTTGGCCGGCGCGGCATCTATGCCGGGACGAGGCTCGCGCTCGGACCGTGCGCGGCGCTGGCTATCGGCGGGATCACGGTCATCGTCGTGTCGCATCGGGTGCAATGCGCCGACCCGGTCTTCTTCGAGATGATGGGGCTCGACATCGGCAAGGCGCGCTCGGTCGCGGTCAAGTCGCGCGGGCATTTCCGCGGCGGGTTCGACGAGTTCTTCGGCCCGGAGCAGATCGTCGAGGTCGATCTGCCGGGGCTGACCTCGCCGATGCTCAACCGCTTCGAGTGGACACGTCTGCCCCGCCCCGTCATCCCGCTCGACGAGGGTGTCAGCTGGACGCCGCCGGCTCTATAGAGCGGGTCATTCAGCCACCCGTGCCCGGCCTTGTACCGAGCACCCACGTCTTTCTTCATCGTCGCAAACGCTTCAAGACGTGGATGGCCGGGACAGCCCGGCCACGGGGAGCCGTCCTTAACCCTGGGGCCAGTTCTGCCGGATCGGGTCGCTTCCGTCCCAGCCGATCGCCGCCTCGCGCACCGCGTCGAAGATGCGCATGCGGGTCGGCGTCGCCTCGGCCATCTCGATAATCGTGCCGGGGTGGCCTTCGTTGAGGAAATAGATGAAGGGCCCGCGCGGCGTGTCGCCCTCCTGGCCGATCTGCCAGCCGCTGCTCAATGCCCGTTCGCGGATCTCGTGGTAGTTCTCCGGCCAGCTCGACCAGTGCTGCATGCCCTCATGCCCGGCGGCGAGGAAATCGCGGTAGAGGCTCGGGCTGTCGCAGCGCTGCTGGATCAATTCGAGCTGCACGTCGCCGGAATTGGCGAGGGCGACAGACATCTTGATGTCGTAAACCCGGCCCTTGTAGCGGAACTCGGTCAATGGCAATTGCTCGGCGTAAAACCACGGGCCGATGCCGCACACCTCGACCCAATGATGCATCGCCTTCTCGATGTCGCGGACGACGATCCCGATTTGGCGCATCGGTCCGAACAAGCGGCTCATCTCGGCTCCTCCTCGATCTCCAAAGCCCGGACTGTGATCCCGACTGCGCGGACGGGCAATTGACCGGCATGCTGTGCTGGCTTACCTGAACGCCCGCCGATACTCGTCCCCAGAGGCCCCATGCTCTCCCGCCGCCATTTCGTGCTGTCGGCCGTGCTGGTCTGGCTCATAGCGCCGGCCCATGCGCAGCTCCAGACCTTTCCGAAATCCGAGCTGACGATTGTCAGCGCCGGCGGGCCGCATAAATTCACCGTTGAGCTGGCGACGACGCCGGGCCAGATGGAGCAGGGGCTGATGTTCCGGAAAAGCCTCCCGCCCGATGCCGGCATGCTGTTTGATTACCGGGCGCCCTCGATGGCGGCGATGTGGATGAAGAACACGCTGATCCCGCTCGACATGCTGTTCGTCGACCAGCAGGGGCGGATCATTAACATCCATGAACGGGCGGTGCCGGGCTCGCTCGACCCGATCGCCGCGGCGGCGCCGGCGCGCGCCGTCATCGAGTTGAACGGCGGCACCGCCGCGCATCTCGGCATCAAGCCGGGCGACCGGGTGATCTATCCGATCTTCGGCAACGCTTCCTAGCCGGCATGGCGCTTGCGCTGTGCCGGTGGCTTGGCGCGGCCAGCAGCTTCGAGCAGGTCGAGGGCGCCGCCGCGCGGGGCAGGCAGCTGGTCAAAGGTGCATTGGCGCGGCGCCTTGTCGGGACGCCAGCGCAACAATGTCGTGCCGTGGCGGAAGCGGCCCTCGCTGACGTGATCGTAGCGCACTTCGACGACGAGCTCGGGGCGCAATGGCTGCCAGTCGCCGGAACGCTCGGTGCTCCAGCGGCTCGGACCGCCGGGCGCGCGGCCGGTGAAGCCGGGCGGTTCGATGAGCTGTTTAAGACGCTGGGTCAGCGCCGGCTTTTCCTTGGCGGGCAAGGTCGCGGTGAAGCCGATATGGTTCAGCAGGCCGTCATTGTCATAGAGGCCGAGTAATAGCGACCCGACCAGCGGGCTGTTCGCGTTGTAGCGGAAGCCGCCGACGACGCAATCGGCGGTGCGCGTCAGCTTGTATTTCTGCATGCCGTCGCGGCTGCCGCTCAGATAGGGCAGGTCGGCGCGCTTGGCGATGATGCCGTCGATATCGCCGCCGAGCCGGTCGAGCCAGCCGAGCGCGGCCGCCCGGTCGGCGACGCTCGGCGACAGCCTGATCGCGGGGTCGCCGCGCTCCGTCGCGAGAAAGGCTTCGAGCGCCTTCCGCCGCTCTGTAAAAGGCAAATCGGTCAATCGCTTTCCGTCCGGCCCGACGAGCAGGTCGAAGGCGATATAGATTGCGGGGTGCTCGGCCGCCAGCTTGTTGACCCGGCTCGCCGCCGGATGCAGACGCAGTTGCAGCGCCTCGAAGGAGAGGCGGCGCTCGATCGGGATGATGATCTCGCCGTCGAGCACGAATTGCCGGGCGGCAAGCGCCGCGACCGCGGCCGCGACATCGGGGAAATAGCGGCCGAGAGGCTGGCCCGATTTCGAGCGCAATTCGACGGTTTCGCCGTCCCGGAACGCCAGACAGCGGAAGCCGTCCCATTTCGGTTCGTACCGCCAATATTCGCCTTCCGGTAGATCATAAACCGGGCGAGCTTCCATCGGTGGGTTGTCGGAATCGAGCGGCAGTGCCATGTTTCTGCCAACACCGGGGGTCGCGAGCCGGTTCTTCGACCGGAACAGGGTGGCGATGATCCCGTTGGCGTAAAGGAGATTATAGGAGTTTTCCATGGCAGCCGCCGCCCGCCCGTACTGGACGGGGTTTCTGAAGCTCTCGCTGGTGACGATCTCGGTACGCCTCTACACCGCGACGACCGAGCGCGAACGCATCCGATTCCACATGATCCATGAGTCGACCGGCGAGCGGGTTCGGCAGCAGCTCGTCGTGCCGGGTACCGGCCCGGTCGAGCGCGACGAAGTCGTCAAGGGGTATGAATACGAGAAGGGCCGCTACGTCACGGTCGATCCCGACGATCTGAAGCGGCTGCGGCTCGAGACCACCGACACGATCGACATCACCGAATTCGTCGACAATGTCGATCCGATCTATTTCGACGCGCCCTATTACCTGGTGCCGGACGGCAGCGTCGCCGAGGAAGGCTACCGGGTGATCCGCGAAGCCTTGCGGGATTCCGGCAAGATCGCGATCGGCCAGGTCGTGGTCGGCGGCCAGGAGCGGATCGTCGCGATCCGGCCCATGGATAAGGGGCTCCTCGCCAACTCGCTGCGCTACGAGGATGAGATCCGCAAGCCGGAGGATTTCTTCAACACGATCGCCGCTGACTCCGTCGACGATGATGAGCTTGCCATGATGGAGCAGATCATCAAGCGCAAGACCCGGAAGTTCGAGCCCGGCAAGTTTGTCGATCACTACCAGACAGCGGTGCGCGAGCTGATCAACAAGAAGCTCGAAGGCAAGCTGCCCGACAAGGCGCCCGAGCGGAAGCCGGCGCAGGTCATCAACCTGATGGATGCGCTGAAACGCAGCCTGGCCGCGGAGGAAAAGTCCGGCGCGTCGGCAGGGCGCCGCACCGGCAGCCGAGCGGAACCCGAACCCGCCCCGAAGAAAGCAGCGGCGCGCGCCAAGAAGACCGCGGGCGCAAGCGGTCAGCGCAGCCTGCTGCTGCCGGTCGAAGGCGGCCGCGGCAGGGCGGCTGAAGGCAAAACGGCACGCGGGGCTCCGGCCGAAGCACCAAAACGCCGCAAGCGCGCCTAGCTCAGGCGCCCCAGGTCGCGAACATCGCCACGACCGCGGCCGCCATCGCCGCGGTCGACAGCCAGCCGATCGCCCAGAGCGGCCGCGGCAGGGTGAACCGGCCCATGACCCTGTGCTGCATCGTCATGATCATCATGACGATCATCAACGGCACGGCGGCGACGCCGTTGATGACCGCGCTCCAGAACAGCGCCTTGATCGGATCGATATTGACGAAGTTGATGCCGATGCCGATCACCGTGCCGCCGACGATCGTCGCGTAGAACCGCTTAGCCTCCTGCGGTGCGCGGCCGAGGCCGGAGGTCCATTGCATCGCTTCCGCCAGGGCATAGGCCGATGACCCCGCGAGCACCGGCACCGCGAGAAGTCCGGTGCCGAGAATGCCCAACGCGAAAATGATGAAGGCGAACTCGCCCGCGATGGGGCGCAAGGCCTCCGCGGCCTGCTCCGAGGTCTGGACATCGGTCACGCCGTTCGCATGCAGGGTCGCGGCGGTCGTAACGATGATGAAAAACGCGACGAGGTTCGACAAACCCATGCCGACATAAGTGTCGATCTCGATCCGGTGGATCTCGCGGCGGGCTTGCAGCGGCGCCTCGGTCAGCAGACGGGCGGCGGGATTGACGCGCTCGTCCTCGGCCTCCTCGGAAGACTGCCAGAAAAAGAGATACGGGCTGATCGTCGTGCCGAGCACCGCGACGATGACGACGATGTAATCCGTCTGCCATGACAGTTGCGGGACAATGGTGTCATAGCCAACCTCCCTCCAGGGCACATGCACGATCAGCGCGGTCGCGACATAGGCAAACAGCGATAGCGTCGTCCACTTTAGGAAGGTGACGTAGCGGCTATAGCTCGAAAAAATTTCGAGAGCGGTGCAGCCCGCCGCGAACAAAATCACATAAAGGCCCCTCGGGCCGCCGATCAGCAGGCGCAGCGCGTCGCCCATGGCACCGAGATCGGCACCCAGATTGATGAAATTGGCGACCAGCAGCAGCGTGATGATCGGGCGCAGCAGCCAAATGGAGTAGTGCTCACGCAGATTGGCGGCGATGCCTTTTCCGGTCACCCGGCCGATGCGCGCGCTGATCTCCTGGATCGCGGCCATCAGCGGCCAGGTGAACAGCATCACCCAGGTCATCGAAAAGCCGAACTGCGCGCCGGCCTGCGAGTAGGTCGCGATACCGCTGGGATCGTCGTCGGAGGCGCCGGTGATCAGCCCGGGGCCGAGTACGGCGAGGATGCGGCGCCATGGACTCCGGTGACGGGCGCGGCGGCGCCAGCGATGGTGGCCTCGGCCAAACAGCATGCGCGCGGTTTACAGGAAGTCGCGAAGCAGCTTCAGGAACACCTGCAGCCGGTCGTGATGCACCCAATGGCCGGCGCCGTCGACCGCCACGACCTTGGCATTCTGGAAATGCGCCAGGCGGCCGTCCTCCTCGGGGTTGGAGGCCCAGGCCCAGCTTTCCCTGCCGTAGACCAGGAGGGTCGGGCAGCCGATCCGGCCCCACAATTCCTCGATCTCGTTCTTGGTCATGCCGTAGGGCGAGTCGGCGCGCACGTAATTGTCGAACTTCCAGCTGTAGGTGCCATCCTCGTTCTGATTGACACCGTTCTGGGTCAGATGGCGCGCCTGGTCGGGCGACAGATGCCCGTTGGCTTCCTGCATGCGCTTTAGCGCGTCCTCGATCGAGGCGTAGCGGCGCGGCAGCCGTCCCGACAGCGCGCGCTGCTCGGCAACCCATTTCTGCATGCGCTCGGCGATCGGCACTGCCGAACGCCTTTCCATTTGCCGCGGCGAGGGCCCGAGACCCTCGATGGCGACGAGCTTGCTGACGGTCTCGGGATAGACGCCGGTGTAGCGGATCGCGATGTTGCCGCCGAGCGAATGCGCCACGATCGTGACCGGCGCCAGCTCCTGCTGATGGATCAGCTGGGCGAGGTCATAGACATAGGCGGCGGTCGTGTAATTGCCGTCGGGCGACCACTGGCTGTCGCCATGGCCGCGCAGATCGGGCGCCAGAACATGCCAGTCGCGACGCAGCGCGCTGGCGAGCCAATCCCAGTTGCGGCAATGGTCGCGCCCGCCATGCACCAGCAAAAGCGGCGGCGCGTCGGGATTGCCCCAATCGACGTAATGCAGCCGCAGCCGCTGCGAGAAATAGATCCGCGAGGTTGGACCGGAGCTTTCCAGATCGGTTGGCGGCATCGGGAGCCTGGCGCGTGCGGTGTGGCGGGTGGCGTCTACGCCAACATAGCAAGACCCCCGCGCGCTCCAAAGCGACAGGCGGGGGTCAGCTTTGCGAAGGCTTACTTCGCGCCCGGAGTGTAATCCGGGCTATGTCTTGGACTTGACCCTCGGTTACCGATGCCAAGAGGTCGGCAACTGGGAACTGCCCGGTGGTGTCATGTCGATGCAACACCCTCCCTGCTCCGTTGGCGACATAACGAATCTGGCACTGAAGAGGGGGCTGTTCAAGGGCAAAATCGGGGCTGACCGGAGCTCCGCTCTAGCGCTGGGTTCGCGCAGCGATCGCCGCCAGGTGACGCGAGCGACAGCAGCCACGTCGGCGCCGGTTGCTGTACACTGGCGATAGGGATCGTGAATTCGGCAGGGCAGGGTGATGCACAAGACTATCACCGCGATTGTCGCGTTGCTTCTCTGGTCCTCGCCCGTCTTAGCCCAGGAGACGGTGCATTTTGCATCGCTCGACGGCACGACCCAACTTGACGGCTATCTCTATCGCCCCGCCGGCGAGGGCCGGCGCCCGGCGGTGGTGGGCCTGCACGGCTGCAGCGGCATGTTCAGCCGAGCGACCGGCGCCATTGCCCCAATCTACCGCGAATGGGCGGCCGAGCTGAACCGGCAGGGCTATGTGTTTCTGCTGGTCGACAGCTTCCGCCCGCGCAATGCCAACGAGCTGTGCTCGGTCCAGGGTTTCGACCTCGAGCTCTACCGCACCCGGCCGAAGGACGCCTATGGCGCGTTCTCGTATTTGCAGGCGCAGCCTTTCGTGCGCGGCGACCGCATCGGGCTCATGGGCTGGTCGCAGGGGGGCGGCGCGACACTGTTCTCGATCGGCAATCGAAGTCTCGGCCGGCCGGCAACCCTGCCGCAGGGCGATTTCCGTGCCGCGGTGGCGTTTTATCCCGGCTCGTGCAACATCGAGCGGCAGCCATCGGACTGGACGAGCCGCATCCCGCTGTTGGTGCTGATAGGCGCCGAGGACGTCTGGACCCCGGCCGCGCCATGCAAAACCTTTCTCGACGGCGCCATCGGGCGCGGTGCTCCGATCGTGATGCAAATTTATCCCGGGGCGTATCACGGCTTCGATGCGCCAAACCAATATCGCCTCGAATTGCCGGCCTACCGTACCCGGGCCGGGGTCGTGCCGATTGTCGGCACCGATCCGGCCGGCCGACAGGACGCACTCGCCCGCGTCCCGACGTTTCTGTCGAAGTACATCAACCTGCCCTAGCTGCGGCGGCCACGCATCCAACGGGTAGGTTGCCGGCCCCGGAGGGCGGCCCTAACGTGCGGCCCACCGATTTGGGAGGGAAGGCCTGTTGCGAGCACTTCGTCTCGTCGCCGCCGCGCTGGTCGTTTGGCTGGCGGTCTATGGAGTGGGTACCGCTCGCGCCACGCCGCAGCTCTTTACGACGCTGGATTTCCAATTCGAAGACGGCTCGGTCCTGCCGGACGTGCACATCGCATATGAGACGCATGGCACGCTGTCGCCCGCGCGCGACAATGCGATCCTGTTGATCCCCGGCGCGCTCGGCGACCGTCATGTTTTCGATTGGGCGGTCGGGCCAGGCAAGATCTTCGACACCGACAAATATTTCGTCATCGCGGTCGACCCAATCGGCGGCGGCGAATCCTCGTCGCCGGCCGAGGGCATGGGGCAGGATTTTCCCCGCTACACGATCCGCGACATGATGGAGACGCTGTACGCTCTCGCTTCGCGCGAATTCGGCGTCAGCCGGCTGCGCGCCCTCGCCGGGCTGTCGATGGGCTCGTTTATCGCGCTGGAATGGGCGATCCATCACCCGGAGAGTGTCGCGAGCCTCATACTGCTGGCACCCAGCCCGAAATCGGATGCCGGCTTCCGGTTGACGGTCGACCTCGTCAACACGGTCATCGCGCTCGACCCGGAGTGGCAAGGCGGCCGCTATTCGCGCAATCCCGTGGAGGGCCTGCGCCATGCCGGTATGCTGTTCTACCCCTGGCTGGTTTCGGCGGCGTACCTCGATCGCATCTCGCCGCAAAAGCTGGCGAAGGAGCTCGAGACGACGGCCCGCGCCTTCGCCAAATGGGACGCCAACGCGCTGGTGCTGCGCTACGCCGCCTATCGCGGCCACGACGTCTCCGCGCCCTATGACGGCGACATGATCGCGGCGCTGGCCCAGGTTGCCATGCCGACGCTGGTGCTGGCGAGCGCCAGCGACCGGCTGGTCGGGATCGAGGGCGCCCGCCGGATCGCCGACGGGGTCAAACAGGGCCGCTATGCCGAGATCCCAACAGATCTAGGGCATCGCGCCTTGCGCGCGCCGGCGGACAGCGCCGAAGCAGGTTTCATCGACCGCCAGCTCCGCCCGTTTCTGGCGCCGCCGAGCGGTCGCGGCAAATAAGGTTAGCCGAGGCGCGACAGGATCGGCCGCGACGTTTCGGCTGCCGCTTTCGCGCCGATCTCGGACAATTTGGCCGCGCTGCCGATCAGCGCGTCGAAGCTGCGGCGGGCAAAGCCGAGATTGACCTCGACGGCCTCGGCGAAGGTCTTGACGCCGAGCATCGCGGTTGCCGTGTTCGCCGCGGCGGCCATTTCCGAGCGGGTAAAATTGGTCATCTCCCCGACTAATGCCTCAAAGCCGCGCGCCGCCGCCGCTTGCGCTTCGGCCAGGGCAGCCCAGGACTGCTGGCCATAAGCGAACATGTCATCGGACGGCGCCGTGCCGGCTGTCGGGGCTGATTTCGCTAAAACAGGTGCGGCAGGCGGCGCTGGCAATGCGGCGACCGGCTGCGCGGCCGGTGCCGTCTCGGCCGGCGGCGATGCCACTTCATTTTGCGCCGATTCGCGCGCCGCACGTTTCACTCTGATATCGCTCATTCCTGCCCTCGTATCACTGGCCACATATTGCGGCGCACAATTTTATGGTAATCGGCCGTTATCAATCATTCAAGTCTCTTTGTGCATTGCACAAAGAGACTTTTACCGTCGCGCATTAAAGACAAACCGCGGATCACCCGCAGGTAGGCAGCCGTTCGCCATGCGACACCCACCCGCAACGGGAGCAGGATCGGGCCATAGCAATGGGTTATCGGCAGCAAGCCTCACGAAGGCGAGATCAATACAGACGAAAGATTCTCGTTTTTACCGGTTTTTCAGCTTTTCTTTACCCTCATCAGGATGAATAAGAAGATCGATCTGCGCGTTTTATCGGGGGGTGTGGCGTGCGGGTAATGATGTCAAAGCGGAAAATGGCGGGTCTCGTGTCATCGGATGTGCGGTGGCTCGGCAGGCTGATGGGTATTGCGGTGACCGCGATGGCCCTGCTGTCGATTTACCCGGCGGCGGCGCGCGACGGCTTCAACGGCGAATCCGGACGGGCGTACGAAGCCATCGTGCTGGATGCCCAGACCGGGCAGGTGTTGCGTGAATTGAGCGCCGATACGACAACTCAGCCGGCCTCACTCACCAAGATGATGACGCTTTACTTGACGTTCGAGGCGCTCAACCAGGGCAGGCTTCGGCTCGACCAGTACCTGCGGGTGTCCGCCGACGCGGCGAGCCGGGCGCCGAGCAAGCTCGCTCTGGTGCCGGGCGAAGCCATCACGGTGCACGATCTGATCCTCGGTATCGTGACGAAATCGGCCAACGACGCGGCCGTGGTGCTAGCCGAGGCATTGGGCGGCAGCGAATGGACGTTCGCCCAGCAGATGACGTGGAAGGCGCGTCAGCTCGGCATGAACTACACGGTGTATCGCAATGCCTCCGGTCTGCCCGATCCGGAGCAGCGCACAACCGCGCGCGACATCGCCCGGCTGGCGCTGGCGCTCTATCACCAGTTCCCGCGCGAATACCGCTATTTCTCGACCCGGGAATTCGTGTTCCGCGGCCAGCAGATGCGCAACCACAACCATCTGATGGACTGGTATCCCGGCCTCGACGGCATCAAGACCGGCTACGTCAATGCTTCAGGCTTCAATCTGGCGGCCTCAGCGGTGCGCGATGGCCGTCGCTTGATCGGCGTCATCATGGGCGGTCAATCGGCGGGGTGGCGCGACCGCCAGATGGCCGGACTGCTCGATCAGGGCTTCGCCGATCTCGGCAGCGGGCAGGCAGCCGCGCGTCCGGTGATCGCGGCCGTAACGCCGGCCGCAACAGTGATGGCAACAACTCCGACCCAGACCGCCGCCGTCCCGAGGACGGTGCCGGCGGCAGCGGCGCCGCAGGCCAATCCGGCACCCGTCATGGCATCCGCGGCCCCGCAGGGGGATACCGCCGGGACACCTGCCAGACCAGGGGTCATCGGCAACGCGTTGCGCCATTTGTCGCCGGTCGGCAAGGCAGAGGCCGCGCCGATCGCGCGCGAGGCCGCGGGCGACGATTGGAGTATTCAGCTCGGCGCGTTTCGCGGCGAAGCAGCGGCCGAGCAGGCCGTGCGCCATGTCGCGAGCGTCTCCAGCATCAGGGGCAAGCGGCACGAGATCCTAGCGCCCGCCAAAGGCGATTCGAACCGCCTCTATCGTGCTCTGCTGTTGCACTTCAACGCGAAAGGGGCGCAGGCAGCCTGCGCCGAATTGCACAAGAAGGGGATCGCCTGCAGCGTCGTGCGCCCCGGCGCGCTGAAGGTCGCGAGCCAGTAGCGCCGCTCTGGGTTAATTCTCCGGCAGGCTCACGCCGCTCACGGCGAGTTCTTCAGCCAGTTGCTGCGTGAGCCGCTTGAGTCCGTCCTCGGTGCTTGCTTCGGCTCGCGCAGTGACTACCGCCTGGGTGTTCGAGGCGCGCAGCAGCCACCATCCCTCGGGCGTGCGCACCCGCACCCCGTCGATCTCGACCATCTCGGCGCCGCGCCGGCGTAACCGCTCGCGGACCTCCTCGACGATCGCAAATTTGCGCTCCTCCTCGCAGGGCAGGCGCAGCTCGGGAGTGTTGAAGACCGGTGGCAGCCGGTCGAGCATGTCGGCCAAGGTTTCGGGTGCGCGGCCGAGAACGCCGAGCAGCCGCACTGCGACATAGATCGCGTCGTCGAAGCCGTACCAGCGGTCGGCAAAGAAAATGTGGCCGCTCATCTCGCCGGCGAGGGGGGCACCGGTCTCGGCGAGCCGCGCCTTGATCAGCGAATGCCCGGTTTCCATCATGACCGGCTGGCCGCCGGCCTCGGCGATCGCGTCGAACAGCACCTGGCTCGCCTTGACATCGGCGAGAACCGGCGCGCCGGGATAATGCTTCAAGACATCGCGGGCCAGCACGATCATCAATTGGTCGCCCCATAGGATGCGGCCGCGCGCGTCGATGACGCCGATGCGGTCGCCATCGCCGTCGAAGCCGATGCCAAGGTCGCAACCGCCGGCTTTGACCGCCTGTTGCAGCTGCACCAGATTTTCGGCGACGGTCGGGTCGGGGTGGTGGGCTGGGAAGGTGCCGTCGATCGTCTCGTTCAGCAGAACATGACGCCCGGGGAGCGTTTTGGTCAGCGCAACGACGACATCACCGGTCGCGCCATTGCCGCAATCCCAGGCGACCGTCAGCGGGCGGGAGGCGTCGTAATCCTTCGCCAGCCGCGCGACATAATCGTCGAAGACGCTGTGCTGCGCGACCTGCCCGCGCCTGTCTGCCGGAGCCCCGAGCGCCAGCGCGGTCTGGCCGAGCTTCTGGATGGCATCGCCGAAAAATGCCTTGCCGCCGAGCACCAGCTTGAAGCCGTTATGATCGGGCGGGTTGTGCGACCCGGTCACCATGATCCCGCCATCGACCTCGAGGGTCGCTGCCGAAAAGTACAGCATCGGGGTGGGCCCGCGGCCGGTGCGGACGACATCGGCACCGGCTTCGGTGAGGCCATCGACCAGCGCGGTTTCGAGCTCGGGCGAGGTCAGCCTGCCGTCATAGCCGACCGCCACCCGCTTGCCGCCCGACTGCGCGAGCGTCGCGGCGAAAGCGCGCCCGAGCGCGTGCGCATCGGCGGCGAACAGGGTTTTCCCGACGATACCGCGGATGTCGTATTCGCGCAGGATCGTCGGGTCGAAGCGGTGCGGCATCGGAAGGCCGATTAAAGATAGGTTTTCAGCAATTCGCGCAGCGCGCCGCCGAACTCGGGATGCTGCAGGCCGAGCGCGACATTGGCTTCGAGATAACCGAGCTTTTCGCCGCAATCGTATCGCCGGGCGCTGGCGCGAAAGCCGTGAAACGGCTGACCATCGGTGATCAGCTTGTCGAGGCCGTCGGTCAACTGGATCTCCCCGCCGGCGCCTGCGTCCACTTCACCCAGATGGCGGAAGATCTCAGGCTGAATGATGTAGCGCCCGATAATCATCAAGGTCGAGGGCGCGACCGCCGGCTCGGGCTTTTCGACGACCCCTTTGGCGCGCACCAGCTTGCCGGCATCAGATACGACGTCGAGCACCCCGTAACGGCGGGTCTGCTCGCGCGGGATCTCCATGACGGCGACCATGTTGCCGCCAACCTTGGCATGGGCGTCGACCATCTCCTTCAGACAAGGAGGATCGCCGACCATCAAATCATCGGCGAGGAGCACCGCGAACGGCTCATCGCCGACCAGATCACGGGCGCACCAGACCGCGTGACCGAGGCCGAGCGGGCGCTGTTGCCGGGTATAGGCGATCTGCCCGGCAGCAGGGAGCGAGGCTTGCAGCTGGTCGAGGAGCTCCTTTTTCTCGCGCTCGCGCAGCGTCGCCTCGAGTTCGAAGGCGGTGTCGAAATGGTCCTCGATGGCGTTCTTGGCGCGCCCGGTGACGAAGTAGAACTGCTCGATGCCGGCTGCCTTGGCCTCTTCAATCGCGTACTGGATCAGCGGCTTGTGGACGACCGGCAGCATCTCTTTGGGCATCGCCTTGGTCGCCGGCAGGAAGCGGGTGCCGAGCCCGGCCACCGGAAACACCGCCTTACGCACAGGTTTTTGCATCGAACTCCTCGATCACAACCCTTGGCACAACCGTCGGTCGTGGGGGGCGAGACTATTGCGGCAGCCCTGGACAAACAAGGACGGACCCGTTCCGTTGCCCAGCAATCAACAGGGATCCCGCGCCTGCCAACTACCGTCATTGCGACGAGTCATTGCGATGTTGTTGAAGCGGTCGAAAATACGGGCAACGGGTCCGATTTTTTTGCCCGGAAAGGCGGCAGAATTAGCAATACAGTAACAGCGGCAAATCAGCAAAACACAGCGGCAACGCCAGCCAATGGCCGAAGCGCCGCCGTTACGGCGAAGAAGCGCGGGTATTGTAAAAATCTTTCGGCACCTGATATTGGGGATTTCCACGAACGCCGCCGGCTGGTCCGAGGACCAATCCGGATTGTGCGCCTCTGTAGCACATCCAATCTAGTTTGTCAAGTTAAAAATACGTATAGGGCAAGATTATTTACCGATTTAGCAGCACGTCGCGGGCGCGGTTGATCTTGGTGGCGAGGTAATCGGTGCCGCCGTGATCGGGGTGGAGCTGCTTCATCAGGCGGCGGTGCGCCGCCCGGATCGCCTCGGCATCGGCGCCCGGGGCGAGGCCGAGGATCTCGTATGCCTCCTCGACCGTGACGTCGGTGCTGCCGCGCGGCGGCGGCGCGGAGCCGCCCCCTGATCCATCGTGGGCGCCGGCGAAATCCTCGTGCCAATCGGGATCGGCGCGGTCGAGATAGGCCTCGACGAGCCGCGCGCTCTCCTCGTCCTCGGCACGGCATTCGCGCAACAGGACTAAGAGATCGGCGCGGCCGAGCTCCTCAAGGCGCAGGCCGGCAAACCGGCCGCGCAGCACGGTGCCGGTCATATGGCCGGTATCGTGGTCGAGACTCATGCGCACGAAGGGGGTCTCGACGGTCGAGCTGCTGCCGGCCGAGGGCCCGCGAAACCCGGCGAACATCGTGCGCAGACGGCGCAACGCCGGGACCGCAAAGAGCAGGGGCGTCAGGAGCAGACTGAGCCGTCCCGAAATCGCCAGCGCGACGACCGCCAGCCCGGCGACGACGATGCCGGTCCATTTGAGGATGCGCGCGAGGCGGGCCGGCTCGGCATTGACGAACAAATAGCCGAGCAGCAGCAGCCCGCACAGGATCGCAAAGCCGCCGAGAAGGTAGAGCATTCAGCTCCGCAATTGGCTGGTCAGGCGCAGCACCTCGCCGCCTTTGCGCTCGCCGTAAGCGGCGAGCGCGCGGTAGCCGCCGGCGGCGTAGACCGCGACCGCGCCGAGCAAATCCTTCAGCCGGTCGGCGCTCGCCAGATCGAACCGCAGATAGGCGCCGCGCGACAGTTTGGCCATCTGCTGAAAAGCCTTGGCGGCTATCGGATCGCCGCCTTCGTGAAACAGAAAGATCGGCACGCCCTTGAGCCCGAGCTCTCCGGCCAGCTGGCACAGGCGGTCGACATTCTCCTCCATCGCGTCGCCGACGAAGATCAGGGCATTGACCCGCTGTTTGTCGTTCTCGGCGACGGCATGCGCCAGCACGCGCTCGATCTGGGTCTCGCCGCCGAGACAGGAGACCGCGCGCATCGCCCGATGCAGGTCGGCGGCATTGGTCATCCAGCGGCTCGCCTTGCATTCGTTGAAGCCGCGGTAATAGACCAGCTTGACGTCGAGGCCGCCGAGCGCGGCGGTGGCCTCGAACATCTCGCCTTGGATCCGGCAGGCGCGGTCCCAGGTCGGCTCGCGGCTCGCCGTCGCGTCGAGGGCAAAGATCAGCCGGCCGCGGCCGCCGCCGGCCCGCACCGCCGGCGCGCGTTGCAGATCGCGCAGAAAGGCGTCGATTTCGGCCGAATGCGATTTTGCCGGAAGCTGGTCCTTATCGCTGCTCATGCTGGTCTCAGCCAGACCGAGGTGTCGTGAAAGACGGCGCCGCCGCCGGGCAGGCCGGGGTCGGCGCTGGTCAGCAGATTGATGCCGACGCCCTCCTCGAAAGCGTGGTTCGGCCACAGCCCCTCGACGATCACGACCCGCTTCTGCATGCCGTCGAACGCGCGGACATGCACGACGACGCTGCCCTGGTCGTTGCCGATGCGGATGCGGCCGCCATCGGCGATGCCGAGCGCGGCGAGCGCTTCGGGATGGATCATCGCGGTCGGCCGGCCTTCGCGGGCGAGGCTCGACGGGGTGTTGTTGAAGCTGGTGTTCAGAAAGGAGCGCGACGGCGCCGGGATGAGACGGAACGGCCGCTCCGGGTCGGCGTCGTCGATCACCGCGACATGGTCGGGAAAGTCCGGCAGGCGCGCATGCTCGGGGCCGAAGGCGGTCCAATCAGCGCGGAAATGGAATTTCTTGTCTGCGTGGGCGAAGCCGTCGCGAAAATGGCCGGTCTCGAAGCCGGGCCAGCAATCGTGCCAGACGCCTTCCTCGAACCGGTCCGGGCCGGGAAGGCCGCTCGCCTGCAAGGTTTGCTCGATGATCTCGAACGCCGTCATATCGAAGCCGGGATGGCCGGCGCCAAGACGCTTGGCCAGGGCGCACTGCACCCCGTGGTTGGAACGGCACTCGGCGTAGGGGGTGACGACCGCCCGGCCGATCTGCAGAAAGGTGTGAGCGCCGGCGGTGTAGATATCGTCGTGTTCGAGAAAGGTCGTCGCCGGCAGCACGATATCGGCCATCGCGGCGGTCTCGGTCAGGAACTGCTCGTGGACGCAGACGAACAGATCGCCGCGCGCGAAGCCCTGATGGACGCGGCCGGAATCGGGCGACACGACCATCGGATTGGTGTTCTGGACGAACAGCGCGGTGACCGGCGGGCCGTCGCCGAGATCGCGCTTGTCGCCGGTCAGGATTGGGCCGATGCGCGACTGGTCGAGAATGCGGGTCGCGGGATCGAGCAGGTCGGAGCCTTCGATCAGCCGGCGGTCGAGCGGTGGCAGGCCATGCTGCGAATAGAGCGCACCGCCGCCCTCATATTGCCAGGCGCCGGTCACCGCCGGCAGACAGGTGACCGCTAAGACCTGCATCGCGCCGTTGCGCGAGCGCGAGAAGCCGTAGCCGAGGCGGATAAAGCTGCGCCTGGTGCCGCCGTAGAGCCGGGCGAAGTCGACGATCGCGTCTTCGGAAAGGCCTGTGATGCCTGAGGCCCATTCCGGGGTGCGGGTCTTGAGGTGCGCTTCAAGTCCCTGTGGGTCATCGGTATAGCGCGGGAGATAGGCGCGGTCGGCATAGCCTTCCTTGAACAGCACGTGCATGACGGCGCAAGCCAGAGCGCCATCCGTGCCCGGCAAGGGCGCGAGATGCAAATCGGCCAATTCGGCGGTTGCGGTGCGGTACGGGTCTATCACCACGAGCTTGGCGCCGCGCTCGCGCCGCGCCTGCGCGATGTAGGACACCACATTGATCTGGGTCGAGGCGGGATTGCCACCCCACACGACGATCAGGTCGGAGCGCGACATCTCGCGGCCATCGACGCCGCGCTTCTGGCCGATTGCGGCGATCCAGCCGGCATCGACCAGCGCGACGCAGATCGTCGA
>Ga0066709_100000896_pt1 | contig 18127 bp, 20 predicted proteins | sample GraSoiAngelo_158_FD_79665 | JGI IMG/M metagenome (GOLD analysis project Ga0066709, IMG submission 79665) | Grasslands soil microbial communities from the Angelo Coastal Reserve, California, USA - 14_1009_16_30cm | ecosystem: Environmental > Terrestrial > Soil > Grasslands | place: USA...
GCCTCGTCGCGGTCGGCGCCGTGCGCGACGATCTTCGCCAGCATCGGATCGTAGTGGCGCGTCACGGCCGAGCCTTCCTCCACGCCCGACTCCACGCGCACGCCAGCCGGCCAGCTGACGTGCTGGACCGTGCCGGTGGCGGGCACGAACTCGGCGGCGGGATCCTCGGCGTACACGCGTGCTTCGATCGCGTGGCCCCTCGGACGCGGCGCCGGCGCGGCACGCTCGCCCATCGACACACCGAGCTGCTGCTCCACCAGGTCCACGCCGAGCACCGCCTCGGTCACGGCATGCTCGACCTGGAGACGCGCATTCACCTCGAGGAAGAAGAACGCGCCCTTCACATCCACGACGAACTCGGCGGTGCCGGCGTTCACGTACCCCACCTCCTGAGCCAGTCGCTCGGTCGCGGCGAAGAGCGCGCCTCGCGTGTCGTCGTCCAGTCGCGGGGCCGGCGCCTCCTCGACGACCTTCTGGTGCCGGCGCTGGGCCGAGCAATCGCGTTCGCCGAGCACTACGACGCCGCCCCCTCGGTCGGCGATGAATTGCACTTCGACGTGCCGCGGCCGCTGGACCTCCGGCTCGAGGATCAGCCGCTCGTCGCCGAAGGCGGCGGCCGCCACGCGGCGCGCCGAGGACAGCGCCTCGGCCAGCTCGCGCTCCTCGCGGACGACGACCATGCCTTTGCCGCCGCCTCCGGCAGACGGTTTCACGAGCAGCGGGTAACCGATCCGTCGTGCCGCGGTGCGGAGCGTCTCGTCGCGCTGATCGTCGTCCTCGTACCCCGCCAGCACCGGGACCTTGGCGCGACGCGCGCTGCGTTTGGACTCGGCCTTCGACCCGAGCAGGCGAAGCACCGCGGGAGGCGGACCGACGAACGAACATCCGGCGGCGATCACGGCCTCGGCGAATCGCGCGTCCTCCGACAGGAAGCCGTAGCCGGGATGCAACAGATCCGCCGCAGACTCTCGAGCCGCGGTCAGGATGCGATCGACGGCCAGATACGAGTCGCGTGCCGGGGCCGCTCCGAGGCGAAATGCGGCGTCAGCCTCACGCACGAACGGTTCGTGCGCATCGGCGTCCGAGTACACGGCGACCGTGCGCAGACCCATCCGCCTGGCCGTGCGGAAGATGCGTCGCGCGATCTCTCCGCGGTTCGCCACCAAGAGCGTCAGCGGCATGTGCTGTGCTGCACGCGGGACCGCGCGATCTTCAACGGGGAGGGCCACAGATGCAAACGATGCAATTGCAGGGCGTCCGCGTCGCGATCCTGGTCACGCACGGCTTCGAACAGGTCGAGATGACCGATCCGCGAAAGGCGCTGGAGGTCGCGGGCGCGGACACGACGCTCGCGGCACCGCAACCGGTCGAGGTCCAGGCCATGCGGCATGACGAGAAGTCGGAAACGTTTCCTGTCGACAACACCATCGATCGGCTGGATCCGAACGAATTCGATGCCGTGCTGCTGCCCGGCGGAGCATTGAACGCCGACAAGCTGCGCATGGACCAGCACGCGCGCGATTTTGTGCGCGCGATGGACCAGCAGGGAAAGCCGATCGCCGCGATCTGTCATGCGCCGTGGCTCCTTGTCTCAGCGGGGTTGGTCAAAGGCCGCACCCTGACGAGCTACTACACGTTGCAGGATGACATCCGCTGTGCCGGCGGCACATGGCAGGACCAGGAGGTCGTGCGCGACCGCAACTGGGTCACCAGCCGTCAGCCCAAGGACATCCCCGCGTTCAACCGCGCCACGATCGAGCTCATCGGCGCCACTGCGCCGTCGCGGGCGCGGCGCTAGCGGCTCACCACTTCGGCGCGCGCCGCCCGAGGAACGCGCGAAAGCCTTCCTGCGCCTCGGGCGTCGCGCGAATATCGGCGATGGTGCGGATCGTCAGCTCCCGGACCTCCTGCGGCGTGTGACCGGCGACTTGGCGTACGAGTCGTTTCGCGGCGCGAACCGCGGCGGGTGAGCCTTTTCTGATCTCGGCCAGCGTGTCATCGACCGCGCCCTCGAGCTCTTCCGGCCGCGCCAGCTGATGGATCAGGCCGGCCTCGTACGCGCGCGCCGCGCTGAAGCGCTCTCCGGTGACGAACGCGGCCGCCGCGAACGACGCGCCGACCTTGCGCACGACGTACGGCGATACGACCGCGGGGACGATGCCAATGCGCACCTCGGCGAACTGGAACCACGCCTCGCTGGAGGCGATGACGATGTCGCCGACGGCGACGAGTCCCGCGCCGCCGCCGATGGCCGGACCCTGCACCTTCACCACGAGCGGCATTGGCAGGCCATCGAGCGTCGCGAACAGGCCGGCCAGCGCCTGCGCGTCTTCGACGTTGACCTCGCGCGACTCGGACGCCACGGCGCGCATCCAGTTGACGTCCGCGCCGGCGCAGAAAATCGGACCCTCACTCTGCAGTACCACCGCGCGCGCGTTCGGCTCGACCGAGTGCGCGAGCTCGATCAGCCGCGCGATCAGCGCGGCGTCGAAGGCGTTGCGCACCTCTGGGCGAGCGATGGTGATGCGCGCGATGCCGCCGGCATCGTGCTCCAGGCGCGCCGTCACGGCGCGATCCTAGCGCCTGGAGCGACGTTGCCTGATCTCGTTTGATATACTAACAATTCGATATGCGAGGAATTGGTGCCGGACGCGCCGCTGACGGTCGGGAGGGCGCGGCGGCAGTCGCCCGAGAGCTCGTCGACGTCGTGCCCGTGGTGATGCGCGCGATCCGCACCAACATGCGGCGCCACACGCCGGTCGGTTCGCTGGCCCAGTTCCGCGCGCTTGGGTACCTGCAGCGCCATCCGGGGGCCTCGCTCGGCGCGCTCGCCGAACATCTCGGCGTCACCGACGCGACGGCCTCGGTTCAGGTGCAGCGGCTAGTGCGCGACGGCCTGGTGCGGCGCGCGGACCGGCCGGCCGAGCGCCGCTCGGTCGCGATCACCCTCACACCGCGCGGCACGCATCTGCTGCAACGCGCGCGGGACGCCACTCGCGCGAAGGTCGCGGCCGAGCTCGCCACACTTCCGGCGCGCGATCTCGCCGCGCTCGGCGATGCGCTCGAGATCCTCGGCCGGACCTTTGAGGAGATCGACCATGGCGCGGCTTGATGCGGACGGCCAGCTGCTGACGATGCCGCTGTTCTTCGCCAGCAACGCGATCTACCCGCTGTAGCTGATGCCCGGATGGCTGCAGGTGCTGTCGGCGGTGAATCCGCTGACGTATCAGATCGACACGCTCCGCGCGCTGATGATCGACGGAACGGCGACCGTCTTCGGCGTACCATTCGATGCCGGCGTCGAGGTCGTGATCCTCGCCATCCTCGTCGCCGTCGGCTCACGTCTGTACCCGGACGTCGTCTAGACGAGCCAGCAGGGCCTCGGCGCGTGCCGGCGGCCTGAGCAGTATCGGCGGGGGTGTGTGTGCGTTCCAATGGGGTGCGTTCCTACCGCGAGCCGCGCGTCGGACCAAGGCTGCTGGTCGCCCTCGGACTCGGCGTGGTCCTTGGCATCGTCGTCACCGCTTCCGCGATAGGCCCAAACCGGGCGCTCGCGCCATTGGCCCTCCTTTCTGCACCGACGCCCACGCCCGTCCCCAGCGATCCGTTCTGGATCGTGCGGGCCAAGAAGCCGGCGGCTCCGACGGGCCCGCGTCGCATCGGGATCCAGTCCGGGCACTGGAAGACCGACGACGTTCCGGAAGAGCTGGCGAACCTGCGTGTGCTCGGCGGAGCGGTGTGGAGCAACATCACCGAGCAGGACTACGTCCTCGGCATCGCGCAGAAGGTCGCCGCGAAGCTCCAGTCCAAGGGCTACGTCGTCGATCTCCTACCGACGACGATTCCCGCCGGTTACGTCGCCGATGCCTTCGTCGCGATCCACGCCGATGGCGACGAGACCGGGACCGCGCGCGGCTTCAAGATCGCCCATGGCGACCGCCGCACGCCATACGACGAGGCGTTGCTGCAGGTGCTCGGGGAGGAGTACTGGAAGTCGACCGATCTCCCCGTCGACCCGAACCTCACGCCGGGGATGCTCGAGTACTACGCCTGGCGCTGGGAGCGCTTCCAAACCGCGGTCTCGCCGTACACGCCGGCGGTGATCATCGAGACCGGCTTCATCTCCAGCGCCGCCGACCGCGCCGTGCTGCTGCTGCGTCCGGACAAGGTCGTGGATGGGATCGTCAACGGGGTCGAACGGTTCCTGCGAGAGGTGCCGCGCGACGCCGTCTTCCGCGACGATCTGGTGTTCCCGCGCGCGACGCCCGCGCCGTCGACGCCCTAAGCGCCTACATCCTGAAGACGCCGTAGCGCGGTTCCTCGATCGGCGCGTGCCGTGCGGCGGCGAGCCCGAGGGCGAGGACCATGCGCGTGTCCAGCGGATCGATGATGCCGTCGTCCCACAGCCGAGCCGTGGAGTAATACGGCGATCCCTGCGTCTCGTACTGCTCGCGGATGCGCGCCTTGAAGGCCTCGCGCTCCGTGTCGTCCTTGAACGTCCCCACCAGCGACAGCACCGTCGCGGCCTGCTCGCCGCCCATGACGCTGATGCGCGCGTTCGGCCACATCCACAGCTGCCGCGGCTGGTACGCGCGTCCACTCATGGCGTAATTCCCCGCGCCATAGGACCCGCCGATGATCACGGTGAACTTCGGCACCTGCGCGCACGCCACCGCCATCACCATCTTCGCGCCGTCCTTGGCGATACCGCCGGCCTCGTACTCCTTGCCGACCATGAACCCGGAGATGTTCTGCAGGAACACCAGCGGCACCTTGCGCTTGTCGCACAGCTCGATGAAGTGCGCGGCCTTGAGCGCGGACTCGCTGAACAGGATGCCGTTGTTCGCAATCACGCCGACGCGCATCCCATGTATCCGGGCGAACCCGGTCACGATCGTCGTGCCGTAGAGCGCCTTGAACTCCTGGAAGCGCGAGCCGTCGACGATCCGCGCGATCACCTCGTGGACGTCATAGGGCTGACGGGTGTCGCGCGGGACGATGGCGTAAAGCTCACGGGGATCGAGCGCGGGCTCCTCCGGCTCGGCCGCATCGGACGAGCCCCACAGCAGCGGGCGATCGATCTGGGCCATGATCTCGCGCACGATGCGGAGCGCGTCGGCGTCGTCGACGGCGTAGTGGTCCGCGACGCCGGACACCTTCGCGTGCACCTCGGCGCCGCCCAGCTCTTCGGCGCCGACGTCGACGCCGGTCGCGGCCTTCACCAGCGGCGGACCGCCGATGAAGATCGCCCCGCTGCCCTTGACGATGACGGTCTCGTCGCTCATCGCCGGGACATAGGCGCCGCCGGCCGTGGAAAGACCCATCACCGCTGAGAGCTGCGGTATCGCTGCCGCCGATAGGCGCGCCTGGTGGTAGAAGATCCGGCCGAAGTGGTCGCGATCGGGAAAGACATCGTCTTGTCTCGGCAGGAAGGCGCCGCCGGAGTCGACCAGATAGATGCACGGCAGGCGATTCTCGAAGGCAATCTCCTGCGCGCGAAGATGCTTCTTCACGGTGAGCGGGTAATAGGTACCGCCCTTCACCGTGGCGTCGTTCGCCACGACGACACACTCGGTGCCGCTCACGCGCCCGATGCCGGTGATGATCCCCGCGGCCGGAGCGTCGCCGTCGTACAGCCCGTACGCCGCGAGCGGCGAGAGCTCGAGGAACGCCGTGCCGGGATCCAGCAGCCGCTCGACCCGCTCGCGCGGGAGCATCTTGCCCGCGGCGACGTGCCGCTGGCGCGCACGCTCGGGACCGCCACGCCGCACCTCGTCGGTGCGCGCGCGCAGCTCGGCGACGAGCGCCTCCATGGCCTCGCGGTTGGCTTTCGCCGGGGCGGAGTGCGTGTCCGCCGAGGTCTGCAGCAGCGTCACGAGACGAATGCTAGCCGCGAGCCGAAGTTTTCCCGCGCAGGTAGGCATCGTCGCCGGAGATCCAGTCGTCGCGACGCGGCGCGAAGAAGTCCAGATCGTACGTGTCCTCGAGCGCTTCGGCCGCGTGCGCGACCCGCGAGGGGATGACCAGCACGTAGCTGATCTGCTCGCTGTCGTGGGTATGCGACGGGACGACCGCGCCACGCGTAAGCCAGACCTGCGCCAGCGTGCAGCGCTCGCCGGAGAGGAACCGGCGCTCGACTCGTTCCGTCATCTTTTCGCGCGGCGTGTCATCGAGGCGATGCAGTCGTGCGGTGGGCTTGTTCGGCATGGGTACCTCCCTGGCTCGCGATACTGACGTCAATGGCGCGTGTCGGTCTGGGGCTGTCCGCGCTCGAGGCGGGGCCGTTCAACGAGCTCCTCGACGCCGCGGTCGCGGCGGATGCGGCCGGGTTCGAGCTCATCGCGGTGCCGGAGGCATGGGGCCGAGAAGCATTTGGAATCCTTGGTCACCTCGCGGCCCGCACGTCGCACTCGCGTCTCGCGACCGGCATCGTGAATGTGTACAGCCGCAGTCCGGCGTTGATCGCCATGGCGGCGGCGACGCTCGATGAGCTCTCGGAAGGCCGGGCCGTTCTTGGTCTCGGCGTGTCCGGCGCGCGCGTCATCGAGGGTTTTCACGGCGAGCGGATGCGGCGTCCGCTGCGACAGCTGCGCGAAGTCACCGAGGCCGTGCGCGCGCTTCTGCGACGCGACCCCGCCGGCTACAGCGGCGAGCTTGTCCGCATCGCACCCGGCTTCACACTGCGATTCGTTCGCGGCTCGGAGCGCGTCCCCATCTTCCACGCCTCCCTGACGCCGGCCGGGATCCGGCAGTGCGCCGAGGTCGCGGACGGCTGGTTCCCGTTCCTGAGCTCGGCCGACGCGCTCGGCCGTGACTTGGCCCTCGTCCGCGATGGCCTGGAGCGGAGCGGACGAGCTCGAGCCTCCTTCACCGTCGCGCCGTTCGTTCCGGCGCTGGTCGACGACGATCTCGCCGCAGCACGGCGCGCCGTCAAACGGCACGTCGCGTTCTACGTCGGCGCGATGGGTCGCTTCTATCACGAGACCCTGACGCGTCACGGCTTCGGTGCCGCCGTCGAGGCCGCGCGGCAAGAGTGGCAGGCGCAGCGGCGCGACGCGGCCATTAACGCCATCCCCGACGAGATGGTCGACGCCATCGCCGCGTGCGGCCCGGCGTCACGCGTGCGGGCGCGCCTGGACGAGCTGCGGGCCGCTGGTGCAGATCTCCCCATCGCCTTCCTGCCGATGGAATCGAGCCCGGCGCAGGTGCGCCGCACCATCGCCGCGATCGCCTGAGCCAGCCTCACGCTCGGTAGTCTTCGAGGCATGACCGTGGCTCGGCTTCGCTTCGCCCAGGGCGATCCGGTGGAGATCGATCTCGACGAGGTCGTCGCCTACGGACCGGAGATCAAGAACTTCCGCGCCTGGCTCGGCGCGGTCAACGCCTCGCGTGACGGGCGATTTCTGATCCGCTTCACCGACGAGCGGCTGCTCGGTTTCAAGCGCGACGAGGTCCGACGGCTGCGTGTCACCGAGGATGGCGCCGAGCTCACCCTCGGCGAGGACCCGCGCGTGATCGCGGTGCGCGAGCAGGAGGTGGTGTGGTACGGGCCGGAACCCGATGGCGTCCGCGCCTGGCTCGGCCGGGTTGCGCACGGCGCAGGGGAGGCCTGGGTCCGTCTGGGCGACGGGACCGAATTGCGCTTCCCGATCGGCGACGGACCGCACGTCACCTTCGTCGAACCCGCGTGAGCGCCCTCGACCGCGCCATCGTGCGGCACGAGATCGAGGGACTCCGCCGCTACACCCAGAGCGATCGACGGCTCGCGCGCCGCTATGCCTTCCGGATCGCATGGCGCCGCGGCGTCGCGTGCTTCTCGCGATCCCCACGTTTCCCGCTGTCGGGGTTCGGCTCGCAGGCCGTCGGCTTCGGCGTGCTCTCCGCGCCGACGGACGACGTGCTGGACGCGATCGTTCGTCACTACGACGGCCTTGGGCTGCCGGCCCGGCTGCTCTTGGCCGAGGAGCTCGTCGGCTCCGGTGTATCCGGACTCGTGCGGCGCCATGGATTTAGGCGCGTCGACGATCATGACATGGTGACCACGATCCTGCGCACAGCGCGGGCGCCGCGCGGGCCCGCGGTCGCCGGCCTGACCCTCGCGCGCGTGCCGTTCGACCGTATTGCGGCATTCGTCGACCTCGGCCGGCGCGCGTTCGCCGACCGCGGCTTCCTGCGGGCGTATTTCCGCGCGGCCCAGATCGCGCTCATGCGCGTGCATCCACGCAGTGCCATCGGGATCGAGGCGCGCATCGACGGCACACCGGCGGGGACCGGGATGCTGTACCGGCACGAGGGCCTGGCCAGCCTCGGCGGCGCGGCCGTGCTCCCATCTTTTCGCGGCCGCGGCATTCACGACGCGGTCATCGCCGAACGCGTTCGGCTCGGCGTCGGCCTCGGCGAGCGCACCTTTCTGTGCCGGTACGACGAATCAAACCGGGTCTCGGCGCAGAACCAACGGGATCTGGGATTCCGTCCGTACTACCGTGCGACGCGATGGCAGCGCGAATAGCGCCGGTCGTGCTGGCGGCCCTGGTCGTCGGTGGCTGCGCCACCGCTCCGGCACCGCGCGCCGCGTCGAGCGGCACCGCGAGCGCGCCCGCGGCCCTGCCGACGGCGTCCGTCAGCCCCGGCGCGGGACCGATCCTCTCCACCTTCCCGGTCCCTAGCGGTATGCATCCGCACGATGTCGCTCCGGCTCGCGACGGCGGCGTGTGGTTCACCGCTCAAGGATCCGGCGAGCTGGGCTGGTTCGACCCGGTCAGCGGAGATCTGCGTCGCATCCGCCTCGGCACCGGTTCCGCGCCGCACGGCGTCATCGTCGCGCCCGACGGCGCTCCCTGGATCACCGACGGCGGTCTCAATGCCATCGTGCGCGTCGATCCGGAGTCGGAAGAGGTGCGGCGCTATGACGTTCCCGCACCGAACGCCGGCCTCAACACCGCGACGTTCGATCGGAATGGCGTGCTGTGGTTCACCGGTCAGGGCGGGCTGATCGGACGCCTCGATCCGGCGACAGGAGCGATGCGGACTTTCACCGCGCCCCGCGGCTCCGGCCCGTACGGCATCGCCACCACGCCGAGCGGCGATGTCTACTTCGCCTCGCTCGCGGGCAATTACATCGGCCGCATCGACGTGTCGACCGCCGCCATCCGTATCCTCGAGCCGCCGACGCAGCAACAGGGCGCCCGCAGGATCTGGTCGGACTCGCGCGGACGGCTGTGGGTGAGCGAGTGGAACGCGGGTCAGCTTGCGATGTACGACCCGGAGCAGGATCGCTGGCGCGAGTGGAAGCTCCCCGGCGACACGCCGATGGCCTATGCCGTCTACGTCGACGGCCAGGACGTGGTGTGGCTCTCCGATTTCGGCGCGAACGCGATCGTGCGCTTCGATCCGCAGACCGAGCGCTTCACCTCGTTCCTGCTCGCGCCCAACGCCACCGTGCGCCAGCTCCTCGGCCGGCCGGGAGAGGTCTGGGGCGCGGAATCGGGCCGCGACGCGCTCGTCGTGGTGCGCGGGGGTTGAGCTCAGGTCAGCCGACGAGCTCGCGCAGCCGCAGCGCGTTGAACACGGCGTAAGCGTTGGCGTCGTTGTTGAAATACGCGAAAACGTCGAGGTCCTGGTCGCGCCAGGCGCGGATGCGATCGGCCCAGTCGCGCAGCTCGCCGTCCGAATAGTTCGAGGCGTACAGGCCGCGCGGCCCGTGGAATCGCAGATAGACGAAGTCCGCCGTGACCGCGATGCGCGAGGGCCAGCGCGGCGTGTCGATGACGCAGAGTGCGACCTTGCGCCGCCGCAGCGCCGAGAGCGCCTCGTCGGTGAGCCACGACGCGTCGCGCGGCTCGAGTGCGTGACGGCGCCGGCGGCGCGCGACCGCGCGCAGGAATCCGTCCAGCCGTGCGGCGTCGAACTTCATCCGCGGCGGCAGCTGCGCCAGGACGACGGCGAGCTTCGGCCCGAGGCCGGCCATGGTGTCGTACGAGAGCGCGATCGACTCGGCGCTGACCTTCAGGCGTTTGTAGTGGGTCACGAACCGATTCAGCTTCACCGCGAAGCGGAAGTCCACCGGCGACCTGGCGCGCCAGCCCTCGAACGTCTTGCGCGACGGCTGACGGTAGAACGAGTTGTTCAGCTCGACCGTGTCGAAGCGAGAAGCGTAGAACTCGAACCACCGCGCGGCCGCGAGTTTCTCCGGATAGAAGCGGCCGCGCCAGTGCTGGTACACCCACCCCGACGTACCGATGCGGACCCGCGCCACCCGGCTACGGCTTCGGCAGCGACTGCCGCTTCCGCCAGAAGTCGCGCCACGGATCGCTCTTTCGCAGGCGCGCCAAGGTCTTGATGTTGAAGCGCGCCGGATCGAGACGCGTCGTCACCTCATCCCATTCCAGGGGCGTGGACACCGGCGCTTTCGGACGACGCCGGACCGAATATGGCGAGACGATCGTCTGGGTGAGCGAATTGCGCGCCGCGTCGGCGAAGACGCGCTTTCCGCGTTTGGCGATGGAGAACTCGACGGTCACGAGATCGGGCAGCCGCGCGGCCAGCTCCTCGCCGACGCGCATCGCATAGCCACGGACATCGTCCTGCGAGTCGCTCCGGCGGAGCGGCACGAAGATGTGCAATCCGCGCGAGCCCGACGTCTTGGGGTAGGACACGAGCTTCGCTTCGTCGAGGATCTTCCGGAGTCCCAGACCCGCCCGAGCGGCGTCGGCGAACTCCTTGGTCGTCGGGTCGAGGTCGAACGCCAGCCAGTCGGGATGCTCCAGGTCATCTTGACGCACGTTGAACACGTGCAGCGCGATGCAGCCGAGGTCGACGAGCTCCACCGCCGCGTGCGCGTCGGTGCCGACGAGGTAGTGGACGTCCTTCTTGGTCGAGGCGGCGTGCAATTTCAGTCGTGGCAGATCCTTCGGCTGCGAGCCGGGAGGGAAGTTCTTCTGGTAGAAGCAAAAGCCGGCCACCCCGTCCGGACAACGTTCCGCCACAAGCGGGCGGTCGCGCAGCCACGGCGTGAGGAGCGCGTCGACGGAGTCGTAGAACGCGGCGATCTCCCCCTTGGTGATGCCCTCGCCGGGCCACCACACCTTGTCCGCGTTCTTCACCAGGGATGTGGAATCGCGCGTTCTAGGTCTCACGTTCGCTCCAGCGGCATTCGCGCGGATCTTTGTCCTCGCGGAGTCCGAGAAAAGCGGGCTGTCGCAGCTTGCCGTCGGCGGTCCACTCGTGAAAGGCGATCTGCGCCACGAGCTCGGGGCGGACCCACGTCGCGTCACGCAGGCGCGGGGCGGGGTCGAACGGCGAGGTCTCCGTGCGCAGCCGGCGCAACTTCGCGCCGAGTTCGCGCAGCGTCTTGGCCGTGAAGCCGGTGCCGACCTTGCCGGTGTAGCGCAGACGATCGCCGTCGTAGAGGCCGACCAGCAGTGCGCCGAACTCGGTGCGGGCACCTTCGGGCGGCGTGTATCCGCCGATCACGAACTCCGACTCCTTGCGCACTTTCACCTTCAGCCAATCGCGCGAGCGCACGCCGGGCTCGTATGTGGACCGCGTGTTTTTGGCGATGACGCCCTCCCAGCCCTTGGCTCTGGCGCGGGCGTACGCCTTCTCACCGTCGCCGGGCACGCGGCGGCTCAGCAGCAGCAGCGACTCTCCCCTGGGCACGAGTGCTTCGAGAGCGGCGCGCCGCTCGTGGAGCGGTCGCGAAAACAGGCGCTGCCCCCTCGCCTCGAGCAGGTCGAACACGGCGTAGCGGAGGCGCACGCCCTCCTCTCCTCGACGCTGAAAGAGCTGAAAGCGCGAGACGTTGTGCCGGTCGAGCGCGACCAGCTCGCCGTCGAGCACCAGCTCCTGGCCCGGCAGCGCGGCCACGTCCCGCGCTACTTCGGCGAAGTCCGCGGTGATGTCACGCAGCGATCGCGAGTACAGCCGGGTGCCACCGCGCTGCCGTATCGCGAGCGCGCGGATGCCGTCGTACTTCTCCTCGAAGACCCACTCCGGTCCGCTCGGCACCTCGCGCGTGAGCGTGGCCAGCATCGGCGTGAACGGCCTCAATGCGGATCACCGCTCGCCGCCTTCTCGACATCTCCGCCGCCTTCGCGCGCGATCGTCGCCAGGAGCCGGCGGGTCAGGACCGATCGCGGCTTGTCGACGGTGATATCGACGTCCTTCGAGGCGTAGCGATCGGTCCGTTTGAACAGCAGCCATTGCCGCGTCCCGCCGGTGTGTACGAGCGACCACCGTCCTTTGAGCTTCTTGCCGTGCAGGGTGAACGTCAGTCGTCCTTTCTTGTACGCGGTGGCGAAGTCCTCGTCGTCCTCGAGGTCGTAAGTGCCGATGTCCCAGACCATCACGGTCCCCCCGCCGTACTCGCCCTCCGGGATCGTGCCCTCGAATCGCGCGTAGTCGAGCGGATGATCTTCGACGGCCATCGCCAGCCGCTTCTGCGACGGATCGAGCGAGGGCCCTTTCGGCACGGCCCACGACACCAGTACGCCGTTGGCCTCCAGGCGAAAGTCGTAGTGCAGGGCTGTCGCGCGATGCTTCTGCACCACAAAAAGGTTGCCTGCGCTCTTGCGCCGCACGGCCGGCGAGCCCTTCGGCTCGGGAGTCTTGGTGAAGCGTCGCTTCTTGCGGTACTCCCCCAGCGGCATGCGCATCATGGTGCTCTCCTCGTGACGCGCGCGCACCCCGGCACGCGGTCTGCAACGCCTCAGGCCATGGCAGAACTGGATGCTGAAAAGCGCGACAAGCTACCTCGCGACGACTTCGCGTACGTCGATTCGAAGGGCGGCGAGCATCTTCCGATCAACGACGAGTCGCACATCCGGAATGCGATGTCTCGTTGGAATCAGACCAACTTCGAGAGCGCGTCCGACAAGGAGGAGGCGCGCAGGAAGATCGTCGCCGCGGCGAAGAGACATGGCATCGAGGTCTCCGACGCCGACAAGATCGCGAAGCCAGGATAGGACTGATAGCGACCGCGGCAGCGCGGGCGGCGGCACGGCGGAACGTGAAGAAAGCCGCCGCGGCGGCGAAACGCAAGCGAACGATCGCCCATCTCCCGAAGCGCACGCGGACCGCACTCGCGAAGCAGACCAACAAGGTCAAGCGGCAGCGCGGCCGATAGCGAAGCCTCGCGCCTAGACTCGCGCGATGAACGCGCTCGTGGTCGCGGTCGCGCTCGGCAACCTGCTGGTGCCGCTGAACTCGACCATGATCGTGGTCGCGCTGCCCGCGCTGTCACGCGATCTCGGCGTCGGCGTGCGCGACGCCTCGTGGATCGTCACCGCGTATCTCGTGGCGATGGCGGCGTTGCAGCCGATCGCCGGACGGATCGGGGACCGCTACGGACGGCGCCGCGTGATGCTCGCCGCCCTGGCCTACTTTACGGTCGCCTCGCTTGGCGCCGCGCTCGCGCCGAGCCTTCCGGTCCTTGCGTTCTTCCGCCTGCAGCAGGCGATCTCCGCGGCTGCGGTCGTGCCGAACGGGCTCGGCGTGCTGCGCGACGCGCTCCCCGCCGGCGGCCGCGGGGCGCAGTTCGGCATCGTCGCCGGGGCGACCGGCATCGGCGCGTCTGTCGGCCCGCTGGTGGGCGGCCTGCTGGCGACGATCGATTGGCGCGCCATCTTCGTGATCAACGTGCCGCTCGCGCTGGCCGCGCTCCTTTTAGTGCGCCGCGGCGTGCCGGTCGAAGATCGTGCGCGACCGACGTCGCGCTTCGATCTTGGCGGCGCGTTCGGGCTCGGCATCTTGCTGCTGGCGACGGCGTGGTGGCTGTCCACGCTGGACTCCGCGCCAGACCTTCCGCGGCTCGCGGCCCTTGCCGCGATCGGCGTCGGCGCGTGGCTATTCGTCCGATACGAGCGCTCGCGCCGCGATCCGGCGCTACCGCTGTGGCTGTTCCGCGTGCGCGCGTTCACTGCCGCGAACGCGACGATCGCGTTCTCCAACCTGGCGATGTACGGAACATTGCTGGCGCTGCCGATCATCCTCGGCTCCAGCCTCGTGTCTGGGATCGTGCTGACGATGTTCTCCCTGCCAAGCATCGTGCTGTCGCCGTTCGGCGGTCGCCTCGCTGATCGGATCGGCGCGCGGACGACGACGGTGGTCGGTTGCATCGCTCTCGCGGCCGGCGTGGCGCCGCTGATCTTCGGTGTGTCGGCGTCGATCGTTCCGCTGGTCGCTGCGTTGGTCCTCGCCGGAGCGGGCCAGGCGTTGACGTTCCCGTCGATCCGTCTGGCGTCCCTCGACGTGCTGCCCGCGGAGCATGCGGCGCTGGGGTCCGGGGTGGTGTCGACGAGCCGTTACTTCGGCGGAATGCTCGCGTCGGTCAGCGTCGGCGTCGCCTTCGCCGGCGGCGGCGGGACGACGGCGCTGTTCGCGCTGTTCACCGCCGCGGCAGCGTGCGCCGCCCTTTCCGGTCTGGCGCTGCCGGGAGCGGGATCGAGCACGCGGATCGTGCCCGCGGATCCATCGACCTCCACCAGCTGACCGTCCGACAGCAGCGACAACGCCGTTCCTGTGGCGACGACGGCGGGGACGCCGAACTCACGGGCCACCACGGCGGCGTGCGAGAGCGCGCCACCGACCTCGGTCACGACCGCCGCCGCGACGGTGAAGAGCGAGATCCAGCTGACGTTGGTCGAGCGACAGACGAGGACGTCGCCAGGGTGCATCTTCGCGAAGTCATCCATGGTCAGGACCAGTCGTGCCGGCCCGCGGACCACGCCGCCTGACGCCGGCACGCCACGCAGGATGCGCGCATCCTCCTGCGCGACCTTGTAGCCAAGGTCGACGCGCGACGCGGCGGGACCGCCAGCGACGGCGGGGGGAGGCGGTGCGCCGATCCATTCCGGGGCTCGCAGGCGGCTCCATCGCGTGAACTCGGCGACGCGGTCCGCCGTTCGCGGTCGCAGGTCGCCTCGGTCGCGGAGCGCGGCGGCGATCTCGGGAACGTCGAAATAGAAGATGTCGTCGGCAGCCGTGAGGAGACCCTCACGCACCATGCGGCGACCGATCGCGTACGTCGCGCGGCGCACATGCGCCTGCACCAAGCGGTCGATCCAGTAGTTGTGCTCCTCGGTGAGCGGTCCGGCCTCGCGCGCGAGTGCCAGCACCTCCTCGAAGAGCAACAGCTCCGCGGGACGATCGCGGAGCGCGTGGCGGGCCACCGCCGCGATGCGATCGCCTTCGGCGAGGAGCCGGTTGAGGCGGACGTCCGGATGCTCGCCACGCATGCCGAGCCGTCGCGCGATCTCGGCGACGAGATTCGCGGGCTCGTCGCGCCATGCCGGGCGGCGCAGATCTTCGCCGCTCTGCCCCACGTCCCCGTGCATGGCCAGGAATCGCTCGATCTTGGCCGCCAGGCGCGGTCCGCCGGGCCTGCGACGAATACCGTCGAGGTCGCGCGCGCGGCCGCCCGCGATCGTGTCGGCGTGGTCCCAGCGCCGCGCGGCTTCGGTCAGCTGGTATAGATCGCGCTCGAGCTGTTGCAGCGTGACCGCGTGGCCCGCCGTCAACGACAAGGCCTCGGCCTCGTTCCCGCCGGTGAGGTCGATGTACGTCGCGGCGAGCTCGTCCATCAGGATGTACGAGCCGCCCGTCGTCATCATGTGCATCACCCAGACGTCGGTGACGCGGGCCCACAGCTCTTCCCACGACGCTGCCAGGTCGCCGAGATCGAGACGTTCGGTGTCGATCGATCGCATCCAGTCGTAGTGCGCCCGCAGCCGTGGCATGTATTCGTCGGTCCACCGGCGCGGTAGGTCGCGTGCCAGCGTGCGCCGCGCCGCCACTGCCTTGCGGTTCCGCGCCTCGCGCTCCTCTTCGGGCGCGGTCCATTCCAGCGCGGCGTAGATGTGACCGTTGAACGGCTCGAAGCGCGCGTAGAACGGCATCGCCAGCAGCTCCGAGCGGCGTCGCAAACCGGCCGCAGGGCCGAAGCGGACGTATTCCAAGCAAAGCCGCGGGATGGCGAGCGAGTAGTGCGCGTCCTCGCGGGCCCAATGCAGCGTCGCGTCGTGCGGCTCGCGCCACACGACGGGGAACGTCGGATCGCGCCGGCGCAGCGTCGTGATCGGCCGGCACTGCAGCAGATGCAGCTCGCCACCGGCAAACGCGCACTCGACGTCCACAGCGAAACCGTGCGCCTCCTCCAGCGCGCGAACGAGCTTGGCGATCAGCAGCGTCTGCGTGTCAGCGAGGCTGCAGGCCTCGGCCCGCGCCACGATCGCGAGATCGGATTTGCGGATGACGTACCGCTCCGGTGTCACCTCGCCGGACGCGATCCGCTCTCCCGGGCCGGGCGCGGCGTCGACGACGATGACGTTCTCGTCCGCGCCGACGGGATCGGCGCTGAAGGCGATGGCCGAGACCTCCGCGTCGACCATGCGTTGCACCAGCACCGCGACGCGTGGTGCCGCGGCGATGCCGCGCTCGCGGCGATACGCCGTCGCGCGATCGGACGAGGCCGACCGCCAGCACGACAAGATCGCCTCCACGACGTCATCGACGCCGCGCACGCCCAGGATCGTCTCGTGCTGACCGGCGAAGGACGCGTCCTCGCCGTCTTCGCCGATCGCCGACGAGCGCACCGCCACCAGCGGCTCGCCTAGGTCGCGGTATGCCCCGGCGACGATCCCGCGCAGCTGCTTTCGTTCGGTCGCGCCCGCCGGCGACATCGCCTGGCCGAGCTCGTCGAAGACCGACGCCGACAGGCAGAAGCCGTCGGGCACGCGGAACGATGTCGCGAGACGCGCCAGGTTCGCGCTCTTGCTCCCGAACGTGCCGGCATCAAGCGTGGCCGGATCGCCCAGGCGTGCGAGCTTCAGCGCGTTCGGGGTCATGAGCGCGGAAGTTTATAGGCGCCCGAACGGCACGCCGCTTGCCGTCCCGGCTGGGCATGAACGAGAAGCGGACACCCCAGAACGAAGCCGGCCAGCCGCCGACGCGGACGCCCGAGGAGACCGAGGAGCGCCTCCGCGAGAAGGAAAGCGAGCAGATGGGCCAGGCCAACCGCGAGCGCACCGAGGAGCAGATCGAAGACGTCGCGGCCGAAGAAGCAGGCCCTTTCGATTTGTCTCAGGTCGATCGGCAAGGGTCAAATCGAAAGGACCTGCCGCCGAAACGCTAGCCTCCTGACGTCGATTTCCGCCCGCGCCGTTCGTCGTGTTGTCGAGAACGGCGCTCGAAAGTGGCGCCTCGGGAGGTTGGCAACGTGAAGTACATGCTCCTGCTCTGCGATGCGGACGCCACGGCGTACGAGAACATGCCGAAGGCCGAGATGGATAAGGCGTACGCGCGCATCGGTCAGTGGTGGGGAGAGAAGCAGCAGAAGGGCGTCATCGCCGAAGGCGCTCAGCTGCAGGGTCCGGACAAGGCCACGACGGTGAAGGCGAAGAACGGCCGGCCGGTCATCACCGACGGCCCATTCATCGAGACGAAGGAAGCGATCGGGGGATACGCCATCGTGAACGCGGCGGACCTCGACGCCGCGATCGGCGTGGCGAAAGAGTGGGTCTCGATGCTGCCCGATGCGCTTGTCGAAGTCCGACCGTTGGTCGCCCGCGAGCAGTAACGCCATCGAGGCGGGCCTCTCCTCGGCGCACCACGAGCTCGCCCGCGTCGTGCGCGACGAGGTGGCTCGCGTGACCGCGGCGATGGTCCGCCTCCTCGGCGACTTCGACGTCGCGGAGGATGCGGTGCAGGACGCGCTCGTGACCGCACTGGAACGCTGGCCGCGCGACGGCATTCCCGACAATCCGGGGGCGTGGCTCACGACGGCGGCGCGACGCAAAGCCATCGATCGCCTCCGTCGCGACGCACGCTATCGCGAAAAGCTCGCGCTCCTCGAGGAGGGGTCGATGACGCGCGGTCCATCTGTCGCGCGGCCGCCCGGGGACGAGCGCCTCGATCTCATCTTCACCTGCTGCCATCCGGCTCTGGCGCGCGAGGCGCAGCTCGCGCTCACGCTGCGCGCCGTCATCGGTCTCACCACCGCCGAGATCGCTCGCGCGTTCGTGGTGCCGGAGTCGACGATCGCGCAGCGGATCGTGCGCGCGAAACGCAAGATCGTCGACGCGAAGATCCCGTTCCGCGTCCCCGAGCGCGACGAGCTCGGCGAGCGGCTCGA
>Ga0066709_100000897_pt1 | contig 18123 bp, 17 predicted proteins | sample GraSoiAngelo_158_FD_79665 | JGI IMG/M metagenome (GOLD analysis project Ga0066709, IMG submission 79665) | Grasslands soil microbial communities from the Angelo Coastal Reserve, California, USA - 14_1009_16_30cm | ecosystem: Environmental > Terrestrial > Soil > Grasslands | place: USA...
CGGCCACCTCGAGCACGTTCAGCGCGACCCGTGCGTCGCCGTTGGCCACGCGCGCGATCGATCGGAGCCCCTCGTCGGTCACCTCGGGACGGAGCGACGCGAGACCGCGCGCGCCGTCCGCGAGCGCTCGGCGCATGATCGCGAGCAGATCGTCGTCCTCGAGGGCTCTCAGGACGTAGACGCGGCAGCGCGACAGGAGCGCCGAGTTGACCTCGAAGGACGGGTTCTCGGTCGTCGCGCCCACGAGGACGACCGTGCCCTTTTCGACGTGAGGCAAGAACGCATCCTGCTGGGCGCGATTGAATCGATGGATCTCGTCCACGAAGAGGATGGTGCGCATCCCGCGGCGCGCTCGCTCCCGGTCCGCCTCGGCGATCACCTCGCGGATCTCCTTGACGCCGGACAGGACCGCCGAGAACGCGACGAAGCGCGCGCCCGTCACGCTTGCCATCAGGGAGGCGAGCGTCGTCTTGCCCGAGCCCGGCGGGCCCCAGAGGATCATCGAGTGGAGCTCGCCGGTCTCGATCGCGGCGCGCAGCACGCGGCCCGCGCCCAGGAGATGCTCCTGGCCAACGATCTCGTCGAGGGAGCCCGGTCGCATGCGGTCGGCCAGGGGCGCCAGTGGGCGCTCCCGGAGCGCCGGCGGGCGCGGAGCGCCCGTGTCGCGCTCGGGCTCGCCGAAGAGCTCCACTTAAGTCCGTCCGTTGCGTCGAGCGGCCAGCCAGGCGGGGAGGAGCGCGAGATCGGCCAGGTGGACGATCGGCGTCACCTGCCAGCGGTCGAGGTCCTCTTGCCGGGCCCGGTAGGCGATGAACGAAACGCCCGCCTTGGTCGCCGCGACCCCGTCGACCCACGAATCGCCCACCACGACCGAATCGCGCGGATCGCCCGCACTCTTCGCCCGATTTCCGAAGTGCTCCGAGATCACCCGCCACCCGTCGGGGTCGGGCTTGAGCGCGCGCATGTCGTCGCGGGTCACCACCAGGTCGAGCTCGTCGGCCAGACCCAGATGCGCGAGCGCCGGCAGGGTGAGCTCACGGGCATTGTTGGTCCAGATCGCGGTCGCGAACCCACCGCGCCGGGCGCCGACGACGGCCGCGAGGGCGCCGGGCTCGAGCGCGGCGACCTCCATGGCCCGGCGCTCGTGGTCGAGCGCGATGTCCCAGACGGCAGCTTCGAGGGACGGCGCGTGCTTCTGGCAGTGCGCGATCAGCTCGCCGACGCGGTAGCGCTCCCGCCGGGCCGGCATGGGCCCATTCGCCCGCTCGATGAGCTGGCGCATGTCGACGGCCATGGCTGCGAGGTCGAGGGGCGTCTGGATGAGGGTGTGATCGAGATCGAAGACGCACAGAGCCACGCCGAGACCGTATCACAGGCGTGCTACCATGGGTTGTCATCATGACGCGCCGCCTGCTTTCCATTTCGGCGTTGGCGTCGATTCTGCTGGCCGGCTTCCCTGCTTCGCGCGCGCTCGCCCTCGACGAGGCCGACCGGCTGTGGCTCGTGGGCGAGCGGGCCTTCGCCGACGGCCTGCATCCGATCGCGCGCCGGACCCTGGATCGCTTCGTCGTTGAATATCCGAAAGACACCAGGGTCGCGCCGGCCATGTTGCTCCTGGGTCGGTCGCGGCTCGCGCTCGGTGAGCCCGAGAAGGCGCTCGACGCCTTCCGTCGCCTCCGCGCGATCGCGACCTTGCCGGCGCAGCAGCTCGAGGGGCGCTTCTGGGAAGCCGAGTCGCTCTATCGCCTCAGGCAGTTCGCAGCGGCGCGCGCCGCCTACGACGACGTGATCGGAAAGGATGCGGCGTCGCCGCTGGCGGCCGAAGCCATGTATGGACTCGGTCTCTGCGACCTCGAGCTGCGGCGGCCGGAGCCGGCGATCAAGGTCTTCCGCGATCTCCTTTCCTCCTGGCCGGAGCACGCGACGGCCGCGCCCGCGACCTTCTATCAGGCGCAAACTCTCGTCGAGCTCAAGCGCTATCCCGAGGCGTTGCCGTTGCTCTCCGGGTTCTCCACGAAATATCCGAAGAGCAAGCTCGTACCGGACGCGCAATACCTGCTCGGATCGACCCGCCTGGCCATGGGCGAGCGTGATCTTGGCCTCGCCGATCTCCAGGCGTTCGTCGCGGCGTATCCGGGGCATCCGCAGGCGGCCGCCGCGCGTCGGAAAGTCACCGAATCGATCGCCAAGGCCGGCACGCCCACCCAGCAAAAGAGCGCGTACTCGCAGCTGATGCAGCAGCCCTCGGCGACAGCCGAATCGCTCTACGACGCGGGAGCGCTCGCCGGCAAGCTCGGCCAGGTCAAAGACCAGCAGACCGCGTGGGCCCGTCTCCGCAAAGAATTCCCCAACCATCCGCTCACTCATCAGGCGGCGTTCGACCTCGCGGAAGCCGCGTTCAAGCGAAAGGACTATGCACAGGCGGCCACCCAGGCCAAGACGGCGGCCGCGAGCGACGACGAGGGGCTGCGCGGCCGAGCGCACTTGCTCGGGGGCGAGTCCGAGCTCCAGCTCAAGCGCTTCCGGGACGCCGCGAAGTCGTTCGAGGCGGTCGGCAACGTGAAGAACGTCGAGGCAGGGGATCGATACCGCGCGCTGGCCGGGCTCGGCCTGGCGAGAGAGCAGCTCGGCGAGGTTCGGGCCGCCCTCGCGGCCTACGACGCTGTGGCCAGTAAGAGCCCAGACGCGAAACTGCGCGACTGGGCGCGGGACCGGGCGGCCGTGGTCAGGGCGCAGCCGGTGCAGCCCGCCAAGCCGGCCACGGGCGGCGAGAAGAAATCGTGACCCACCGGCTGCCCGCGTTTCTGATGCTCGCCGCGCTGGTTGCGTTGCCGGCAACGGTGCCGGCCGCGACGGTGCTGCCCACGACGCCGCCGCCGCCGGATCTCTCGTTCCTGGTGCCGTTTGCCGAGGCGCCGATCGAGAAGCCCCCGATCACGGTCGCCGACCTGCCGCTACCGCCGTCGCCCTCGGAGCTGCCGGCGTTGCCGCTGGCGCCGATCGTCGCGCCGGTGGCTCCCAAGCCGACGGCGGCGATCACACCGACGGGCACGCTCGCGTGTGTCGGCGCCGCCTTCGGGATCGCGTCGAAGGCGCTCGAGTGCGGCCGCGCCCATTACGCCAAGGGCGAGTTCGACGATGCCGTGCAGGACCTCGAGGCGGCCGTGCGCCGCGGGAAGGAGCGCGACCTCTTGACCGAGGCGCGCTACTGGCTCGCCGAGACCTACTACCGGCTCGATCGATTCCAGCAAGCCGACGGGCTCTTCCGTCAGGTCGCCCGTGGTCCGAAGACCGCGGATTTCTCGGTGTGGAGCGTGCATTCGAGCGGCTGGACCGCGCTCCGGCTCAATGACATGAGCCGCGCGCGCGAGACGTTCGCGCAGTTTCAGTCGGCGACGCCGGCCGAGCTCGAGGCCTGGGCGCGCCACGGCCTGGGCCTTGCCAACTACGCGCTCGGACGCCACGACGAGGCGGTCGCGGCCTGGACGGCGCTCGCCTCCCGCGCGCCGGCGTCGCTGGCCCGCGAGGTCTCGTTCTGGCTCGGAGAAACGCTCGGGCGTACCGGGCAGTACGACCGGTCGATCAGCATGCTCACCCAGTTCGTGCGAGGGGGTCCGCATCCCTTGCTCGACTCGGGCCGGGCGCGCCTGGGCTGGTGGAGCCTCGTGGCCGACCGCTATCCGGAGAGCATCGCAGCATTTCGCTCCTACATCACGTCGCCGAAGGGCACCGGCCCGGAGCGCCCCTGGGTCGAGGCGGGCCTCGCGGTGGCCCTCTTCCCGTCCGATCCCGAGGCCGCAAGGGGAATGCTGCGCGGCCTCGAAGTAAAGCGCTCGCCGCTGGTCGTGCCGCTCCAGATCCGGTTGACGCGCGCGATGATCGAGGCGAAGAAGCCCGCGGAGGTGCCGGCGCTCACGCAGGAGCTGCTCGGCGCCACGCTCACGAACGCGATCCGCGCTCACGTGCTCTTGTTGAAGGGCGAGGGCTATCGCCTGGCCGGGAACCGCGACGAGGCTCGGACGCAATACGAGCTCGCCCAGCGCATGGAGCCGAGCAGCCCGACGGGCTGGTACGCGGCGTATCGCCTGGCCCAGGCCAACTTCGAGCTACGCGAATACGCCCAGGCCTCGCGCGACCTCTCCGCGGTCGTGTCGGGGGCGCCGTCGCCTGACGCGCGTGTCGCCGCGCTCCTCCTGCGGGGCGAGGCCGCGTATTACGCCGGCGATCACGTGACGGCGGCGGCCGCGTTCAAGCGCGTGCTCACCGACGTTCCGGGGCACGCTCAGGCGCCGGCCGCGCGGCTCGGGCTCGCGTGGTCGCTGATGCGTCACGACCGACTCGAGGACGCACGGCGGGAATTCCTCGAGTTCGCGCAGGCGCTCCCAGGGGATCCGCGCGCTCCCGACGCGCTCGAGCTCGCGTCCGAGCTGGCGCTCCACAAAGACACCGATCGCGCGGAAGCCCGGCAGCTGCTCGACCGGGTCATCTCGACCTTTCCGAGCGCGCCGCGCACGGACTTCGCCCGGCTGAATCGCGCGATCCTCCTGATGCGGATGGGCGACGCGACCGGCGCCGAGGCGCCGCTCCGCGACTGGATCAGGCGAGCGCCGTTTCCGCCGCTCCTCGGCCGGGCGCAGGCCGCGCTCGGCGCGGCGCTCCTCGCCGCCGGGCGGCCGACTGAAGCGGGCGCGGCTTTCCAGCGGGCGCAGGCCGAGGGCGTCGGCCCTCTGGCCCAGCTGGGGCTCGGCGCCACCGCGATCACCGAGGGGCAGTGGGCGCAGGCCTCGAGCCGGCTCACCGAGGCGCGCGACGGCGGCACGGCGGAGGTGGCGGCGGTCGCGGGCTACGGGCTCGCGGTGGTCGCCTTCCAGCGCGGCGACGCGAAGGAGTTCAAGCAGCCGGCCCAGGCGGCCCTGGCGCTCGCACCCAAGGCGCGCTCGGCTCCGCGGCTGCTCTACGTCCTGACCGCCATCGCGGTCGACGAGAAGGACTGGCCCGGCGCACTGGCGACCGCGAAGAGGCTCACGTCCGAGTTTCCTTCCGATGAAGCGGCGGATGACGCGCTCGAGCGCGTCGGCACCGGCGCCGCGGCGGGAGGGGCGTGGCCCACGGTGATCGAGGCGTACGGCCTCATGGAGAAGCTCTATCCCAAGAGCCCGTTCCTGGAGCCCGCCCGGGTGACGGTCGCGGAGGCGCAGGTCGCGACCGGCAAGCCAGACGTCGCTCGATCCGTGCTCGAGCAATTCGTGGCGACGTCGCCGACCGACCCGCGCGCGCAGCGCGCCTGGGCCGCGCTGGCCCGCGCTCGTGACGCGGCCGGAGATCGCGCCGGCGCGCTCGAGGCCTACAATCGCGCGCTGAAAGATACGAGCGTCGCTGACCTGCGGCCCGAGATGGCGCTCGGCTATGCGCGCTTGCTGACGCAGGAGAAGCGCTGGCCGGAAGCCCGCAAGCTGCTCGACGGACTGCTTCGGAGCGACGACAAGGACGTGGTCGCGTCGGCCGCCAGCGGAATCGGTGAGGCCTACCAGGGTGAAGGTGAGAATCTCGCCGCTGCCGAGTACTTCATGACGGCGGCGTACGTCGCGCCCGACTCGCAGGCCGGACGAAGCGGGCTGCTCGGTGCCGGCGCCTGTTTCGTGGCGCTCAAGCAGAACGATGCGGCGGAGATCGTCTATCGGAAGCTCATCGCCCAGAAGGACGCGCCCGCCGACGTTCTCGAGAAAGCCCGCAAGGGACTGAAAGACATCGGGCGGTGAAGGGGTACGGCGGCCGCCTGCTGTTCGTCGATCTGACGACGGGCGCGTCCCGCATCGAATCGCTCGCCGAAGACACCGCCCGCGCGCTCCTGGGCGGGAACGGTCTCGCCGCCCGCCTCCTCTACGATCAGGTCCCGGCAGGCATCGACGCGTTCGACGCGCCGAACGCGGTCGTCTTCGCGGTGGGACCCATCACCGACACGACGGTGCCCGGCAACAGCCGCGCGTGCGTCGCGACCAAATCGCCGCTGACCGGTCTGTTCTTCGACTCGACCTTCGGCGGCCGCTTCCCGGCGACGCTCAAGCGCACGGGCTTCGACGCCGTGGCGATCACCGGCCGCGCCGCGGCGCCGTCCTACCTGCTGGTGACCGAGACGGGTGCGACCCTGAAGCCGGCGCCTGCGCTCTGGGGCAAGACGACGCGCGAGGCCGTGAACGCGCTGATCGACGCCGAAGGCGCCGACGCCGACGCGATCGCGATCGGTCCCGCCGGCGAGCATCGCGTGCGCTTCGCGGCGATGGCCCACTACTGGAAGAACCGCGAGGGTGTGTCGGGGCGCGGCGGCATCGGCGCGGTGCTCGGCGCGAAGCACCTCAAGGCGGTCGTGGTCAGAGGCGCCCGCAAGACCGAGGTCGCCGACAGCGCGGCGCTCAAGGCGCTCATCGACGAAACGCGTGAGCCCCTCAAGACCGGCACGAAGGCGCTCACGACCTTTGGCACGCCGTTCCTCGTCGGGCCCATCAACGCCCTCGGCGGTCTCGGCGCCTACAACCTGCGCCAGGAGACGTTCGCCGAGGCGCGGGCCGTCTCCGGCGAGGAGATGAAGCTGCACTACCACGACCGCGACACGACGTGTCTCAAGTGCCCGGTCGCGTGCGGCAAGCAGTACGCGATCACCGAGGGCGAGTTCGGCGGCACGAAGGCGAAGATGCCCGAGTACGAGACGATCTTCGCGCTCGGTCCGATGCTCGGCATCGCGAACCCGGAGGCGCTCATCCTGGCCAACGACCTCTGCGATCTCTACGGGATGGACACGATCTCACTCGGCGTCACCCTGGCGTTCGTCGCGGAGGCGCTCGAGCGCGGCTGGCTCGACCGCCGCGAGGTCGGCGTGCCGTTCGGCTGGGGCGACTGGCGCGGCATGCTGAGGCTGGTGGAGATGACGGCGCGCCGCGAGGGATTCGGAGCGCGCCTGGCCGACGGCGCCTGGCGGCTCGCCGCGTCGGTCCATCCCGAAGGCACGAAGCTCGTGTACGCCGTGAAAGGGCTCGAGCTGCCCGCCCACTCGGCGCGCGCGCTCAAGGGGCTCTCGATCGGCTACGCGACGGCGACGCGCGGCGGCAGTCACCACGACACGCGTCCGACGCCGCAGTACGCGCAAGGCTTCGATCGACGCGGAACCAAGGACAAGCCCGCCTTCGCCGTGCGGAGCCAGCACTTCACGGCGCTCGGGGATTCGCTCGTCATGTGCCGCTTCACCTCCGAGCGCGGCTTCGGTCTCTTCATCGGCGACCCGTACGCCACGATGGTGCGCGCCGTCACCGGGTGGGACGTGACCGCCGACGATCTCGAGCGCGTCGGCGAGCGCATCATCAACCTCGAGCGGCTCTTCAACGTGCGGGAGGGCGTGCGCCGCGCCCAGGACGTCCTGCCGTGGAAGGTGATGCACGAGCCCATCCCCGACGGACCCTCCGCCGGAATGCACTGCCCGCCGGCGGAGCTCGCCGCGATGCTCGACGACTACTACGCGTTGCGCGGCTGGGACGCCGACGGCGTGCCGACGGCCGGGCGCCTGGCGGCGCTCGGGCTTCGGGCCTGAGAGAAACCGGTCTGCCGTATTCCTGGTCATGGTCGCTGAGGCGCACGCTCCCACGCCTCGCGGCGCCGGTCCCGCTCCTGGTGCTGATCGCGACGGCGAGCGCCGCCGCCGACCCCGTCACCGTGCGATTTCCCGAGGGCACGACGCACGGCTTCCTCGTGCTGCGCTCGCTTCAGGGCCAGACGCTGGCGCACGGCGAGCTCCTCGCCACTCCGCACGGTGACCGGATGGAGAGCCGTCTCACGTGGCGATTCCGCGACGGCTCGCTCCAGGACGAGCTCGTGACTTATCTACAGAAGCCCGCGCTCACGCTGCTCAGCTACAAGCAGATCCAGCGGGGCCCGTCGTTTCCGGCGGACATCGAGGTCGCGTTCACGCGCGAGCCGAGCCGCTATGAGATCAAGCAGCGCGAGAAGCGGAAGAAGGAGACCGAGGAGCTCTCGGGCACGCTCGAGCTGCCGGCGGACGTGTACAACGGGATGACGACGACGATTCTGAAGAACCTGACGAAGGGCGAGGTTGTGACGGGCCACGTGGTGGCGTTCTTCCCGAAGCCTCGGCTGGTGAAGACGAGCATGCGCGCGGTGGGAGACGATCCGATCCTCATCGGCGACTCGCGCCGCACCGCGACCCGCTACCTCGTCGACCTCGAGCTCGGCGGCATCGCGGGCGTCTTCGCGAAGGTCGCGGGAAAGGAGCCGCCGGACCTGAAGTTCTGGGTGCTCGGCGGCTCGGCGCCGGCGTTCGTGAAGTTCGAGGGCCCGTTCTTCGTCGAGGGCCCGGTGTGGCGGATCGAGCTGTCCACGCCCCGCTGGCCGAAGTGACCGTGTAGCCGCCGCCCCCGATCCCGTCGATATTTGTCACCACCGTGCCAGCCTGTTCCGCGGCGCCCGACCCCGCCGGCCGCGGACACGCGTATGCCCCGATGTTTTAAGGCCATATCCGTCTGGCACCCTTCGTGCTCATTTCTGCGTCCCGATGCGTTTGGCATGGTTCAGGGCGATGACGGTGGCGGCCATCGTGCTCGGCGGATGTTCGATCGCGCCGTTCGTGGGCTACCGCAACGGCCCGGTCACCCTCTATATCGGTGAGGTGCGTCACGTCTGCGCCGCCGGTGGGAGCAGCAACCGGGGCTGCACCCTGCGGTACCCGAACGGCCGCGTCGAAGTCTATTGCGCCGACGGAGACTACGAGTGTCTTGCCCACGAGCTGCGCCACGTCGTGGATCCGACGTGGGAGCACGACCTCGACTATCGCAGCGTGTCCGCTCGATAGCCGTGCCTCGGGCTCCTCGCGCGCAGCAACCCCTCGACGACGACGACCCGCGAGCGGGTGGGTTCTTTGCTAGGTCGGCCATCTTTGGGTGGTTTAGGGTGGGAATGAAGGCTAGGAGCCGGGAGGAAAGAGCGGCGATGTACGATCGCACGATCGATCGGATGTCGGACGGCGCGAGCGAGTTCCTCGTCCAGTTCTACCTGCAGTCTCCGAAGCTCTCCGTCACCGTCCTTCTCGCGGCCTGGCTCATCCTGTTCTTCACCGCGCTCTGGTACTTCGTGCTGCTGCCGGCCACGTCGAACAACCTCGCGAACGGGTCCTTCGAGGCGCGCCTGGTGGGCTGGGGCACCGGATGGCTCGAAGACTTTCCCGCCTATCGCGGCGCCGCGCGACTCAATCAGTATCTCGCCACGCGGAGCTCGCAGACCGGACAGCTCGCCGTCGCGGACTGGCGGTCGGATCCGACCGAGCACCGGCCCGGCGGTCGGTTCGCGCTCTTGGTCGAGCATCGCAGCGACAAGCAGACCGAGGTCTACTCGACGCTCGCTCAGCGGATCCGGGTCAAGCCGCGGACCGGCTACAACGTGCGGTTCTGGGCGAAGGTCGATCGCATGGAACACGACGGCGACCTCTGGCTGAGCCCGAGCGGCAGCTCGGTGGCGTGGGACGAGCCGAAGATCGAGGTGGCGGGCGCCGGCAAAGGCTGGCAGTTCTACCGGCTCGACTTCAACTCCGGCGATCGCGCCGATCTCGACATTCGCTTCGTCGCCGAGGGGCCGCTGAAGGTGTGGGTCGACGACGTCGTCGTCAGCCGGGTGCCGGCGGGCGAGACGTGGGTCGAGAAGGTCGGGAGCTGGCTCGGATCGCTCTGGGCCATCCTGAGATAGATCGTGCTGGGCTTGCTCGCGCCCGGGAGTGTTACGATGGCGAACGTCCCCGCTTCAGCGCTCGTCACGGCCCGGGCGGATAGCTCAGTTGGAAGAGCGCGGCCCTTACAAGGCCGAGGTCCCAGGTTCGATCCCTGGTCCGCCTACCAGAAAACACACGGAATCCCTTCCGAAATCCGACGATGCCGTGAGAGGTTGGAAACAAGGAGGAACACAATGCATAAACTGGTGGTCAAACTCGACAGGGCCGGTGCCGGGAAGCATGTCTCTCGGTGGAAGAGACAGATGGATCAGTCGATCCGTCGCGCCGTCAAGGCGAGCCGCCGGGCGATCCACGCGACGAACCATTCGGCGTCGCCGCACAAGGCCGAGAGCATGATGCTGAGGACGAAGAAGGCGGTCGTCAAGGCCGCGATGGGCCTGTAGCACGAGGTCCAATCGCTCGACTTAGTCGAGCAGCAGCTTGCGATGATGGGCCGGGGATGCGCGTCCCGGCCCATTTCATTTTCTCGCCCGACCGCTCGCCGCCGAGACGCGGTACGCTTGAGTCGTGCATTCCGACATCGCCCACGCGATCGACGAGCTCTACGGCGTCCCGCCGAAAGACTTTTCCAGCGCGCGCAACGCGAAGGCCGCGGCGCTGAAGGCGGCGGGGCGCGCCGCGGACGCGCAGGCCGTTCGCCGGCTCGCCAAGCCCTCACCGTTTCTCTGGGCCACCAACCAGCTCGCGCGGCTCGATTCCGAGCGCGTCGCCCATTTCGTCGACGTCGTGCACCGGGTGCGTCAGAGCCAGCTCCGCGACCCGCGAACGGCCACTGAGGGGATGCGGACCATCCGGGCCGAGCTGCAGACGCTACTGAATCGCGCGACCGAGGTGCTGACGAAGGCGGGCTATCGCGTTCCGGCCTCCGCGACCGCTCGCATCTCGAATACGGTTCTCGGGGCTGCGGTCGACACCGCGCTGGTCGACGACCTGCGCCGCGGTCGACTCGCCGCGGAGCTGGCCGCACCCGGGTTCGAGGTGCTCGCCGGCGTCGAGCCCGGCCGGAAGCTGCAACTCCTGCGCGGCGGGAAAGGCTCGGAGCGTCGGCACGAGCAAGCCGAGGCCACGCGCGCCGAGGAACAGGCGGAGCGCCCGCGTCGCGCTCGGGAAGCCGAAGCGAGCCGGCGCGACGCCGAGCGGCGCGCGGCCGAGGCCGAGCGAGCCGGCGACGAGGTGCGCGAGCTCGAGCGGCGGCTCGCGGACGCACGGCGCAAGCTGCGCGAGGCGCAGCGAGAGGCCGCCGCGGCGGCCGACCGCGCGCGACGTCACACCGACTCGTAGCCGCGCCCGCGGTCATGCCCGCACGGATCGAAGACTACGCGCTGATCGGCAATTGCGAGACCGTCGCCCTGGTGGCGCGGAACGGGTCGATCGACTGGCTCTGCCTGCCCCGCTTCGATGCGCCCGCGTGCTTCGCCGCGCTCCTCGGGACACCGGAGCACGGGCGCTGGCAGATCGCGCCGGCGGCGCACGAGATCCGCGCCGTCCGGCGACGCTACCGGCCTGGCACCCTCGTCCTCGAGACCGACTTCGAGACCGATGCCGGCGCCGTGACCGTGATCGACACTATGCCGATCGCGACCGAAACCCCCACCATCGTCCGGGTCGTCGAGGGCAAGCGCGGCCGGGTCGCGATGCGTCTCGATCTGGTCGTTCGCCTCGACTACGGCTCGCTGATTCCGTGGGTGCGCCGCACCTTCGACGGCATCCGGGCGATCGGCGGCGCGAACGGCCTGCGCCTTCGCACGCCGATCCCGCTCCGCGGCGAGCGCTTTCACACGGTCGCCGACTTCAGCGTCGCCGCCGGGCAGCGCGTGCCGTTCACGCTCGCCTGGTATCCGTCGTCTGGACCCGAGCCGTCGGCGGTGGAGTCGGAGCCGGCGATCGAGATGACTGAGCGGTGGTGGCGAGCCTGGTCCGAGCGGTGCACCTACGACGGCGAGTGGCGAGAGGCCGTCGTTCGATCGCTCATCACGCTCAAGGCGCTGACGTACGCGCCGACCGGCGGCCTGGTCGCCGCCCCGACGACGTCGGTACCGGAGCGGCTCGGTGGTGTGCGGAACTGGGATTATCGATATTGCTGGCTCCGAGACGCCACGTTCGCGCTCTACGCGCTGATGACCGGCGGCTACGTGGACGAAGCGCGCGCCTGGCGCAAGTGGCTCCTCCGCGCGATCGCCGCCCAGCCGTCACAGGCACAGGTCGTCTACGGGGTGGCCGGCGAACGGCTCCTGCCCGAGTGGGAAGTCCCGTGGCTGCCGGGTTATGAGGGCAGCGTCCCGGCGCGGGTCGGCAACGCCGTGACGAGTCAGTTCCAGCTCGACGTGCTGGGTGAGGTCGCGGACGCGCTGCACTGCGCCCGGCGCGTCGGGCTCGAAGCCGACGAAGACGCCTGGCGGGTCGAAGGCAATCTCGTCGAGTTCGTCGAGTCCGCGTGGCAACAGCCGGATGAGGGGATCTGGGAGGTTCGCGGCCCGCGCCGTCTGTTCACCCACTCCAAGGTGATGGCGTGGGTCGCCCTGGATCGCGCCGTGAAGGCGGTGGAGCGCTTCGGGCTCGAAGGGCCCGTCGGGCGCTGGCGAGCCGTCCGCGCCACGATTCATGAAGACGTGTGCCGAAACGGATTCGACCGAGGGCTCGGGGCGTTCGTCCAGTACTACGGGTCGAAGCTCCTCGACGCGAGCCTTCTGATGATTCCGCTCGTCGGATTTCTTCCGGCGACGGATCCGCGCATGCTCGGAACTGTCGACGCGATCCGGAAGCACCTCACGAGCGATGGATTGGTCGCGCGCTACCAGAGCACGCCCGAGCTTGACGGGCTACCCCCTGGCGAAGGGGCGTTCCTCGCGTGCACGTTCTGGCTCGCCGACAATCTGGCGCTGCAGGGCAAGCAGGCCGAGGCGCGGGCGCTCTTCGAGCGCCTCCTCGACATCCGCAACGACGTCGGCCTCCTGTCCGAGCAATACGATCCGGCCGAGCGCCGGCTGGTGGGCAACTTTCCTCAGGCCTTCTCGCACGTCGGCCTGATCAACACGGCCAGGAATCTCTCTCGGCGCGGTGGGCCCGCCGAGCACCGAAAAGACGACTGAGGCCGGCGGCCGTCAGGCCGGCGCCGCGCTCTGCTCGCGCTGCCTCAGGAGCGACGCCCGTTCCTGTGCCCAGATCTCGAAGCAGCGGAGGTGGAGCTGCAGCGGGAGACGGCCGTTCTCGAGCTTGCGTCTGATCGTCAGTCGGATCGCTCCGAAGTCCATGCATAGTGTTGTCGCCGGGTGCCGGCGACCCGATCCATCGGGGTTTTCCCTCAGGGATCGGTCGGTGATTCCCGGGGGGTCGTCGCGTCAGCTTCTGCCCATCAGGTGGGTCAGCGTTTCGTAGAGCAAGGCGGGCGAGACCGGTTTGAGCATCTGGGCGTCGAAGCCGGCGCGGAGCATGCCGTCGCGGGGAAAGGGATGCCCGGTGACGGCGAGGACGGGCACGGTCGGCCTGGTCGGGAGCTGCCGGATCTGCCCCACGAGCCAGAAGCCGCTGCGTCCCGGCATGGCCACGTCGGTCACCACGGCGTCGAACTCGGTGTTCTGCAGGGCCGCGAGCGCGTCCTCGGCGGTCGGCGTCGAGACGACGTTGGCGCCGGCGACCTCGAGCAGCATCGCCATCGACTCCCGCGCATCGGTATCGTCCTCGAGGAGGAGGATCCGCCTTCCGCGGAGCATGCCATCCTCCATGGCGAGCACGGTAGCCGCTCCGAGTCGACCGGTCAACCGCCGCTCGTCGTCACATCGTCGGCCGATGGCCGACCAGGAGCTCGAGCGCTTTCGGGTGAGTGAGCTTCGGGCTGGTCGATTTCACCGCGTACATCCCGAACTCGCTGAGCATCAACAGCAAGCGCCGCTCCTCCTCGGACGGGAAGTTGCCGTCCTGCACCGCGACAAAGAGACCGGTGCTGGCGGCATTCGCCGGCAGCGCGCGGTAGACGCCGTGGGCCGGCCAGCCCCCTTCGACGAAGACATCGAGCAGCTCCTGGGCGAATCTCACCGCCTCGGCGTCCGGCACGGCGACCACGCGAAATTCGATCGGCGACGGTAGCTGGCGCAGCCGGAGGACGAGGTGCTCGCGCTGGAGGCGTCCCAATCGGCGATGAGTCGAACGCTCGTACGCGCGGCAGCCGAGGATGGCGGTCAGCAAGGCCAGCGCGGCGGCGGCCACGTTGTAGCCCGGGTGGTCCCAGATGGCGGCCAGGCCGAACGCGGCGCTGACGATGGCGGAGGCGACGCTCGCGATCAGCAGAAACCTGGGGGACTCGTCCCAGCGCATGGCGTCCCATCATACCGGGACGTACACTCCGGGCCGAGTCTGAGCGAAAATGCCCAGAATGATGAATCTCGGGATTCGACCGAAGATCTACAGCGACGGGGCGACCGAGGCCGCCTGCCGGCAGGCCAGGGTGACACGCCGCGCTGGCATCGTCTGCCCGCCTCGCTAGAACGACCATGGCGGGAGCCCGTCGATACCGATTGGTGGGAGCCTGGGCGCTCGCTCAGATCGTGGCGGGCTGTCTTCTCATCTTCGTCGCTGCGCTCACCGCGTTTGCGGTGCTCTCACCCTGGCCGGCGGACATCGTCTCGCGGGTGCCCGCGGAGTGGCGAGCGCGGCTCGCTCCGGCGGCCATCGCGGCCGTCTCGCTTGCGGTCATTCTGGGCGGCTCGCTCGTGCTCAGCGGCCAGATGCTGCTGCTGCTCCGCGACATCCATCGTCACGTCGCCCGCCTCGATGCGCGCGAAGCCAGACGCGGGCGCGACTCCCGCCGCTCGCCCGACCCGCGCGACTCAACCTCTCGCCTCCTCCCGCGGCGGTGAGCACGAGCGCTGGCCCTGAGAGGGCGGATCTACCCGGGGGGCCACCGCGCGCCGCGCCTGTTGCATGACGCTGCCCGCGGTCAACGTGCCGGCCGGGGTCACCTCGAGGCCGGCGCGCTGCAGGGCGCGCGCGACCCAGGTATTGCAGGTGTTGAACAGGTGATACCGGCTCCGCGCCGCGTAGAACCAGCTCGCGCCGTAGAGGCCGTGCTCGAGCCGCACGGGGCGGCCTTCGCCGCTTCTCTGGTATTCGTCATGGAAGAAGCGTGTCATCGCGTCGAAGCCGCCGCGTGAAACCCTGAGCTCGACGACGGCGCTCGCCGGGAGGCCGGCCAGGGTCGACTCGCTGAAACCGACGACGTGGAGCACGCTGCCCGACGTGAAGAACGCGGCCTTGATGGCAAGCCATCCAGTTGGGTCCTTCGCCATGTAGAAATCCCGGTCGCCCCACGCGACCTCCACGAGCGCCGCCTCTGGGACATCACCCACCTCGGGCCAAACCGCCGGGTCCACGTCACCTCGACGTACGACGATCGTGGTGTGCCAGCCGTGATCGACGACCCAGGCGGCGCGGGTGGGTTCGCCGCTCGGCGGCTCTCGGTCGGTCACCGACGCCAGGCAGCCGGCGGCCAGCGCGACCGTTGGGAGGAATGCGGCGACGCGAATCGTTGACCTCACTTCGTGGGGCACTGTATACCGCTCGCGAGCGTGCCTCGCGCGCTCTTCCTCGGCGGTGCGCCGGGGCGCAACGGAGGATCTCTGTAACAGTTACCCTGTAGTTTCTTCCGGGGCGCGGGCCAGTTTTTCCCGTGTAGGTTTTCCTCCAGCCGGTAGTTCTTTCTTTCGTATGCCGACGCACCGCTTCGCTCGACGATGGCCGACTCAACGAGAACGGCAACTTCGCGACGCGGGCCACTGGCACGCCGGATGCTGGGTCGTGTCGGATCAACGACACGGACAGGGGGTTCGAGATGCGTCGCAGAGAATTGCTCGTGACGGTCGGCACCGGGCTCGCGATGGTCGCGCTTCCCGTCGGCGTGGCGCGCGCCAATCACGTCAGGATCGAGGGGAATTCGCAGCCGCCGGCACCGCCCAATCCGGCTCCGGCGTCGTCGCAGACGATCCACGCCGATCACATCACGGCGCAGCAGATTCGCGCCGATACGATCTACGCCAACAGGATCGACGCCGACAACATCCAGGGCCAGATCCATCAGTCGAAGGACGTCAAGGTCGGCGATACGCGGGGTGAGATCAAGGCGCCGGAAGTGACGGCGTCGGTTATCTACGCCGAGCAGATCTCGGCGAACTCCGTCGTGGCGCAGAACGTCTACGTTCGGGATCTGCGCCGGCGGTGATCGGCAGCGCGACCGGCCTGCGCAACGCTTGAACGCGGGTCGATGGCGACCCTGGTTCAGATCGTTGTGACGCCGGGCTCGGGCGATGGCCGCGCGGTGGCTATCGCCCGAGAGGTGCGAAAGCGGCTCGGGAAGGAAGGCTACGCGGCGCGCCTGCACGCGTTTCGCACGCTGGACGAGCTCGTCCAGTGGGCGAAGACGTGTCGCGCCGCCTTCTCGAGCCTCGTCGCGATCGGCGGCGACGCGACGGTGAGCGCTGCGGCCGAGGCCGCGATCAGGCTGTGGGTGCCCTTCGTGCCCGTGCCGTCGGGCTTTGGCAACCTCTTCACGAACGCCTTCGAGCATCCCAGCGACCCCGACGAGGTGGTCGCGCTCCTCGGCCGCGGCGACCTCGTGTGGAGCGACGTGGGCGTCGCCAGCGGCGAGATGTTCCTCGCGCACCGGAGCTACGGCTACCTGGCGCGCATCCAGGAGGACGTGGAGCGGCTCCACCGGCCGCGCCAGCGCTACCGGCGCCTCCTTTCGTACTATCAGATGGCGGCGAAGCAGCTCTCCGACGGAGCGCTCGACGCCATCCAGGTCGAGATCGACGGCCACGCGGTCCCGGGCAAGGCCGGCCTCGTGACCATCGCGAACGTGGAGACCTACCGGGGCTTCCTCAGTCTGACCCCCGCGGCCTCGCCGGCGGACGGCGTCTTCGACGTGTGCGTGATTCCGCGCACGACCCCGGCCCGTATCCTGGCCCAGCTGATCAAGGTGATGCTAGACGTGCCGGGCTGCCGGGACGAGCTCGACCTCTACCGTGGCCGTCACGTCCGCGTGCGCGTGAATCGGCGCAAGCCGCAAGACGTGCGAATCCTCGACGGTGCGCTGGCCCTGCTGATCCCCGCGGGAAGCTTCGATCGCCTGCGGGCGCGTCAGGTCGCGGCGCAGGCGAACGCACCCGTGGTCAGGCCGGCGCCTCGGGAGCGAGTCGCATCCGAGCGCGCGCCAGCAGCAGTACGAGGATTCCCAGCGCGATCCACACCACCTGGCGTAGTCGTCTGAGGAGGCTGAAGGCCAGCCCGGCCTGGGCTCCGAGCCCGAGCGCCGCGAAGGCGGCGGTGTTCGCGCCTTCCAGCGCGCCCAGACTGCCGGGAACGAAGAAGGTGGCGAAGCGAACGGCCGAGCCGAGCGTCTCGATCACCAGGGCGATCGTGAGCGACGCCGGAATCCGGAGCACGCGCAGGAAGAGCCAGGTTTCCAGCGCGCCCATGAGCCAGCCGAGCAGATGGAAGCTGACCGAGAGCGCGAACCGCCGCCACTGGCTCCGATAGAAGCTCTGCAAGGTCCGATCGAGATTTTCCGCCGCGGCGAGCGCCTGGAGCTTCTTGAACCGCTCGAACAAGCGGGCCCCGCGAGTCACCAACCCCGCCGTCTGGACGGCCAGAAAGCCCCCGGCGCCGACCAGCTCGACCAGCAAGAGCCAGAGCATCGCCCGCACGAGCCGCGCGTCGACCGCCAGCGCCAGCGCGGCCACCACGCCCACGAGCAGGAAGAGCGCTTGCGAGAGCGTGATCGTGGTCTTGGCGATGATCACCGACGCCACGCTGTCCCGATAGGCCACGTGCGGCCGGAGGAACCACACCTTGATCGCGTCGCCTCCGACCGGCGCTAGCGCGGTCATCACGTTCACGGCCTCGCCCGCGATCCTCGCGGCCACCAGCCGCAGAAACGGCACACGGTCGTAGGCGAAGGCGTAGCGCCATCCCAGCGTGTCGACGGCCATGATCAGCGCGAACGGCAGGCAGACCAGGAGCGAGCGCCAACCGAGCGCGCGCGCCGCCGCGGTGAGGGCCTCGTCGCTCCCCACCCGAACGATGAGGATGACCATGAGCGCGAGGCCGGCAGTGGCCGCGAGCGAGCGGAAGGCGCGCACAGATAAGGAGCCAGCAACACCGGTGCCATTGGGCAGGTGGTGTCACGATTGACGCTGCCGGCGTCACCGTGACGGTCATGGCATACTGCCGGGGTGGACCACGGAAGGGCAGGGTCGGGTCTTTCACGGAGCTTTCTGGCCGTGGCGACCCTGTCGTTGGCCGGCTTCCTGGCGCTGGCTCTGGTTGCCGCGGGCCATCGGTTGTCCGTC